>PJTX01000219.1_pt1 | contig 17469 bp, 16 predicted proteins | sample 1512091 | NCBI WGS metagenome assembly PJTX01 (sample SAMN08177681, study PRJNA422409) | Soil metagenome, whole genome shotgun sequencing project. | isolation source: Soil enriched (2) on filter paper: beechwood xylan treatment | place: USA: Madison | collected 2015-01-15 | reverse complement strand
ATGATATCGAATTGGTTGGTTACGACCAAATACGCTCCTATGGGTGACAAGCCAAGCCCAACTCCCAATACAATATGGCACAAAGGTGTGAATCGTTTTGTATAGCTATAAAACAATACGATAAACAAAGCAACGGGCGATAAATAGAAACACAGTGTATTGATGAAATAGGTTGCTACTATAAAAATCAAGCAATTGACAATGGTAAATGTCAACGCACTATTTGCGGAAATTTTTCCGGCCGGAATATCGCGCATGGCCGTACGGGGATTTATGGCGTCAATATCACGGTCTAAAAAACGATTAAATGCCATCGCTGCGTTCCGGGCGGTTACCATGCACACTAGCATCAGCAATAGCTTTTTCCAATCAAAGCCATGCGCTGTAGTTTGTATAGCTAAAAAGAAACCGATAATGGCAAAGGGCAATGCAAAGATGCTGTGTGCAAACAGCACGAGAGACATGTACTTCTTCATAGTTATTCCTGCTCAACAATAGGCGAAACGAAATTCTTATTGATGTCGTCTATCGTCGCTAAAATCTCCTCCATACCTTGCTTCTTCTCGGCGGACGTCAAAAAAACCGGGGGAACCTCTTCAAACCAGGTTAGGAGTGACTTTTTGAATTGAGCGATATTTTGGTCGGACTTCAAACTGGATTGCTTGTCTGCTTTTGTAAATACAAGCAAAAAAGGCAACCCCTGCTCTCCTAGCCAACAACAAAATTCTAAATCGATTTTTTGTGGCTCGTGCCGGCTGTCAATAAGCACAAAAATACATTGTAAATTCTCACGTTTCGTCAGATATCTTCGAATAAAACGTTCCCATTCTGCACGGTTCTTCTTGGATGTCTGGGCAAAGCCATAACCGGGAAGGTCGACGAGGTACCATTCTTTGTTAATTATGAAATGATTGATAAGTTGTGTCTTACCTGGTTTTTGCGATGTTTTTGCTAAATCTTTTTTGTTGACCATGGCATTAATCAACGATGATTTACCCACATTTGAGCGGCCGATAAAGGCATATTCTGGCAACGATGGCTCCGGAAGCTTCCGTACCTCGGTATTGCTCATGACAAATTCAGCGGTTTTTACAAGCATACAGCAAAGGTAATGTTTTTTCCCGTTTGTCTGATATTCGTTCAAAAGCTGCAGATTGCCCTAGGATGTAACAGCGATTGCCGAGATAATTACACGGATACAAAACATTATCGATACGTGAACCGTTAGCATATTATAGCGTATAAATCTTTAGAAATGGAGAACAAGAATTTAAACGAAAAAGAAAAATCAAATGACGCGACTCCTCAACGTCCAGAGGGTGAACGTATTTTAAATGCCCCTCTTGTAGAAATGGACTTGTTTGCCTTCATTGACCAAATAAAGAATGAGCCGACCTGGGCTGATAGCGAACGGAATTCTATTACGATTTTTAAATCGGAGGCTATGACCATTGTGCTAATAGGACTACATGAAAATGCGGAACTAAAACCACATAAAGCAAACGGTACGATAAGTGTACAGGTATTAGAAGGAAAAATCGAATTCGGTACAGAGGATCAGTATGTACAAATTGAAAAAGGACAAATGATTGCGTTGCAAGAGAATTTGATGCATAGCGTAAAAGCATCAACAGAAAGCTTTTTTTTGCTTACGTTGGTAATGTAAGTGGTTACAAGATATCAATGCGGGAGCTCCGAATGAGAAGTTCGTCCTGGCTAAACTGATTCGCTAAATCTACTTTAAGCTGTCTCCAAAAAACCTCGTCTCCGGTTGAAGACATGACTTCATATATGATCAACTCGTCTTGCTCATACCCTGTTTCCGGATTATCCCAAACACCGGTGACAGGCGATCGCCGATATACCGTAACTCCTCCAAATTTTTTGACAAGCAAATTTCGTAAATCATCAAAATAGTGTTTTGGAAATGCTTTGGCCCTATTATTTTTCAGCGGTAGGAAAATCTCAAAAAGCAGTATTTTATCTAACTTGTCTTCACATCGGTGGATAAGCTTACAAGCTTGTTCTGCGGAAATCCGCTTTTCGATTTTAAGCTGTTTACCTTCCTGTTCAATGTAGTTTTTAAAGAATGCTTCCAGTTGTGTCCCGACTTTTTTCGGCAGATCCTTAAGGGTATCAACTTTTTCATATAAAACAGAAGCTACGGGTACGGCAATAAAACGATCATTACGAATCATCTTATTGCCATTATTGGATTCCGATTGATGAACGATAAACGCACCAATGATGCGGCACTCAACCGAACACCCCGGAAAGGTACTAAATTCAGATATGACTATGACATCGAGTGGATCATCGTCTCCTCCTTTAGTTCCGGGTAAAAAACCAAAATCAAAAGGAAAGATCATACCTAACGGTAAGATTTTCTTCAGTTTCATCTGTCCGTTTACAGAATCGTAGGTATATTTTTGACAGCTTCCTGCAGGTGTTTCTACAATTACCGAAATAGTGTCCATAACGTTCATACTTATACTTGTTATTTCTATCTTCAACAGTTATGGTGCCTAAAAAGTTCTGATATAAACTGTGCCTGTACCTCCAGCAGCATTCGATTTTGTGCTTTAAGACAATGGGTTCACGCGGTTATCCAGTTGTATATCATATCATTTTTTTTAACTTTGAGTCTGTGATATAGGCAATAGATCATCTATAAAGTTTTATCGATAATGAAAACAGGGATATTTTTAACCAACATATTGGCATTGATTTTTCTCAACGCGTGCAATACCGTAAAAGAGAATAGTTTTATACTGACGGGACGCATCGATAATTCAGGCCAGCTCGAGTCTGTGATGTTATATGAGGGAGAAACATTTGTTGACTCTATTATTTTAGATGAAAATGGTAATTTTTATATGGAAGGTATAGCTTCTGAGCCAACCGTATATGAACTGCATGTAGAACAGGAGTCCTACATGCTGGTCGTGGAAAATGGGGAAAAGGTGGAGTTTAATACCGATTTAAATGCACCCGATCAATATACAATACAGGGTTCCGAAACCTCGGCAAAGATGAAAGAACTTAATCAAATGCGCGACAAATTCCAGGAACATCAGATGAATTTACAGCGCGAGTTTGAACAACGTCTTAGCAACGGTGAAGAACACGCTGCCGTTCAAAATGATCTCATAGCAAAAGATAACCTTTACACAAGCGAGTTATCAGAACAAGTTTTGCAGTTTTCGCGCGACAATGAAGATAATTTAGCCGGTTTCTTCGGCATGTTGGTTTTATACTCTGTAGATCCAATCGGACATGAAGAAGTGCTGGTGGAATATGCAGGAAAAGCACAGCGTCAGTTTCCCAACAACCAAACTGTCCAGTCGTTCGCTGCCCACATGGAAGAGATAAAACCTTTGAGCATCGGACAGGTAGCGCCGGATTTCGGTTCGACGACACCAGAGGGCAAAGAGGTTAAACTTTCTGACCTTAGAGGGCAATATGTTCTGCTGGACTTTTGGGCAGCATGGTGCACACCATGTCGCCATGAGAACCCAAATATTGTCGAGCAATACCATCAATTTAAAGATAAGGGGTTTACGGTTTTCGGTGTGTCTTTGGATAGAGACCGCGAAGCATGGTTAAAAGCAATCAAAGACGACAAATTGGAATGGATGCAAGTCTCCGATCTTAAAATGTGGGACAGTGAAGCTGGTCGTTTGTATAATATCACTGCAATTCCCGCATCCTTCATGATCGATCCCGATGGTAAGATCGTCGGGAAGAATTTACGAGGACCTGCCTTAAAACAGTTTTTAGAGAAAAATTTATAATATACCTAATACAAGACGACATCCAATTTTGGACTACAAAAACATTTAATCGTCCCAATTGTCCTATTGGAACGATATGAACATAATTGATATCATACTTTTGCTGGTTTTCTTCATCTCGGTATGGACCGGCGTAACGAGGGGGTTCTTTGCCGGAATGGCGGGACTAGTCTCCTGGCTAGGAAGTTTACTGGTTACTTTTGCAGTATATAGACATGTAGCCCGTTTTTTTGAGGCGAATATTACAGATGGCATTTGGACAATCCCTTTATCATTCCTATTTACATTACTTATTACTGGCTCTATCCTGTCTCTGTTAGCGGCAAAAGCACTGAATGCTATTCCGTCAAAAATACAGAGACATCGATTGAACAATATTTTTGGGTTTTTACCGGGTATTGTCACAGGATTCCTTTATGCTGCTATTATCGCAACCCTTTTGCTCCTATTACCTTTTTCGGAATCCCTGACGTTGCAAACACGAGAAAGTAAAATCGCAGAACAACTTACCAACGGATTCACGCGAATTGAGCAGCCATTCGCTCCCGCACTCGAAGATGTAAACCGATCCATTAATAAAATGACTATTGATCCCGGATCATCTGAAAGCATAAGCCTTCCCTTTGTAGTGGAGAATCCCAAGCCGAGACCAGATTTGGAGAGCCAGATGCTCGATCTTATAAATGATGAGCGGGCGAAAGCAAACCTACCAGTGCTTACGTTAGATGAAGAACTGACACCGGTAGCGCGCCAACACTCGGAAGATATGTTTGCGAGAAGTTATTTTTCGCACATTTCTCCGGAAGGACAGACACCGTTTGATCGCATCCGCACGGCGAACATTAGGTTTGTCGTAGCGGGCGAGAACTTGGCAATTGCACAAAATCTACTTTTGGCTCATGACGGGTTAATGAATTCACCAGGACATCGCGCCAATATCCTTCGAAAAACATTCGGTCGTGTAGGAATCGGTATTCTAGATGGCGGTATATACGGCTTAATGGTCACACAAAATTTCCGCAACTGACCGAAACGAAAATCCGTTCCCCAGCGGAATAGGGAAATTACCTACTCATGTGGATTCTTTGTAGGGGTTTTTATTATCAGGCCGGGGAATAGCGACTTGAACATTTGTTCCTTTGGCGGGCGCTGAATTTATATGTATCTCGCCATTCAACAACTTAATCTTGCTGCGAATAGATGCTAAGCCTATACCCGGTTTATGCAAACTATTAACTGTAATGCCCTGACCGTTATCGCTGACTTGTATGTTAATCTCTTCCCGTGTAATGTGGATAACGACATAACATTTCGTCGCGTTTGCATGCTTAACAACATTTGTCATGAGTTCTTGGGCAGTGCGATAGATGGCCAGTTCCAAGTACTTTTCCATACGTTGACGCGATCCGATAATTTTACACTAGAATTCTGTGCCATCAGACAACTGCTTACAAACGCCGTCGATCGCACTTTGAAGCCCAAACCTTTCCAGTGTGGTAGGCATCAGCTCGTGAGAGATTCGTCTAGTTTCAATAATCGTATCCTTTAGCAACTTATCAGTATAGGCTTTATTTGCGTTGAAATCACTTTCATCCATACCGTATCTTAAGCTCTCCATGTTAATTTTAATTCCGTAAAGGATTTGACCAATGCCATTATGAAGGCTTTCGGCGATGCGGTGCCGCTCTTCTTCCAGAGTGCTTAGTGAAACTCGAAAGATTTCTAACTTCTGCTCCGCTTCCATTTGTCGAATCTTATCTTCGGCCATACGCATCGCCGAAATATCCACATCTACGCCGAGCACACGTTCGGCACGACCCTCATTGTTTATGACAACTGCCCCTTTGAGACGCAGTATTTTGATCTTTCCAGAAACGTTGATCTCCAGTGTCTCCTCGAAATCACTATCACCGTTACGTATATGCTGCACCAGCCTTTTCGCCGCTGCCAGGCCATTCTTAGTGCTGTACTCAAGGTATATCTCTGGCTTGATCTCTTTCCCCTTTTCCAGATCAAATAATCGGTACATCCCATCTGACCAAGTGAAACTCTTTGTGAGTAGGTCATAATCCCAGCTACCAAGAGCAGCCAAGTCTTCCGACTGTTGTAACAGTAGATAGTTCTTGAACCTATCTTCTTCAGCTGTTTTGCGAGCCGTAATATCCAAGTTGGTGGCCACCACGCCGTCGTCAAGTTTAACAAACATACAACTGAACCATTTCTGAAAACCTTCGTGGGAATAGAAATATTCCATAGTCTGTGGTTCATTTGTTTCAATCGCTTTAACAATCATATCGAATAATCCGGTCTTACGAATGCCCGGATATTCGGCGGCGTATAGTCTACCAACCAAATCGGTGCGCCCTGTTTCTTTTTCCAGTTCCTGGTTAACGGCGATAATTTTCAGATCGGTAATTTCACCATTTGCGTTCCGTACGGCTTCGAGAATAGACAGTTGTACCAACGTGGTGTCCAGTATAGACTGTAATTGATCCCGACTTTGCTGCAACTCCGCGGTTCGGTCACGCACATCTTGCTCTAAACGGGTACGATATTGTAATTCCGCTTCCTGGAGGGCGATTTCTGCCTGCTTGTGCTCATCGATATCCTGTACTATTCCGATGATCGCCCGTCTGCCACCATACTCGATTGGCGCGACATTGATTGCTACCCATACGGGGCTATTGTCTTTCCGTTTGAACCTTATCTCGCAGCTCGACCCCATACCGGTCTTCTTCATTGCCTTAAGCCAGGCCAGTCGCTCGATGACGTCATAATAAACGGAAGTAGATGGTTGCTCAAGCAATTCACCGGGCTCATAGCCGAGGATAGCTTCCAAAGCACGGTTGGAATAAATGATCTTGCCGTCCGCCGAACTCACGCCTACACCGAGTGGTGAAGTTTGAGTCAGTGTGCGGAAACGTTCTTCGCTTTCGCGGAGGGCCTCTGTATTGCGCTTTAAGGTATCGATGTCGCTAATCACGGAAACCGCTCCGGTTATCCGCCCCTCGTGGTCGCGGGTCGGCACACTCGCCACACTGGTCCAGATTTCCCTCCCTGCATCATCCGTATAAAGCATTTCCTGACCGGGAACAACGGTTTCACCACGCATAGCACGCGCACCCGGAAAGTCCTGTAATCCAAGCGGTCGTCCATGTGAATCCCAGGCCTGCCAGTGGACAAGGTTTGCTTTGTCGCGCGAAGGAATCCGGCCGTTGGGGATGAAACGACGATATTCGGCATTACCAAAGATGATCTCACCTGAAATGCTGATAACGGCGACGCCGACAGGTACGCTTTCGAAAGCAGCCGCCAGTCGAGCCACACTACCGCTCAGACCCGCATCTGCTCGCTTACGATCTTCGGTATCCCGAAAGGTGACAGACAGATTGCGCTCCAGTAAGTCAGCTGCCTGGCGGGTAATTACGTCCAATAACGCTAATTGTCGATCTGTTGGTGTGTAGCTATGTTTCCAATGGCTGGAGATTATACCAACTACCTTGCCATTTCGAGCGATAAGCGGCGTAGCTTGCACTGCTTGGATACCGGACAAGCTGTAATAGTCGAGGTCTTCGGTTCTTTCCAGAAACGCAGCTTGTTGTACATCCGTTACGAGGATACGTTTTTTATCCGCCAACGCTATCTTGCATACCCTCGCCCGCCCTGCTTCGATCCAGGTACGGAATTTAGTGGAGTCAGAGTCGGCCCCCTCCCAAGTCAGTAACTCCAACACCTGTTTCTCAGCATCGTAAAGTTGCATACTGGCGGCATCAGCTTCCATAATTGTTAAACTAGTGCGAAGGATTTGCTCGTAAAGCTGTTCTACACGACCATCTTCAACAAGACTGTTGCTCAGTTCCTGCAGTAATATGATGTCACGAAGCTCCGTATTTTGAACGGAAGTCGCAGTTCCTGTATGTTTCTTCTTTTTCATAAAAATCGCAATTAACAGCATACGTGGCAATTATGATAGCCGGAATAGCGATATATAGAATATGAACGTGCAATAGCTCATATCGTTCATTTTTTTTGTGATTTTAAGACTATGAAAAGATAAAACTAAAGTGCTGATGGGAATCTCCGTCGCCTGGGGAATCGGCGTCTTAATCACTAGAATTGCAAAAACCGACTCCTATGTTGCTACCTTGTGTATTTGTCGATAATCAAAAAAGTGCTATCTTTAAAGTGCGAATTTAACATAGCCATCCGGTCTGATTATACCATACGTTTGAGGTATTTTCATTTAGGAAGTCGGTAGCAGACAAGAAGATTTGTCTGTTTGCCTTATTTTATTCCGGTGCCGTTATGACGTTCTTATAACGATGGTTACACGAATAATAAGGATGCCCATTTTGGATTGGTATCCATTGATCTCGTGCAATCATTGATACACAAAACAGGCTAATAAAAGAACTGGAAAAGAAAAGCAGCTAATCTCTAGAATCATAAGTATATTAGCAGCAAAATACCCGTTATATGCTAGACATCCGTCATATCGTTAAACAATATAGTAACCATCGCGCTTTGGATGATGTGTCCTTGCACGTACCAAAAGGTAGTATTTTCGGTCTTTTAGGTCCCAATGGCGCTGGAAAAACATCCCTTATTCGTATTATCAATCAGATTACCGCTCCAGATAGTGGGGAAATTTATTTCGATGGGGAGCTTCTTCATCCCAAACATATAGAGCGCATTGGTTATCTGCCGGAAGAACGCGGGTTATATAAAAAAATGAAGATCGGCGAGCAGATGCTCTATCTGGCGCAGCTTAAAGGATTGTCTAAAGGGGATGCCAATCAGCGCATTCGACACTGGTTTGAAAAATTACAGATCGAAAGCTGGTGGGACAAGAAAGTGGAGGATCTCAGTAAAGGCATGCAACAAAAGGTGCAATTCGTCGCTACAGTCGTACACGAACCGGATCTTATTATCCTGGACGAACCCTTTTCCGGGTTTGACCCCGTTAATGCACAGGTGATACAGGAGGAGATCCTGGAACTGAACAAAAAAGGTGCTACTATTATTTATTCTACGCATCGTATGGAATCGGTCGAAGAACTTTGTGATTACATCGCACTGATCAATAAATCGAAAAAAGTATTGGACGGCCCAGTCAGGGAAATAAAGCGCTCTTACCAAAACCAAATGTATGTTATCGAATTTAGAGAACAAGATGGCATCGTTCCAAGCTTTATAGGGACATCGTTATTTGAAGTGGTGGAAGAGAAAACAACCTTTGATAATCATGAAGTCACTATTCGTGTACAGGACAACAATTCGTTGAACGACATATTATTATATTTGATTTCTCAAGTTGAGATACACCAAGTGAAGGAAGTTATTCCATCTATGCACGATATTTTTATTGACCAAGTTAAAGAATCGACTAATAGCAAATATATCCATCATGCATAAGATATTATTAATCATCAACCGAGAATACTTTAGCCGCGTAAAGAAAAAGTCTTTTTTGCTTGTGACTTTTCTTGTTCCCATGCTGTTTATCGGTATGTATGTGGCTATATTCTTTCTTACTAAACAAAGTTATGAGGATACCCATGCGATTGTACATCTTATTGATGAAGAGGGCTCGATAGCCGATCAGTTAAAGAATAATAAGAATATTACGTATTCGTCTTCAAACATGGATCTGCAGGAGCAGATTAAAAACTTAAAAAATGGTGCTAAGAACACCAATTTATTGATCATACCTGCTGACTTTTATACTGCTAGGAAAATCGAACTGTTATCTTCAGGAAAACCGAATATAGGTACACAAAATGAGGTAAGATCGCAACTTCGGGAAATTATCCGTAACGAGCAGTATCGCAAAATGGGGTTGAATGTCGATAGTATTCGCAACATTAACGACAACATCCAAATTGCGGCAAAGGAGGTTACAGAAACCGGAGACGCTAAGGATAGCCATACGGAAGTTGCTATGGGTATCGCTATGGGGCTGTGCTTCTTAATTTATTTATCATTAGTTCTTTTTGGCACTCAAGTGATGCGTGGTGTCATAGAAGAAAAATCAAACCGTATTGTGGAGGTCGTCATATCTTCCGTAAAGCCGTTCCAGTTGATGATGGGAAAGATTATTGGGATCGGCTTAGTTGGCATCACGCAATTTGTGCTTTGGATTATTCTTTCTTTGACCTTGATGACCGTCTTTTCCACCGCTTTATTCAGCGATAAGGAGATTGCTCAACAAGCTATGGGACGCAACATGACAGAATTGCCTGGTGAGCAGTCTGCGACCGCAAACGCAGACTTTGATTGGATGGCCGCACTTGATTCTGTGAATTTTACAGAACTTACGATCTGCTTTTTTATTTTCTTTTTTGGGGGATATCTGTTGTATAGCGCTTTGTTCGCCGCAGTAGGCTCTGCCGTGGACAGCGAAACAGAAGCAGGACAATTTACGATGCCGATAACCATGCCGTTACTGATACCGTATGTCTTATCATTTGGCGTACTTATTAATGATCCACATGGAAGTATCGCAACATGGTTAAGCATGATTCCGTTTACATCGCCTGTCGCCATGTTGGTTCGTATTCCTTTTGGCGTACCTACCTGGCAGATTGTGCTATCTGCTTTATTGCTCATTGGTGGGTTTATACTCACGACTTGGTTTGCAGCACGGATATATCGTGTGGGAATTTTGATGTATGGCAAAAAAGCGAGTTTAAAAGAACTTATAAAATGGTTTAATTATAAGCAGTAATCTGGAAAACAAAACGTTGGATAACGAGGTTATAAAAATTATAAAATTATCATGACGACATCTCAAAACACAGAAAAGAAAAAGTCGGGAGTTTTCGGAAAAATCCTGGCTTGGCTGCTTATCATCATATTTCTTGCTGTAGGTGGCTGGGTTTACTATAGATACTATTTCGTATTTGGTGAAGGTGTTAAATCAGGTTATCTCAATTTCGCGGTAAAAAAGGGAAACCTTTTTAAAACGTATGAGGGCAAGTTGATTCAAGAAGGATTAAGGACCCAAACCGGTAGCGGCGTGTCAAGCAATGAGTTTGAGTTTTCGGTGGAAAGCGATTCCATTTTTAGGATACTGGAACTAAATAGCGGCAAATATTTTGATTTGCATTACAAAGAATATCATGGCGTATTGCCGTGGCGTGGCAACACACGGTATATTGTAGACGAGGTCATTAATATGAAGTAGCTCCTATCAAGCTTTGACCAATAAAAATTATCTCGTTATAAATGAACTTATTCGCTTTGTAGTGGTGTTTTTTGTTTAAAAATATTTGGAGTATATGGGGAATTGTCCTACTTTTGTAGCATCAAAATCACGGTAGGCATAGCTCAGTTGGTTAGAGCACTAGATTGTGGTTCTAGGGGTCGTGGGTTCGAGCCCCATTGCTTACCCAAAAAGCTTCTCTTTTCAGAGAAGCTTTTTTGTTTTTAGCGGCTTCGCGAAATTAATTCTCCAAAATCTTTTGCTTTTGCTGTTGAAACTCCTCGGCAGAGAGGATACCGGCATCTAACAGTTCTTTCAGATCAAACAATGCCTTTTTCTTTTGCTCCATATCCAATGTCCCTGCTTGCGCGGGCTGTTCCATTTTCTTTTCTTGAAGAGGTCCGTCCGCGATGGCATTTGTCTTGGCTCCGAAGTCAATCAATAAGGCGGTTATCTCGTTAAGCCCCTTCATATTCGAATAGTCGATGGGTTTCTGTTCCAGGCAATTGGTGATATCTGTCGTCGCGCCGTAGGTTAGCAGATAGCGTACAATATCTTTTTTACCGTATGCCGCACCATAGTGTAGCGCTGTATTACCCGAGGCGTCCTGTTTATCTACATGCGCACCGTTTTCCAATAGTAACTTGACCATCGACAGATAACCATATTTTGTAGCTGTTTGTAACAACGTCTCCCCTGCATAATGCGATTCAAAACCCAGAATGAATGTACGGCTCCCTGTGTTGGAAATCAGTTTTTCCATATAACTTCCATCTTTCCCATCCCAAGCGTCTACACTTCGGGCATAATCTGCAGATAGCCCTTTTTTCAGAAAAACGTGTACCAGCTCTTTTTGATTAGCTCCTACAGCGTACCATACGGGGGATATTCCTTCTTTGGTTTCCGCAAAAATATCTGCGCCCTGTTCAATCAATTTCTCCGCAACAATACGGTTTCCTAAACGGACAGCTATTAGCAACGGACTTTCGTTCAGATTATTCGATAGGTTTATCGACGCTCCGTTGTCCAATAACAGGTTTACAATAGGAATTACATTGTTTTCCACAGCAATACTCAACGCACTATTTCCCATCTTATCGGTAAAATCAACATTCGCTCCGTTCTGCATCAGCAACTTTACTATAGGCAGGAATTTATTACGCGTTGCTATCAGCAACGGCGGGATGCCATCTTTGTTCAAAGCATTTACATCCAGCCCCAACCCTATCAATTTCTCGGTAACATCCTGCTGTCCGGTTTTGGCGAGGATATGCAACAGACTATTTCCTTGAAAATCGTTTATCTGCGGATTGGCACCGTTATCCAGTAAGTGGAGGATCGTTTGTTTTTGTTTATTGATCACCGCAAAAAATAAGGGTGTTTCGCCATGATGATCTTCGTAATTAATATCTGCACCGGCCTCGATAAGCTGCTTTACAATATCCGTATAACCCTGATATGCGGCATAATGCAATGCGGTACGCCCTCGTTCATCGGTGTATTTTACATCTACCTGTTGTTTTTCTAATAGTATTTCCGCTATTTTTCTTTTTCCACCTTCGCAGGCTACAATAAATGATTGCGACATATTTCCTGTTTTACTTACCGATTAATAACTCTACCACTTTTGTTTGCAATTGGTCTTGCATTGCGTAATCAATAGCTTTTTTGTCTTGCGTATTTTCTATTGTTGGGTCAGCTCCATGTTTTAACAGCATTTTCACTTTCCGATAGGTTTGTTTTGCTTTCATTTCTTCGTGATTGGAATCTTGGGCACAGACCTTTATCAAAATTGTATTACCGTCGTCATCCTTCCAGTCTACGTCGATGTATTGATGTTCGAGTAAAAATGCAAGCACTTCGGACGGCTTTTCCGCAATCCAATCGATTCCCGATTTAGGGGTATGATACCAATCCGAGGTATCCGTTAATACAGCACCATTTTCCAACAATAGCCGTAATATTTCCATTCCGGATTCTCCTCCTTGGAAATAACGTAAAAAGCCATTCAATAAGTTTTCTTTCTCTTTGTTCAATTGGCTGAAATCAGGTACACCATAATCTAATAGCAGTTTTAGTAAATTAACGTCCTGTCGTTGTGCGACTGCTATATAGAATAAACTATATCCGTTTGCATTGACCTGATTTATGTCAGCACCTGCTTCTAAAAGCATCTTAATGGTGGGCAGATGCCCCGCTTCTATTGCGGTAAATAAAGCAGTTTCGTGCGTTACCGTTTGTGCATTGATGTCTACACCGGCATCTAATAATAGTTGTACAATCTCTTCTGCGGTTGGCGGTGGCATGCGCAATTGTTTGCAAAATTGATGCAAATACGTCAACCCATACCTATTCTGATAATCCATTCGGATACCCGCATTGATAAGGGCTTTCAAAATGTGTATGGAGGATTTATTGTCGATGGCGTACGAAAGCAGGTTATGCCCTTCGATTTCTTCGTTGATATCGTCTATATTAGACAGAAAGCGGTTAAATATAGGAAGATATATTTCCCAATCTTCTTCTTTGGAAAGGTAAGGCTTTAAGAGATATTCTAAGGGTGTCCGATTAATGGATTCGTACTCAAATAAATCTGTCTCCACAAAATTGCTGTCCACACAATAAGCCAATGCTTCCCAGAATCTGTTCTGCAACATGGTTTGAAAGAGCCGGTTTACTTCGCTCTCGGGCAACTTGCCATGTGGTGCTTTTAAATAATCAATAAGTGCGTCCTCATTTCTGCTGAATAGTACTTTAATAAATTCATCTTTGTCAAATTCGCTCATAGTACGTTATGTTAATCATTCCTTGCTATAAAAAACGAAGCTAAATATACTTTATTTTCCGATGCTGTTTAACACAGCAAACAATTTAATATATCTACAAACTATATACATCTAAAATCAAAAATTTGTGCTGTTTTTATTATCTTAGGGGGTAAACCGATAATAAGCATGTTTAAAACCAGTTTCGTACAATTTTCAGATGATCATGTTATATATAATAGCAGGCGCTTTGATGGCTATTTAGCTTTTCTTCCGGAACCTGTATCACCTCCTTTAGAAACACACGTATCCTACCGGTATTTCAGTGGAAAAGACTTCTGCTGGTTTGAATTTAAAGATACGCATCTACCTTCCAACTTATCTATGCAGATTACCTCTTCTGACAACTATCTCTGGCTTCTTATCAATATGCGAACGGGAATTTCGCTGACATTGGACAATATGTACCGGGTACCTACCGATATGTTACTCTGCTACCAGACGCTAATCGATGATTATTTGATTTCTTTAGGTAACAACAGCTCCTGGTTTCTATTATTAGGAATAGATGGCCGTATATTGCAGGAGCTAACGACAGAATATGCAAAACTGAAGCCGCTATTTGCGACAGCTACTGAAGAAGATGTCTCGCATCGGATCATCGGGACGATGAATCTCCATGCCAAGCTTAAACGCATATTGGACGGACTTCAACAGATGGAATTTCGACCATTTAGTACGTATTATCAACTAGCAAATTGGAACATCCGGTTCTTCCGGCATGTATTTCAAGAAATGGAACCGGAATCTCTCGATAGGACAGATCACGAAATCGAACTGTATCATAAAGCCATGGCGTATATCCGGGAAAATTTCTACGACGACCAAACGAATATGGAGACCGTTGCGCATGCATTATACGTAAGCAAAAGTACATTGAAAAGAGCTTTTAAAGACAAGCCATTTACAGTGACAGAACAGATTATCGAATTTCGGCTACAAGCAGCAAGAGAAAGCATCCGAAACTCCGATAAATCCATCGCGAAGATAGCATCTTCTTTAAATTTTGCCTGTCCCAAAAACTTCAAACGTCTTTTTACCAAACGTTTTATGATAAGCCCCGTACAATATCGGAGTAGCATGCGGCTGAAGCGATTGTTTTAATCGACGCCGGTACAAGATTCTCTCTGCTTACATGTGTCCTGTCTGATAGGTCATGATCAATGGCTCAACGCACACCGCTTTTGACTCATTGCGCTATACCATTGTGTGATATGAATAGAACAACGCCGTAACGATACACATCAACAAGTCTATGGACATCACCAATGATACGGATTACATCAACGATGATCCGATACACATGTGCTTTCGTCCAGCTGTCATTACCCGTAACCCAATGTACCAGTCCAATGAACCAAAACACATCACCTTTATCATATTGGTAAATACATCTGATTCGTTGGTGATGTACAATGAGCTGTCGTTAATGCACAACGGTAAGTAAATACTTACCACAAAATATACTTGTATTTATCGGAAACGCCGTTTTTGAGACAAAAATAAAGACAAGGGGGCTAATCGGGTCACAACTATCTGGTGTTGGCGGAAAAGTTGACCCAAATAGCCCCCCTCTTAAGAAACACCTCTCCCTATATTTGAGGCGTTAATTAATTTTTTATAAACAATTTAAATTTAATCATTATGGCAAAGCCAGTACTAACATCAAAAACGCGTACGGAATCAAGGTTGGTTCAATACGCCTCCAACGTGGTAAAAAAATCAAAGGAGAATGCAGATCTGTTTCCCGATGCCACGGAGAAAGTAACACTATTGGAAACTGCGTTAGCGGATTACACGGATTCTTTATCCGAAGCGGCGTTTAGAGACATGCGGCAGGTGGTCATCAAAAACCAACAGGCAGTTTTGGTCAGACAACTGCTCTATGACCTGTCATTACATGTAGAGTCTGTCGCTAAAGGCGACGCCAACATTGTGTTGGCAGCAGGGTTCGTACCAGGAAAAAACAACGCTCCTAACGCAGGAATATCACCCAGGGCCAACGACCTGCGTGCTGTAGTTACCCATCCTGGAACGAACACGGTACAGTTGCGCGTCAATCCATGGCGCCCGGCAAGGTTCTATCAGTTTGAATACCGCAAGGCAGGTAGTCTCAACGAATGGACAACGGTACTTAGCACCAAATCCAGAATGGCTATTTCGGGTTTGGAATATCTACGGGAATACGAATTCCGGATAACCTATCTCGGCACCAATCCAACACCTAATTACAGTGACACGGTACACTGTGTAGTGGTATGACCTTATTTATCCGACCTGCACATAAGCAGGTCGGATATTTAGTTTACCGTATTTTTTTATTATGTTTAATGACCAATATATAAAAATGAAGAATATTACCATAGACCATCCGCTCCGCACCATCAGCTATCAAACACACGATGATCGTTATCTACAAAATCTCGAAGCGTCCGCTTTGGATAATTATAGGCTAGCACACGACCAAGTCTGGCGCATGAAGCTCCTCTTCGAAAAAGAAAAAGGCGAAGCGCAGCTTGCCCTCATAAACCTCCATAAATTGGAGGAGGAAAGATGGGAATTAAACGACACGCTTGGTTTCTATAAAGAACAGGTTGATTTCTCCGGTAAAAACCTGCATACTGAACTCGAGGCTAACTTTCAGGTCGAATTACGAAACTTTTACAACAGTGTTATCCGACAACACCATAAACTGGTACAGTTTTATGATGTTATCGGTGCGCGTGACAGGGAATATACCATCATCACGGACACCTACTTTAGAGGAGAGAAACCGATTGATCCGCTACATTTTAACGTACTTGATTCGGTCTTTACATACCACAGTGATATGCAGGTGGATGTTGTCTCACTTGATAAAGATCTCCAGCAGTTTCTTGCTGTATTGACAGATGTTTATCTTCTACTGGACAGTTATATCCAACAATACAACAAATTGTATACTAGCTATAGCGATATTTTGAAAAAAACAGCGCAATTGACAAAAGATGTGGAGGTGTTAGATGTGGTGTGGGGGAAAAATCGAGATGCTTTTATATAAAACACCTCGACTTTTTATTATAGAGCTTCGGGCAATCTACCGTATCGCCTTCACTTGAAAGGCATCCAGCGTGTTCGCTTCGTCTGCTGCTATTTGCAGTTTCGTAAACGGTTTCTTCGTAAAGAATAAGGTACTCATATTGCTTTTTCCCCCATCAGCAAATAATTCAATGGAATTACGATCCAACAAGAAACGAATATCCAAATCATCTCCCTGAACCAAACGTGGGGCAACCGGAAGATGGATAAATTTATCGCTGAAATTCGCGTCACCCGCTTTCGAACGATCAATGAAATACTGTTGTTTTGCCGCATCATAGCCGAATACTAATGTCTCCCCTTCTTCATTAGTCAACGTTACATGAAAGCCCGTAGCTTTCTTCAGCGTAAACGACGCATCAAAGGTGTTTCCAAGTGAAGCGATAGCATCACTTAAATCTGCATCATTCGCTAATTCTACTGACTTAGATTTAGTTGTCACCTCGCTTACTTTATCAATTTCCGAAGCAGGAGTAGAAGTTAACAACCATTTATCGCCCTCTTTCGCCAAACCCAATTCCCGCACAATCGTATTTCCGCTTCGCCAAGTGGATGCCGGAACATCGTT
>PJTX01000214.1_pt1 | contig 17565 bp, 18 predicted proteins | sample 1512091 | NCBI WGS metagenome assembly PJTX01 (sample SAMN08177681, study PRJNA422409) | Soil metagenome, whole genome shotgun sequencing project. | isolation source: Soil enriched (2) on filter paper: beechwood xylan treatment | place: USA: Madison | collected 2015-01-15 | reverse complement strand
CTTCGTGATCGTGCTGGCGCGCGTGGTTGGCGGGGTGGTCGACAGCTACCTGTCCGGCAACCGCGAAGGGCAGGGCCGCGGCATGGCCTACTTCGCCATCGTGCTGGTGCTGGAAATGGTGCTGGGCCTGTTCGCGACCATGATCGCGATGTGGTTCTCGCGGCGCCGCGAGTTCCGCGCCGACGTGGGCGGGGCACAACTGGCCGGCCGCCAGAAGATGATCGCCGCGCTGGAGCGCCTGTCGCTGAACCACGGCCAGAGCACCCTGCCAGACCGCGTGGCGGCGTTCGGCATCTCCGGTGGCGTGGGGCAGGGCCTGCGCAGGCTGTTCCTCAGCCACCCGCCGCTGGAAGAGCGGATCGCGGCGCTGCGCTCCAGCACGGCGGCCTGAGTCGTGAGGTCCCGGACGGCGCGCCGCGCCCCCGGGACCGGGTGGTCAGTCAGGGGCTGGTTACCTGCCGGCATTCGACCGGCTCGCGCCCCGAGAGGGTGAGGCTGGCCTCGCTGCCCTTGCTCCAGAACTCGTTGCCGTTCGCATCGGCATAGCGGGCCCCGGAGGCCGAGATGGCCTGCGGCAGCACCAGCTCGCCGCGGGAATGGGTCAGCGTGGCGGTCCCTGCACGGTTGTCGAAACGCGCCGCCACCCGTTCCTCGCCGCAGCGCCAGGCGCTTTCGATCATCCCCGCGCCGTAATCGACCGCCTCGGCCGGCACCGGCGCGTCTCCGGCCGTGGTCGGCGGCGCGTCGGTGGCTGAGGCGGTGGTGGTCCCGGCCGGGCGCTCGCCCTGGCAGGCGGCCAGCGCGAGGGCCAGGGACAGCGCCGCTACCACCGGACCGCCCATGCTCACGCCGAACGCTCCTGGCCGGCGTGGCGGCCTTCTGCGATCTCCTCCACCAGCTTGGCGCAGAACGCCGGCAGGTCGTCGGGAGTGCGGCTGGTGACCAGCCCCTGGTCGACCACGACCTCGCGATCGACCCAGCGCGCGCCGGCATTCTCCAGGTCGCGCTGGATGTTGGGCACCGAGGTGAGCTCGCGGGATTCGACCACGCCGGCGTTCACCAGCACCCACGGCCCATGGCAGATGGCACCGACCGGCTTGCCCGCCTCGAAAAAGTCACGGGTGAAGCGCAGGGCGTCCTCGTCGGCGCGCAGCGCGTCGGGGTTGAACAGTCCGCCGGGGATCACAAGCGCGTCGTAGTCGGCGGCCTTGGCCTTCGCCACGGCGCGGTCGACACCCACGCTCTGGCCCTTCTCGAAGTGCTTCATCCCCTGGACCTTGCCGTCTTCCGGGGACACCACCTCCACGTCCGCGCCGCTTTCGCGCAGTGCACGCATGGGTTCGAGCAGTTCGGATTCCTCGAATCCGTTGCTGGCCAGGATGGCGACGCGCTTGCCGGTGAGCTTGCCCATGTGGAACTCCTTGCGGGTGGGGAGGGAGCCCCACCTTAGGCATGCCGGCGGATGTGGCCCGCGAAGGCGGCGTGGTCGATTCATTAAGACCCGGGCCCGACGGGCGCCTGCACGCCACCCGGTCGGAGCTTGCATCCCGCGCGGCGTGCATGCCGGACGGGCGTACATGCCGGGCGGTTCCGGAGCACGGGCCCTATCGGGTACCCTCGGTTTCTTTTGAGACGGTGTCCCGGATGAGCGACCACACCTCCGGCCAGGGGCGCATGCCGCGCCAGATCGGCTACATCATCGGCAACGAGGCCTGCGAGCGCTTCAGCTTCTACGGAATGCGCAACATCCTGGTGCCGTTCCTGATCAGCTCGGTGCTGCTGGGCTACCTGCCTGAGGGGCCGGAGCGGGAGGGCGCGGCCAAGGACATCTTCCACAGCTTCGTCATCGGCGTGTATTTCTTCCCGCTGCTGGGCGGCTGGCTGTCGGACCGCTACTTCGGCAAGTACAACACCGTCCTGTGGTTCTCGCTGATCTACTGCGCCGGCCATGCCTGCCTGGCGCTGTTCGAGAACAACGCGACCGGGTTCTACACCGGCCTGTTCCTGATCGCCTTGGGCTCGGGCGGCATCAAGCCGCTGGTGGTCAGCTTCTGCGGCGACCAGTTCGACCAGACCAACAAGGACAAGGCGCGGGTCGTGTTCGACGCGTTCTACTGGATCATCAACTTCGGCTCGTTCTTCGCTTCGCTGTTCGCCCCGCTGCTGCTGCGCCACTACGGCCCTGCCGTGGCCTTCGGCGTGCCCGGGGTGCTGATGTTCATCGCCACCTTCGTGTTCTGGCTGGGACGCCGCCGCTATGTCAACGTGCCGCCGTCCGGTGATGATCCCGATTCCTTCCTCAACGTGATCCGGACCGCGCTGCGCACGAGCGCGCCAGGGCAGGGCAATGCCGGCGCGCTGGTCGCATGGAGCGGGGTCGCCGTGGCCGCGCTGATGCTTGTGCTTTGGGCGCTTGCTGCCGTCGGCGTGTCGCTGCCCTGGTGGCCGGACTCCTTCGGGTTCGTGATCACCGCCTGCCTGGCGCTGGGCGTGCTGATCGCGTTCGGCGGCTGGGGCGCCTCGCTGCAGCTGGACCGCGCCCGCGGCCGACACCCCGACGCCGCGGTCGATGGCGTGCGCGCGGTGCTGCGCATCCTGATCGTGTTCGCGCTGGTGACCCCGTTCTGGTCGCTGTTCGACCAGAAGGCCTCCACCTGGATCATCCAGGGGCGCGAGATGGTGATCCCGCACGATTCGGCCTGGTGGCCGAGCTGGCTGATCAAGGACGCCGCGCAGATGCAGGCGCTCAACCCGCTGCTGGTGATGCTGCTGATCCCGTTCAACAACCTGGTGCTTTACCCGATGCTGCGGCGCCTGGGCTTCCAGGTCACCGCGCTGCGCCGGATGGGCTGGGGCATCGCCATCTCCGGTGTCTCCTGGATCGTGGCCGGCGTGCTCCAGCTGTGGCTGGACGGCGGCGCGGAGGTCTCGCTGGCCTGGCAGTCGCTGCCGTACCTGCTGTTGACCTTCGGCGAGGTGCTGGTCTCGGCCACCGCGCTGGAGTTCGCCTACAGCCAGGCACCGCACGCGATGAAGGGCGTGATCATGGCCTTCTGGTACCTCACCAGCACCTTCGGCAGCCTCTGGGTGCTGCTGACCAACGCCGGTGTCCGCAACGAAGGCTTCCAGTCGCTCATCGCCGGCACTGGCCTGAGCGAGAATGCCTTCCTCATGTTCTTCTTCGCCGCATTCGCGTTCGTGGCCGCGCTGGCGTTCGCCGCCTACGCGCGCCGCTACCCGATGCAGGACAACTACAGGCTGGCCTGACCCGCATGCAATACCCGATCACGCTGGCGCTGGTCGCCATCACCGCGCTGGTTTCCTGGCGCGCGTTCAACGACCGCCGCCTGATGGAGAAGCTGATCCTCTGGCCGCCGGCGATCGCGCGCCAGCGGCAGTACTGGCGGCTGGTGAGCCACGGCTTCCTGCATGCGGATTTCCCGCACCTGCTGTTCAACATGGTCACGCTGTTCTTCTTCGGCCGGATGATCGAGCAGCTGATGGCGGAGCTGACCGGGAACGTCCTGACCTTCCCGCTGTTCTACCTCTCGGCGATCGTCGTGGCGATCCTGCCCAGCTACCTGAAGAACCAGGCGAACTCGCGCTATTTCAGCCTGGGTGCCTCCGGGGCGGTGTCGGCCGTGCTGTTCGCCTTCATCATGGTCTCGCCCTGGTCGCTGATCTTCGTGTTCTTCATCCCGGCGCCGGCCATCCTCTATGCCGTGTTCTATGTCGGCTACAGCATCTGGATGGACCGGCGCGGAGGCGACAACGTCAACCACAGCGCGCACCTGGCCGGGGCGGCCTACGGTGTCCTGTTCATGGCGGCGATGGAGCCCCGGGTGCTCCAGGTGTTCTGGCACGAACTGATGAATCCGCGGTTCGGCTGAGTCCCGATCACCCGGCCTGCATGCGTGCCATGCAAGCCTGCCAGGGTCCACCCAGCGATGGAGGCACCATGGCAACCCGGAAGGCATCATCCACCGAGGCAGGCTCCCGGCAACCGCGCCGAACCACCGGCGCTGCGGAGCCCGCCACCCCGGCCAGGTCCAGCACCGGGGCATCGAAGCGCAAGGGGTCCGCAGCGAAGGAGCCGGATGTCGCGAAGTCCGCTCGCGCCACCCCTGACGGCGCGAGCGGCAAATCCATGGGGTCCCGTGCTTCGGGCAGCACCTCCGGCCGGTCGTCCAGTCCGGCGCCCGCGGTGAAGCGAGGCAGTGCATCCGCCAGGAAGAAGGCGGCTACCGGCAAGGCTGTCGCCCGGAAGTCCGCCACGAACCGTGCTCCCGCAAAGACAGCGATACCGAAGACAGCGACACCGAAGACCCCCGCAAAGGCTGTCGGCAGGAAGGCGGCGACGAAGAAGGTCGCCACGAAGGCTGCCGCTTCGAGGTCGCAGAACAAGCGGGGCGGAAATTCCGTCGCTTCGAAGGCGGTGACCAAGGGCGCAACCGTGGCGAAGGCGGCGGCCCCCAGGACAGCGACGCGCAAGGCGGCTGCGGAGAAGACGGCTGGCCCGAGGGGCGCCGTCTCCGCGGCGGGCAGCCGGAGGGCGGACCCGGACAAGAAGTCCACCGCCGCGACAAGCGCAGCACGTACGCGGAAGGGCGGCAGGAGCAGGCCCGCCTCAGCGGAGCCGGGGGTTCACGCGGGCCCCGGCGGCGGTGCCGCGACTGCCGCGTCACGGCCGCCGGCGCGCAAGACCGCGGGCCGGACCCCGGCACCGGTCCGCGCATCGCGCACCGCCCCTGCTGAGCGCAGGGCCACATCCGCCAGAGGCGGCGGGGCTGCGCCGTTGGAGACGGGCGACAGCGCGCACTTGCCCGCGCGACGGGCCCGCAAGCCGACACCGGAACAGGCGCTGCGCAGCACGCAGGCCCTGCTTGCCGCGCACAACGAACAGGCGCGCCAGGTGCCGGCCTGGCGTCAGCTTGAAGGTGGACACGAGGCGCCTGCGGTCATGGAAGGCGCCCAGTCGCCCGAGGCCGCCGCCCGCCAGCAGGAACTTCATCTGGCCGAGACACGTGCCAAGGCGATCCAGGGCAGTTCCAGCACGCGCGACCGGCGGACCCAGCGCCGCCGCGACCAGCGCTGACCCAACCACCGGTCACGCCGGCATCGCAGCCGGCGGCCCCAGGGACTTCCAGGCGCCGCCTGGCAGTCCCGCGCCCGGGCCGCCCTCCTGGCAGCCCCGTATCCGTTGCGCGATCGGCATTCGTCCTGCAGCCGGTGTCCGGCGCACCCGCGCGATCCGCCCCCGCGCGGGGAACACATGTCCCGCGCTTTCCCTCACGCCAGTTTGGCGAGGCGCCACGCAGGATGACGCTGGTGAACAAGGCCCCCTCCTGCTTTCCGACCCCACTTCGACGATGAACGACACCGCTACCCCCGTCATCCGGCATGAGCCCGAAGCGCGCCGCTTCCGTACCGACCTGGAAGGCCACGAGGCCGAACTGACCTATCGGCTGGATGGCCCGCTGATGGTCATCGACCACACCTGGGTTCCGCAGGCCATCGGTGGCCGTGGAATCGCCGCCCAGCTGGTGCGCAGCGCTTTCGAACACGCCCGCGACCAGGGCCTCCGGGTCGTGCCGGCATGTTCGTACGCGGCGGTGTGGGTCAACCGGCACCCGGAGTTCGCCGCGACCCTGGCAGGCTGACCAAGGCCGCGTGGGGGCCTGGCCCCTGTCTCTGCAATCGAAGGAAGCTGCATGAGCCGTACCTGGACGTGGACCGTCCCCCTTGTCTTCCTGCTGGCGCTGGCCGGCTGCGGCGATCGCCACGGACCGGCCGCCGATGCCGGCCAGCCCAGGCCGGCCCCAGACGCTCCGCCTGCCGCCACGCCCGAGGCTGCGGTCAGCCTTGAAGACGTGGTCGAGCGCGATCCCCGCTACCTGGTCGGGATCAGTTATCCCCCCGAGGCTGCCGCCTATCCCGGCCTGGCCGCGGCGATGCACGCGTACGCACAGGCCGCGCGTGCCGAGCTGATGCAGGCGCTCGAAGCACTCGACGGTCCGCCCACCATGCCCTACGACCTGTCGCTGGGGTTCCGGATCCTGATGCAGACCCCGCAGGTCGTCGCGGTGGCCGCTGATGGCAGCGTCTACACCGGAGGGGCCCACGGCCAGCCGCTGGTGGCGCGCTTCGTCTGGCTGCCGCAGCGCGAGGAGATGCTGACCGCACGGCGCCTGGTGCCGGAGGCCGGCGCCTGGGAAGCGATCGCACGCCAGGTGGCCGAGCAGCTGGGAGCGGCGGCCCAGGTCCGCGCCGGTGACGCCGCGCTGGAACCCGGGGATCGCCAGCGCCTGCTGGAGTCGGCGCTGAGGATGATCGATGCCGGCACCGAGGCCGACCCGGACAACTTCGCCCAGTTCGAGCCCGTGGCGGCGCCGGACGGCCGCATCGGCGCCCTGCGGTTCGTGTTCGCGCCGTACCAGGTCGGCCCCTACGCCGACGGAGTACAGTACGCCGAAGTGCCGGCCGCGACGTTGCTGCCTTACGTGGCCGGGGAGTACCGGGCGCTGTTCGTGCAGTAGGAGGCCGGCATGGGGCAGGGTTCCCTCGCCAGGCGGCGGGTGGAGGCTCTGCTCGCCACGGCGGATGTACGCATCGGAGGAACGCGCGAGTGGGACCTGCAGCCCCGCGATGAGCGGCTGTGGTCGCGGCTGCTGGCGCAGGGCTCGCTCGGGCTCGGGGAGTCCTACATGGACGGATGGTGGGAGGCCGCCTCGCTCGACGGCCTGCTCATGCGCCTGGTCCAGGCCCGGCTGGGCGAGCGCGTACGCGGCCTGGCCGCATGGCGCGACGTCCTGCTGGCCCGCCTGACCAATCCGCAGACGCCACGGCGCAGCCGCGAGGTCGGGCGTCGCCACTACGATCTGGGCAACGACCTCTATGCCGCCATGCTCGGCCGCCGGCTCGTCTACAGCTGCGGATACTGGCCCCAGGCCAGCGACCTGGACGCGGCCCAGGAAGCCAAGCTCGACCTGGTCTGCCGCAAGCTGGGCCTGCGTCCCGGCATGCATGTGCTGGACATCGGCTGCGGCTGGGGCGAGGCCCTCCGGTACGCGGCCGAGCACCACGGCGTCTCCGGCGTTGGCGTCACCGTCTCGGCCGAACAGGCCGACTATGCGCGCCGGCTGTGCACGGGACTGCCGGTGGAAATCCGGTTGCAGGACTACCGGGACCTGGACGAGCGTTTCGATGCGGTGCTGTCTATCGGCATGTTCGAGCACGTGGGCGTGCGCAACTACCGGACGTACTTCCAGGTGGTGCGTCGCTGCCTGGCGCCGCATGGACTGTTCCTGCTGCACAGCATCGGCAGCAATGTATCGCTGCGGCGTACCGACCCATGGATCGGGCGGTACATCTTCCCCAACTCGATGCTGCCGTCGGCCGCGCAGCTGGCCCGTGCCAGCGAGGGGCGGTTCGTGATCGAGGACTGGCACAATTTCGGCACCGACTACGACCTGACCCTGCAGGCGTGGCGCAGCAACATCGAGGCCGCATGGGGCCGCCTGGATCCGCGCCGCTACGACGAACGCTTCCGACGGATGTGGCGGTTCTACCTCGCCGGATCGATGGCGAGCTTCCGCAGCCGGCGTGCACAACTGTGGCAGGTGCTGCTGTCGCCGGAGGGAGTGCCGGGCGGCGTGCAGGTACCACGCTGAAGGCTGGCCAAAAATTCGCCAGCCTTCTTGACAGCCCCGTCCCGGCGGCGTTTCGGGCGATTATCCACAGCTTGGTTCAAGATTCATCCACACCGCTTGTGGACAACCATGGCGCGGTAGGAGGAACGCCATCCGGAGGTGGCGTTCCTGTCCCGGCGATCGCGCATCGTGCGTCAGTCCAGCCCGCGCTTCCTCAGCAGCGGCTCGATCCGCGGCTCCTGCCCGGTGAAGTCGCGGAACAGCTGCAGCGCATCCCGGCTGCCACCGCGGGAAAGCAGGGTCGCCCGGAAGCGGTCGCCGTTCGCCCGCGTGAGCCCGCCATTGCGCATCATCCATTCCTGGGTGTTCGCATCCAGCACTTCGGACCAGATGTAGGCGTAGTAGCCGGCCGAGTAGCCGCCCATGATGTGGCTGAAGTACGGGGTACGGTAACGCGGCGCACCGGCGCGTAGGCGATGCCTTCGGAGGCCAGTGCGTCGGCTTCGAACCTCCTCACCTCTTCGGCCGACGGCACCTTGTCCGCGCCGATCTGGTGCCAGCGCTGGTCCAGCAGCGCCGCGCCGAGGTACTCGGTGGTCGCAAAGCCCTGGTTGAAGGTCGCCGTGGCCAGCACCTTGTCCAGCAGTTCCTGCGGCATGGGGTCCCCGGTCTCGTGGTGCCTGGCGTAATTGGCCAGCACTGAAGGCCAGTCGGCCCACACCTCGTTGACCTGGGACGGGAATTCGACGAAGTCCCGCGGTACCGAGGTGCCGCTGAAGTAGGGGTAGGTGACGTCCGAGAACATGCCATGCAGGGCGTGGCCGAACTCGTGGAACATGGTGGTCACCTCGTCCCAGGTCAGCAGGGTGGGACCGCTGGCCGGCTTGGTGATGTTCTGGTGGTTGGCCACCACCGGCCTGGTGCCGCGCAGCAGACTTCCCCTGTCCCGCGCGGACCGGGCGCACCGCATCGACTGGCGGGGCAGGCCCGCCGGACTCAGCGCTTGCGGGCAGGCCGGGCCTTCACCTCGTCCGGCAGCAGCGACAGGATCTCTTCGATGATGCCCGGCAGCGACTCTTCGGAGTAACCGCGGTGGGTGTAGGCCACCCGGCCGTCGTGGTCGAGGATGAACATGTGCGGCAGCGCCTTGACCCCATAGAGGTCGCTTACGGTGCCCTTGGCATCGTGTACCCAGTTCAGGCCCATCTGGCGGTTCAACCGTACTACCGCCCCGCCACGAAGTCGCTGCGCGGCTCCTTGAAGTTGACCGCCACGACCTCCAGCGCGTCGCGGCCCACCACCTGCTGGAAGTGACCCAGGACCGGGAGCTCGCGCCGGCACGGACCACACCACGAAGCCCAGAAGGTAACGATGGTCACCTTGCCCCGATAGTTCCCCAGGTCGACCTCGTTGCCCTCGCGGTCGGTGCCCAGCAGTTGCGGCGGGAGCGTCCCGACGGCAGGTGCCGGCGGGAGCTCGGCGGCCGGGCATGGCACCACGACCAGCGCCAGCGCGACGGCCAGCAACGCACTTCGAAGCATGTGTTCCCTCCCCAGGGCCGGCGCGCGCTGCCGGGGACGGGATGCGCCCGGCTACTTCTCCACGAACGCGCGTTCGAACACATATTGCCCGAGATGGCCGATGCGCGGCGAGGCAGTGAAACCGCGGCCATCGAGCAGGGCGCGGAAATCGGCCAGCATCTGCGGGCTGCCGCAGATCATGGCCCGATCATGCTCCGGGTCCAGGGCATCCAGGCCCAGGCGACGCATCATTTCCCCGGTGGCCATCAGGTCGGTGAGGCGGCCACGGTTGGGGAAATCCTCGCGGCTGACGGCAGGGTAGTAAAGCAGCCGGTCGCGGATGATCTCGCCCAGGATCTCGTGCCGCGGCAGCTCCTTCTCGAAGTAGTCGCGGTAGGCCAGGTCGGCGGCGTTGCGCACGCCATGGCACAGCACCACGCGCTCGAACCGCTCGTAGGTCTCCGGATCCTTGATCACCGACAGCCACGGCGCCAGGCCCGTGCCCGTGCCCAGCAGGTACAGGTTGCGGCCCGGGTGCAGGTCGCTGATCAGCAGGGTGCCGGTGGGCTTGCGCCCGATCAGGATGCTGTCGCCGGGCCTGATGTGCTGCAGACGCGAGGTGAGCGGCCCGTCCTGGACCTTGATCGAGAAGAACTCCAGCTGCTCTTCCCAGTTGGCGCTGGCGATCGAGTAGGCGCGCAGGATCGGCTTGCCGCCCTCGGTGGGCAGGCCGATCATCACGAACTGCCCGTTCTCGAAGCGGAAACCGTCGTCGCGGGTGGTGGTGAAGCTGAAGTAGGCGTCGGTCCAGTGGCGGACGTCGAGCACCGTCTCGGTGCCGTAGGCGGAAGACATCGGGGGGAGGTGGCCGGTTCTGGTTCGCCGCCCATTGTATCCGACCGTCGCTGGCCAACCTTGCGCCGGATCAAACGCGCGCGGCGGGTGCGGGGCGGCTGTTGACCGCCCCGCCGTGCTCAGCCCTGCGGCGCCCGCAGCCGCAACAGCTTGCCATCGGCCTCATCGGTGAGTACGTAGATGCTGCCATCGTCGCCGACCCGCACGTCGCGCACGCGCTCGCCCAGGTCCTGCAGCAGGCGCTCCTCGCCGACCACCCGGTCCCCGTCCAGCTGCAGCCGGATCAGGCTGCGCTGGGCGAGGGCGCCAAGGAACAGGCTGTCATTCCACGGTTTGCCATCGTGGCCGGTGTAGAAGGCCATGCCTGACAGCCCGGGCGAGACCTCGAACACGTGGTGCGGCTGTTCCAGCCCTTCGCCCTCGCGGCCCAGCGCCTCGGCGATCGGCTTGCCCGAGTAGTCGATACCGTGGGTGATCAGCGGCCAGCCGTAGTTGAGGCCGGCCCGTGGCAGATTGAGCTCGTCGCCACCTCGCGGCCCATGCTCGGACTGCCACAGGGTGCCGGTGCGCGGGTCGACCGCCATGCCCTGGGCGTTGCGGTGGCCGTAGCTCCAGATCTCCGCGCGCGCGCCCTGCTGGCCGACGAACGGGTTGTCCGCCGGAACGCCTCCGTCGAGCTCCAGCCTCACCAGCTTGCCCTGCAGAAGGTCCAGCTGCTGGGCCATCGGCTTGAACGAGCGGTCGCCCTGGCTGATGAACACGTGGCCCTGGCCGTCGAAGGCCAGGCGCGCACCGTAATGGTGCTCGGCATCGACCTTGGGCTCCTGGCGGTAGATCACGGTCAGCCCTTCGAGCCGGTCGTCCGCAAGCGTGGCGAACGCGGCGGCCGTGCCGGAGGTATTGCCCTGGCCCGGCTCGGCATAGGTGAGGTAGATCCGTCGGCTGGTGGCGAAGTCCGGCGCCAGGACCACGTCGAGCAGGCCGCCCTGGCCCCGGGCGGTCACCTCCGGCACGCCTGCCAGCGGCCCGGAAACGCGTCCGTCGGCGGCGACCCGGCGTAGCGAACCGCCACGCTCGGTGACCAGGAAGCCGCCATCGGGCAGTGGCGCCACCGCCCAGGGGTGCGACAGCCCGCTGGCCACCACCTCCAGCTGCGCCTGGCCCTGCTCGCTGTCCACGACCTGCGCCGCGGGCGCGCTGGCGCCCTGTGGCGCGGCTGGCGCCGGTGCGCGGTCGCAGGCCGCCAGGCTGGCGGCCAGGGCCGCGGCGAGCAGGGTGACGAGGTGCCGGTTCGGCTGCATGCAGGTCGCTCGGTGGAAAAAGGGCGTCAACGATAGCCGGCGGCCTGCAGCTCGAACAACTCCGCGTAACGTCCGCCGGCGGCCATCAGCTGCTCGTGCGTGCCGCTGGCCTCGACCCGCCCGCCGGCCAGCACCAGGATGCGGTCGGCCATGCGCACGCTGGAGAAGCGGTGCGAGATGAGCACCGCGGTACGGTCGGCCGACAGTTCCTTGAAGCGCTGGAACACCTCGAACTCGCTGCGCGCGTCGAGCGCGGCGGTCGGCTCGTCCAGGATCATCACCTGCGCGTCGCGCATGTAGGCGCGGGCGATCGCCAGCTTCTGCCACTGTCCGCCAGACAGGTCCACGCCGGTCTTGAAGCGGCGCCCGATCAGCTGGTCATACCCGAGGGGCAGGCCCGCGATGACCTCGTCGGCCATGCCGCGGCGGGCGGCATCGCGGATGCGCGGCAGGTCTCCCAGGGCCTCGATCCGACCCACGCCGATGTTCTCGGCCGCGGTGAGGTGGTAACGCACGAAGTCCTGGAAGATCACTCCGGTGTTGGAGCGCAGGTCGTCCAGGTCGTAGTCGCGCAGGTCGCGGCCGTCCAGCAGGATCCGGCCCTCATCCGGGTCGTAGAGCCGTGCCAGCAGCTTCACCAGGGTGGTCTTGCCGGCGCCGTTCTCGCCCACCAGGGCCAGCACCTCGCCGGCGCGCAGTTCGAACTCCAGCCCGCGCAGGGTCCACTGCTCGTTGCCGGGGTAGCGGAAGCCGACGTTCTCGAACACGAAGCCGTGCTGGATCGGCCGGGGCACCGGCACCGCGTCCGGGCGCGAGGCGATTTCCGGCTCGATCTCGAAGAAGGAGAACAGGTCGTCCAGGTACAGCGCCTGGCCGGCAACCTGGGAGAAGCCGACCAGCAGGCCTTCCAGCAGCTGGCGCAGGCGCATGAAGCTGCCGGCCAGGAAGGTCAGGTCACCGATGCTGAAGTCGCCGCGCACGGTGCGCCAGGCGATGTAGGCGTAGGCCACGTAGTAGCCCAGCGTTCCCAGCGCCGCCAGGACCGTCCCCCATACCGCACGCCGGCGCGCCAGCGCCCGGTTTGCCAGGTAGAACCGGTCAGCCAGCACCCGGTAGCGGCCGATCAGGAACCGGTGGAGGTTGAAGATCTTCACCTCCTTGGCGGTCTCGACGCTGGCGCCGGTCTGGCGCAGGTACTCCAGCTGCCGGCGCTCCGGCGTCCACTGGTAGTTGAGGGTGTAGCCCAGGGCGTTGAAGTGGGCCTCGCCGATGAAGGCCGGCACCAGCGCCAGGCCCAGCAGCAGGATCAGCCAGGGCGCGTAGACCAGCAGGCCCACCGCGAAGCTGACCACGGTGATGGCGTCCTGCACCTGGCCGAAGAGCTGGCTCATCAGGTTCATCCGGCTCATGGTCTGGCGCCGGGCGCGGTCGAGCTTGTCCTGCAGGTCAGGGTCCTCGAAGTCCTCCAGGTCCAGCGTGGCGGCGTGCTCCATGAGCCGCACGCTGCTGGCGTTGGTGAACAGCTCCGAGAGCAGGCCGTCGGCATAGGCCACCATCCGCCCGATCAGGTCCGAGCCCACCGCCACCGCCAGTTCCAGTGCGAGCAGTCCCAGCAGCGGTTGCAGCAGGCCCTCGCCCAGCGCCTGGCCCAGGTCGCCGAAGGCCACGCCAAGGCCGGCCAGCCGCACCACCTCGTCGATGATCAGCTTGCCGATGTAGAGCATCAGCACCGGCAGCAGCGCGCGGACCAGGCGCAGGCCGAGGCTGGCCAGGGTCAGGCCAGGGCTGGTCGCCCAGATCTGGCGCAGGAACGGCGGCAGGTTGCGCAGCGCGTCGAAGCGCTCGCGCAGGCTGGGGGGGGCCTGGCCGGCGGCCGGGCGGGCGGGGCGTGGGTCGCTCATCGGCTGCATTGTGCCGTGCGTGCGGGTGCTGGCCCCGTGCACTCGGCAGGCCCCCGCGGGGCGCGGAGCCGCTCCCGCAACGCCGGAGGCCCGCTTTCGCGGGCCTCCGGTGGGTGATGCGATGGCTGGCGGTTCAGAACGCGCCGTGCAGGTCGCGCAGCTGCGACGGACGCGAGCCGAAGTAGGCCGCCAGGTCGGCGATCTCCTGGTCGCTCAGGCCGGTGGCCTGGGGTGTCATCAGCGCATGCTGGCGTGCGCCGCTGCGGTAGTCCTGCAGCGCATGGGCCAGGTAGTCGGCGTACTGGCCACCAAGCTTGGGATAGGTGGCATCGATGGGCGCGTTGCCGTCCGGGCCGTGGCAGTCGACGCAGCTCTGGCCGGTGGCCTTGCCCTTGGCGGCGGCGGCCTGCTCGCCGACGGCGACGCGGCCGGCCGGCAGTCCGGCGGAAGAACTGGCGCGTGCCTGGTGCTGCGCCTCGGCGGCGGCGGAGCCGTCCTCGCCGGCACAGGCGGCGAGGCCCAGCACGGCGGTCAGGACGATGGCGAGGCGCGGGGCGTACACGGCTTTCGACATGGGCGGCGGGCTGCTTACTTGAGGGTGGAAAGGAAGGCGGCGATGTCGGCGATGTCCTGTTCCGAGAAGCTCTCGGCCTGGGCCCGCATCGTCGGATGGCGGCGCTCACCGTCGCGGTAGCCGTGCAGTGCCTGGCTCAGGTACTGGGCGGACTGGCCGCCGATCTTCGGCACCTTGAAGCTCGGGTACGCGTTCTTGTAGCCGGTCACCCCATGGCAGCCCTGGCAGGTGTAGCTCAGCAGCCGGCCGCGCTCCAGGTCCCCTTCGAGGGTGGCCGGTGCCTCCGCGACGGGCGCGGCGGCAGGTTCGGCCGGCGCGGCATCCTGCGCGGCGGCGGGGACGGACAGGAAGGTGACCAGGGCAAGGCAGGCGGCTAGCGGAAGCGGGCGGCGCATCATTCGTTGGTCCGATCGGTCTCGAGGAGTCGGTCGTGCCGGTCAACCCCTCCGGACACGAAACCGCCGCAGTATAGCCCTGCCTTAACGGAAGGCGAAACCAGCCGCATTGCGCAGGATCAATCGACCCGGTCGATCCAGCGGACAATCCACCCCGGTCATCACCTATCCATGACCTCTGGCGCATGGCAGGGCATTGTGCTGGTGGTCTACTTGGATACAACACCGAACCACGCCCCGGTGTCCGGGGCCCAGCGAGCATGGAAAAACACATGGACCGAGTCACTTCCTTCACCGTGCCCGCCGGGCTGCGGATCGCCGCCGCCGCGCTCGTGCTCGCCACCGCCGTGACCGCCTGCAAGAAGCCCGGCGGCGATGCGCCGGCCGGCGACAAGGCCGCGGCGGTGGACGCCACGCCGGTGGAGGTCGCGGCTGTTTCCCGGCGCGCGATCGCCGCCAGCTACACCGGAACCGCGCCGCTGGAGCCACGCGCCGAGTCGCAGGTGGTCGCCAAGACCTCCGGCGTGGCGCTGCAGGTGCTGGTGGAGGAAGGCCAGCAGGTCAGGGCAGGCCAGCCACTGGTACGCCTGGACCCGGACCGTTCACGGCTGGCGGTGGCACAGAGCGAGGCGGCCGTGCGCAAGCTGGAGACCAACTACAACCGGGCCCGGCAGCTGGTTGGCCAGCAGCTGATCAGCGCCGGCGAAGTCGACCAGATGCGCTATGACCTGGAGCAGGCGCGCGCGGCGTACGACCTGGCCCGGCTGGAGCTGTCCTACGCCACGGTGGTGGCGCCGATCTCCGGCGTGGTCGCCTCGCGCGACATCAAGCCCGGCAACTTCGTGCAGATCAACTCGCCGATCATCCGCATCGTGGACAGCAGCCGTCTCGAGGCAACGCTGAACGTTCCCGAGCGCGAAATGGCCAAGCTGCGCGCGGGCCAGGCCGTGACCCTGATGGCCGACGCCCTGCCGGGCCGCAGCTTCACCGGAGTGGTGGACCGCGTCTCGCCCGTGGTGGACACCGGCACCGGCACCTTCCGCGTGGTCACCGCGTTCGAGGGCGCCGACGAGCTTTCCGCCGGCATGTTCGGCCGCCTGAGCATCAACTACGACCAGCGCGCCGACGCACTGGTGATGCCGCGCGCGGCGCTGCTGGACGACGGCAGCGAGCCGGCGGCGTACGTGGTACGCGACGGCCACGCCGCGCGCGTGGGCCTGAAGCTGGGATACAGCGATGCCGGCTGGATCGAGGTGCGCGAGGGCCTGGCCGAGGGCGACGCGGTGGTGGTGGCCGGCAAGGCCGCGCTGCGCGAAGGCAGCGCGGTGCAGGTCTTGGATCGCGACGCCAAGGCCGCCTCGAAGGCACCGGCCAAGGCGGAGGCCAAAGCACCGGCCAAGGCCGCGGCGCAGGCGACCCGCTGATGTCCGCGCACGACTCCCGCCCGGTGCACGGATTCGACCTGGTCGAGTTCGCCACCCGCCGCCGCGTCACCATCGCGATGATGACGCTGACCCTGGTGCTGTTCGGGCTGATCTCGCTGTCCAGCCTCAAGGTCGAGCTGCTGCCGGATCTGAGCTACCCGACGCTCACCGTGCGTACCGATTACGAGGGCGCGGCCCCGGCCGAGGTCGAAACCCTGATCTCGCAGCCCGCCGAAGAGGCGCTGGGCATCGTTAAGGGCCTGCGCAAGCTGCGGTCCATCTCGCGCACCGGACAGAGCGACGTGGTCCTGGAGTTCGCCTGGGGCACGGACATGCAGCAGGCCGGGCTGGACGTGCGCGACAAGATGGAAACGCTGCAGCTGCCGCTGGATGCCAAGCCGCCGGTGCTGCTGCGCTTCAATCCCTCGACCCAGCCGATCATGCGGCTGGCCCTCAGCTCGCGGACCGAGCCGGCCGGCGAGGGCGAGGCGGTGCGCAGCCTGATGGAACTGCGCCGCTACGCCGACGAGGATCTCAAGCGCAAGCTGGAGCCGGTCAGCGGCGTGGCCGCGGTCAAGGTCGGCGGCGGCCTGGAGGACGAGATCCAGGTCGACATCGACCAGCGCAAGCTGGCCCAGCTCGGGGTGTCGCTGGACACGGTGATCGAACGGCTCAAGCAGGAGAACGTCAACCTCTCCGGCGGCCGCCTGGAGGAAGGCACCCAGCGCTACCTGGTGCGCACGGTCAACCAGTTCGCCACGGTCGAGCAGATGCGCGAGATGCTGCTGACCACCACCGGCGGCGGGCAGTCCTCCGGCGGCGCCACCGGCGAGAACCGCCAGCTGATGCTGGCCATCCTGGGCAGCCGCGACCCCAACGTGATCGCCGCCCTGCGTGGCGACAGCACCGGCGGCGGGACCTCGCCGCTGCGCCTGAAGGACGTCGCGGAGGTGCGCCAGGGCTACAAGGAGCGCGAGGCGGTGATCCGCAGCGCCGGGCGCGAGGCGGTGGAGCTGGCGGTCTACAAGGAGGGCGACGCCAACACCGTGGCCACCGCCGACGCGCTGGAGGAGCGCCTGGAACAGATCCGCAAGCAGATGCCCAAGGACATCGAGTTGACCGTGGTCGAGGACCAGTCGGTATTCGTGCGCCACGCCATCAGCGACGTCAAGCTGGACGCCGTGATCGGCGGCCTGCTGTCGGTGCTGGTGATCTTCCTGTTCCTGCGCGATGGCTGGAGCACGTTCGTCATCTCGCTGTCGCTGCCGGTCTCGATCATCACCACGTTCTTCTTCATGGGCCAGATGGGCCTGAGCCTCAACGTGATGTCCCTGGGCGGCCTGGCGCTGGCCACCGGCCTGGTGGTGGACGATTCGATCGTGGTGCTGGAATCGATCGCCAAGGCGCGCGAACGCGGGCTGGGCATCCTCGAAGCGGCGATCTCAGGCACGCGCGAGGTGTTCATGGCCGTGGTCGCCTCGACCCTGACCACCATCGCCGTGTTCCTGCCGCTGGTGTTCGTCGAAGGCATCGCCGGCCAGCTGTTCCGCGACCAGGCGCTGACCGTGTCGATCGCCATCGCGGTGTCGCTGCTGGTGTCCATGACCCTGGTGCCGATGCTCAGCGCGCTGCGGGGCCGCCCGCCGATGCAGTTCCAGGCCGAGCCTGCGCGCGGGCCGTGGCAGCCGCAGCGCCGCGTGCAGAAGCCGGTCGCGCTGGCAGGCCGGGGGATCGGCGCGATCTTCCGCTACGGATTCTTCTCCGTCGCCTGGCTGGTGGTGCGGCTGTTCCGCGGGATCGCGGCGGTGGTCGGACCGGTGATGCGCAAGGCCAGCGACGTCGCCATGGCCCCATACCATCGCGCCGAGGCCGGCTACCTGCGGCTGCTTCCCGGTGCGCTGGAGCGCCCGGGGCGCGTGCTCGGCGGTGCTGCGCTGGCCTTCGTG
>PJTX01000192.1_pt1 | contig 19409 bp, 17 predicted proteins | sample 1512091 | NCBI WGS metagenome assembly PJTX01 (sample SAMN08177681, study PRJNA422409) | Soil metagenome, whole genome shotgun sequencing project. | isolation source: Soil enriched (2) on filter paper: beechwood xylan treatment | place: USA: Madison | collected 2015-01-15 | reverse complement strand
GATCAAACTCTCCATTGTAAAATGAAGTTTTTGATTCCAACTATTTATAATAATCAGAATTCTTTTTTTATATCTCTGATCTCGGACCGAATTGAACCAATTCTTGAATTTGTTCTATGACTTCCGACTTTCGTCTGTCTACTCGTCACGCTACATGATTGTGTGTTATTAAAGAACTTTTTCCGCTTCAACTTCCGTATCCGCTGTATTCCGATGGGCATTGCCCCCCCTTTTATCTTGTTTTGTTTCCCCGGCCGTTTCCGACGGGACTGCAAAGGTAGGAATCTTTCCGGAACTTCCAAAAACTTTCTGAAGTTTTTTTCTTTTTCTCTTTCCGGATTTCCGCGTTTAACTCCCGTTAAACCCTTCTTTTTTCATCGATCCTTCTTTCGAAGTAACCGTCCCTCCCTTGCGGAGTGGTGCAAAGATAGAAACTTTTATAACAAACTTCCAAGACTTTTGTTTATTATTTTTCGATATAGAACCTAACTTCCTGTATTCTTGGCGAAAGTATTTTCAGTATACCACTGATACAGCTAGGCAACCCCCACATATTCGCACAATTTCCTTGAAAACCGACTGCGGCTAGGTTATTCTCCGGGTAAACGATCTTCCATCAATAACTAGGTGAAACCAACAATACTATTATCAAAAAAAAGGGTTCAAGTATACACTTGAACCCTCTATATTAAGATAATCTATCAAGCAGATTAATCTTCTTCTTTCGAAGCCAACAATTGATCATATTCTTCACGGGAACCAACGATTAAGTTGCTATATTGGCGAATACCTGTACCAGAAGGAATCAAGTGACCAACAATTACGTTCTCTTTCAAACCTAATAGATTGTCACGTTTACCTGCGATAGCAGCTTCGTTCAACACCTTCGTTGTCTCCTGGAAGGAAGCCGCCGAGATGAACGATTTCGTACCCAATGAAGCTCTAGTGATACCTTGTAACAATGGGCTTGAGGTCGCTGGAATTGCTTCGCGAACTTCCACAAGTTTCAGGTCACGACGTTTTAAACTAGAGTTCTCTTCTCTCAACTTACGTAAAGAAACGATTTGTCCTGGACGCAAGTTGTTAGAGTCTCCGGCGTCAACAACGACCTTTTTGTCAAATAGCGAATCATTCTCTTCCATGAAATCCCATTTATTTACGGCTTCTTTCTCTAAGAAACGTGTATCTCCCGGGTCTTCAATATTGACTTTCTGCATCATCTGGTGAACAATCGTTTCGAAGTGCTTGTCATTGATCTTCACCCCTTGCAGACGGTATACTTCTTGGATACCATTGACAATGTAGTGCTGAACAGCCGCCGGTCCTTTGATAGCCAAGATATCCGCTGGCGAAATTGAGCCATCTGACAACGGCATACCTGCTTTCACGAAGTCATTGTCCTGAACAAGGATATGCTTTGAAAGTGGCACCAAATACTTCTTGATCTGACCATCGCGAGACTCGATAGATATTTCACGATTACCGCGTTTAACACCACCTAATGAAACCACACCGTCAATTTCAGTAACAACAGCAGGATTCGATGGATTACGCGCCTCAAACAATTCAGTCACACGTGGAAGACCACCCGTAATGTCTCGAGTCTTACCTGTTGAACGCGGAATCTTAACCAAAATACCACCTTCTTTTACTGTAACACCGTCAGCGACTGCAACGTGTGCTCCAACCGGTATGTTATACGTACGAATAACTTCTCCTGACTTATCTAAAATCTTGATAGATGGGTTTTTCGTTTTATCACGTGTCTCAATAATTACTTTCTCTTTGTGGCCGGTTTGCTCATCAGACTCTTCACGATAGGTTACACCTTCGATAATTGCATCAAATTCCACCTTACCGGCAAATTCAGAGATAATGACAGCGTTATATGGATCCCATTCCACCAATTTATCGCCCTTAGATACTGTGCTGCCGTCTTCTACGAACAACTGCGAACCGTACGGGATATTCTGTTGGAAAACAATTTTATTATGTGCATCGATGATTTTAACCTCACCAGAACGTCCTAAGACAACTTGATGTGTGCCGTTCTCACCTGTCTGCGAAACCGTACGTACGTTTTCAAATTCGATTCTACCATCGTATTTAGAAATGATGCTCGAGTCGGCGGCGATGTTAGATGCCGTACCCCCTACGTGGAACGTACGAAGTGTCAACTGTGTACCCGGTTCACCGATAGACTGTGCAGCAATAACACCGACAGCTTCACCCAGTTGAACGCGTTTACCAGAAGCTAAGTTACGACCATAACAACAAGCACACACACCACGTTTAGATTCACAAGTCAATACTGTACGGATCTCAACTCCTTCGATGCCAACTTTCTCAATTGTATCCGCGATCTCTTCAGTGATATCTTCATTTGCAGCAACAATTAATTCTCCAGTATCCGGATGCACCACGTCGTGCAACGGTGTACGTCCTAAAATACGATCGTATAATGGCTCAACGATATCGTCGTTGTCTTTTAATGCCGTTGTATAAATACCACGTAAACCTCCACAATCTTGCTCCACCACAATCATATCCTGCGCTACGTCATGTAAACGACGCGTTAAGTAACCCGCATCCGCCGTTTTCAGCGCCGTATCGGCAAGACCTTTACGCGCACCGTGGGTAGAGATAAAGTACTCCAATACGGACAAACCTTCTTTAAAGTTTGACAAGATCGGGTTCTCGATAATTTCACCACCTGAAGTACCAGACTTCTGAGGTTTAGCCATCAAACCACGCATACCACATAACTGACGAATCTGCTCCTTCGATCCACGGGCTCCAGAATCCAACATCATATACACAGAGTTGAACCCTTGGTTATCGTTGGAAAGAATATCCATTACGTGTGCAGTTAATCGGTTGTTGATACGTGTCCAAATATCGATGATCTGGTTGTAACGTTCGTTGTTGGTAATGAAACCCATGTTATAGTTATTCATTACCTCCTCAACTTCATTGGTCGCCTGAGCGATCAACTCAGCTTTCGCAGCAGGAATATTCAAATCTTCCAAGTTGAACGAAAGCCCGCCTTTGAACGCCGTTTGATAACCTAATTCTTTCATATCGTCCAAGAACTGTGCAGCACGGGCCATCCCCGTAGTCTTCACGATCTCACCGATAATATTACGCAAAGATTTTTTAGTCAGCAATTCGTTGACAAAGCCCATCTCATCAGGAACAACCTGATTAAAGATCACACGACCTACTGTTGTCTCCAATAAGGTATCAACGATGCTTCCATCTTTTTGTCTAACTTTTGTTTTGACTTTAATCCAAGCATGAAGGTCAATTTTTTTCTCGTTTAGAGCAATAATTACCTCTTCTGCTGAATAGAAAGTCATATCTTGACCTCTCACGATATGGTCACCTGCACTTCTGCGGCCTTTAGTAATATAATAAAGACCCAATACCATGTCTTGAGATGGTACAGTGATTGGTGATCCGTTCGCTGGGTTCAAAATATTGTGTGAAGCCAACATTAAAATTTGAGCCTCCAAAACTGCAGCATTACCTAAAGGCAAGTGAACCGCCATCTGGTCACCGTCAAAATCGGCGTTGAATGCTGTACACACCAATGGGTGCAACTGAATAGCTTTACCCTCGACCAAAGTCGGTTGGAAAGCCTGGATACCCAAACGGTGAAGCGTAGGCGCACGGTTAAGTAATACAGGGTGGCCTTTCAATACATTTTCAAGGATATCCCATACGACAGGATCTTTACGGTCAACGATTTTTTTAGCGGATTTTACAGTTTTTACAATACCACGCTCAATCATCTTACGGATGATAAATGGCTTGTATAGCTCTGCAGCCATATCTTTAGGAAGACCACACTCGTGTAATTTTAGGTGCGGACCCACAACAATTACCGAACGAGCAGAATAATCCACACGTTTACCCAATAAGTTTTGACGGAAACGTCCTTGTTTACCTTTCAAAATATCAGATAAAGATTTCAATGCACGGTTCCCTTCTGTCTTAACAGCGTTCACTTTACGTGAGTTGTCAAACAAAGAGTCTACCGCTTCTTGAAGCATACGTTTTTCGTTACGTAAGATAACTTCAGGAGCTTTGATTTCGATCAAACGTTTCAGACGATTGTTACGGATAATCACACGACGATATAAGTCGTTCAAATCCGAAGTCGCGAAACGGCCCCCATCCAAAGGCACTAAAGGACGTAATTCCGGTGGGATAATCGGAACAATTTTCACAATCATCCATTCTGGACGGTTCTCGATATTCTCACGTGAGCTCCGGAAAGCTTCAACAACATGAAGACGTTTTAATGCTTCATTTTTACGTTGTTGTGAAGTCTCATTGGCAGCTTGGTGACGTAAATCGTATGACAATTGATCCAAATCAATACGTTTCAACAAATCTTCCAATGCCTCAGCACCCATCTTAGCAACGAATTTTTGAGGATCGTTGTCGTCTAAATATTGATTTTCTTTTGGTAAGGTATCTAAAATATCTAAATATTCTTCTTCCGTCAAGAAGTCCATAAAGTTGATACCGTCTTCTTCCTTGATACCAGCCTGGATAACCACATAACGTTCGTAGTAAATGATCATATCCAATTTCTTGGTAGGAAGTCCCAATAAATAACCAATTTTATTAGGAAGAGAACGGAAGTACCAGATATGCGCGACAGGAACCACCAAGTTGATGTGTCCCATACGCTCACGACGTACTTTTTTCTCAGTTACCTCAACACCACAACGGTCACACACGATACCTTTGTAACGGATACGTTTGTATTTACCACAGTGACATTCGTAGTCCTTTACTGGACCGAAAATACGCTCACAGAATAAACCGTCACGTTCGGGTTTGTAGGTACGATAGTTAATCGTCTCTGGTTTTGTAACTTCACCACTTGAGCGTTCCAAAATAGTCTCTGGAGAAGCCAAGCTGATCGTAATCGAAGTGAAGTTGCTTTTAATTTTATTATCTTTTTTGTAAGACATACTTATACAAAAGTTAAAGCTGTATAAAGAAGCTTTGAAGGACTGGAGCCCTTCAAAGCCCTAATTGCTTAATTAATCCAATGTGATATCTAGACCCAATCCGCGTAACTCGTGTACCAATACGTTGAACGATTCTGGTACCGATGGTGTTGGAAGATTGTTGCCCTTAACGATCGCTTCGTAAGTTTTGGCACGACCAACCACATCATCCGATTTCACGGTCAAGATCTCTTGAAGGATGTTAGATGCACCGAATGCTTCCAATGCCCAAACCTCCATCTCACCGAAACGTTGACCACCGAATTGTGCTTTACCACCCAAAGGTTGTTGTGTGATCAATGAGTACGGACCGATTGAACGTGCGTGCATTTTATCATCAACCATGTGACCTAATTTCAACATGTAGATAACACCCACTGTTGTCGGTTGATCGAAACGGTCTCCTGTCAATCCATTGTACAAATAGGTACGTCCAGATTTTGGTAAACCTGCTTTCGCCACCCAATCTTGTACCTGATCCATTTCAGCACCATCAAAGATAGGTGTCGCAAACTTAACACCTAATTTTTGACCTGCCCAACCCAATACGGTTTCGTAGATCTGTCCTAAGTTCATCCGTGAAGGTACCCCCAGTGGGTTCAACACGATATCAACTGGTGTACCGTCTTCTAAGAATGGCATATCCTCATCACGTACGATACGTGCAACGATACCTTTGTTACCGTGACGACCGGCCATTTTATCCCCTACTTTCAACTTACGTTTCTTAGCAACGTAAACTTTGGCCATCTGCACAATTCCTGATGGAAGTTCATCACCCACAGACACGGCAAATTTATCACGTTTGAACGAACCCAACTCCTCATTAATTTTGATATTGTAGTTATGAAGAGCCATTTTGATCAGCTCGTTTTTATCTTCGTCAGTTGTCCATCCCATTGGGTTGATGTTGTTATAATCCAATTCTGCTAAGATTTTTTGTGTAAATTTAGCACCTTTAGCTACCAACAACTCTTTATATACATTGTATACCCCTTGGCTTGTTTTACCATTCACGATGGTGAATAACTTTTCAACCAAGCGATCTTTCAAGGATTTAACGGCTCTGTCGTGAGCAACTTCCAATTTCTCTAAAGTCTTACGCTCAACTTCTTTGGACATTTTTTTCGCACGGGAGAATAACTTGGTATCGATCACAACGCCTTTCAATGAAGGCGGAGTTTTCAATGAAGCATCTTTTACATCGCCGGCTTTGTCACCAAAGATTGCGCGTAATAATTTCTCCTCTGGAGAAGGATCAGACTCACCTTTCGGCGTGATCTTACCGATTAAGATATCACCACCACCAACTTCTGCACCGATACGGATAATACCGTTTTCGTCCAAGTCTTTTGTCGCTTCTTCAGATACGTTAGGAATATCTGCTGTTAATTCTTCTTCACCACGTTTGGTATCCCGAACCTCAAGTTCAAATTCCTCAATGTGAAGAGAAGTAAACCAGTCTTCTTTTGCTACACGCTCAGAAATTACGATCGCATCCTCAAAGTTATATCCTTGCCAAGGCATGAATGCTACTTTCAAGTTACGACCCAGCGCCAATTCACCATTTTCAGTAGCATACCCCTCACACAATACTTGCCCTGGCTCCACTCGCTGACCTTTCTTAACGATAGGTTTCAAGTTCATACAAGTATTTTGGTTGGTCTTCTTGAATTTGATCAATTTATATGTTTTGACATCATCATCAAATGATACGAGACGATCATCATCAGTTCTGTCATAACGGATCTTAATTTCGTCAGCATCTACGTATTCTACGACACCGTGACCTTCGGCATTGATCAACGTACGTGAATCTTTCGCTACACGGCCTTCAAGACCAGTACCTACGATAGGCGCTTGCGGACGCAATACAGGTACAGCTTGACGTTGCATGTTCGAACCCATCAACGCACGGTTGGCGTCATCGTGCTCCAAGAAAGGAATCAATGATGCCGCAATAGAGGTAATCTGGTTTGGAGCGACGTCCATATAATCAAGCATTTCCGGCTCGATAATTGGAAAGTCACCTTCATATCTCGCTTTAACTTTCGCATCTTCGAAATTACCTTTGTCATCATACAAAGCATTCGCTTGTGCGATTGTTTTTCCATCTTCATCTTCCGCTGATAAATAAACCACAGGCTCGTCTACCACCACTTTACCATCCTTCACTTTACGATAAGGAGTTTCAATAAAGCCCAAATGGTTGATTTTCGCGTGCACCGCCAAGGAAGAAATCAAACCGATGTTTGGTCCCTCCGGTGTTTCAATCGTACAAAGACGGCCATAATGGGTGTAGTGAACGTCACGCACCTCGAAACCTGCGCGCTCACGGGAAAGACCACCTGGACCCAAGGCTGACAAACGACGCTTGTGTGTGATCTCAGCAAGCGGATTGGTTTGATCCATAAACTGAGATAACTGGTTTGTTCCGAAGAATGAATTGATTACCGACGACAAAGTACGTGCGTTAATCAAATCCGTAGGTGTAAACACCTCGTTATCGCGAATATTCATGCGTTCACGGATAGTACGAGCCATACGAGATAGACCTACACCAAACTGCGCATATAATTGTTCGCCCACAGTACGGACACGACGGTTCGATAAGTGGTCAATATCATCCACCTCCGCTTTAGAATTGATCAAATTGATCAAATACTTCACAATTGCAATGATATCTTCGCGTGTTAAAACTTTGATATCGTCCGGTGTATCCAGTTTCAACTTACGGTTGATCCGATAACGGCCCACATCACCTAAGTCGTAACGCTTATCAGAGAAGAATAAACGATCGATGATACCACGTGCTGTTTCCTCATCTGGTGGTTCAGCATTACGCAATTGACGATAGATATGCTCTACCGCTTCTTTCTCCGAGTTAGAAGTATCTTTTTGTAAAGTGTTATATATAATAGAATAATCTGCATTATTTGACTCATCGTCCTTCGCTAGGATAATAGACTTAACACCAGCTTCAATGATCAAATCAATGTGATCTTCCTCTAGAACAGTTTCACGCTCAAGGATAATTTCGTTACGGTCAATCGATACTACCTCACCAGTATCCTCATCCACGAAATCTTCTACCCATTTTTTCAATACCCTAGCCGCTAAACGACGGCCAACATATTTTTTAAGACCAGATTTACTAACTTTTACTTCATCCGCCAAGTCGAACAACTCCAAGATATCTTTATCTGAATCGTAACCTATAGCACGCAATAAGGTAGTAACTGGGAATTTCTTTTTACGATCGATATACGCGTACATAACGTTATTAACGTCTGTTGCAAATTCGATCCAAGATCCTTTGAAAGGAATTACCCTTGCAGAATAAAGTTTAGTACCATTTGTGTGTCTACTTTGACCAAAGAAAACGCCTGGTGAACGGTGTAATTGCGACACAATTACGCGTTCTGCACCATTTACCACGAAAGTACCTTTAGGAGTCATATAAGGGATAGTCCCTAAATACACATCCTGAACAATAGTTTCGAAATCTTCGTGTTCTTCATCATTACAAGATAACTTTAACTTAGCCTTTAACGGAACGCTATAAGTCAGGCCACGCTCGATACACTCTTGGATATCATAACGGGGAGGATCAATGAAATAATCCAAAAACTCTAGCACAAAAATGTTTCTTGAATCAGAAATAGGGAAGTTTTCCGAGAATACCTTGAACAGCCCTTCCTGATGGCGGTTGTCAGAAGTAGTTTCTAATTGAAAAAACTCCTTGAAAGATTCCAATTGCACATCTAAGAAATCCGGATAATCCAAAACTTTCTTACTTGTCGCAAAGTTTATTCTTTCTTGTTGAATATTATTGTTTGCCAAGGGAATATGAATTTTAGTTTTAAAAAAACTGCGCTTACATGTATGCTGTAAACCACGTGTCCACTGTGCCCAGCATATACACAGCATAGTGGCGTATTGATATAAATAGGAATAGACTCTGACGAAAAATCGTCAGAGTCTAAACCTTTTAGGGCTAATTAATTGAGATTATTTAATCTCAACAACAGCACCAGCTTCTTCTAATTGTTTTTTCAAAGCTTCTGCCTCGTCTTTAGATACACCAGCTTTTAATTCTTTAGGTGCTCCGTCAACTAAATCTTTAGCTTCTTTCAAGCCTAATCCAGCTAAATCTTTAACCAATTTAACTACAGCCAATTTTTGACCACCAGCTTCTTTCAAGATAACGTCAAATGAAGTTTTCTCTTCAGCAGCAGCAGCACCACCTTCAGCTGGAGCAGCAGCTACAGCAACAGCAGCAGCAGCAGGCTCGATGCCATACTCGTCTTTTAAGATATCAGCTAATTCTTTAACCTCTTTTACTGTTAAGTTAACTAACTGTTCAGCAAGTTGTTTTAAATCTGCCATTTTATTTTGAATTTTTGAATGTTCTTTATTAAATATTGTTAATTAAATTGTAACGAATGTTTATGTTCGAGAGGATTCGTTAACCTCTTTCTTCTAAAGCTTTTACTAAACCTGAAATCGTATTTCCTCCTGATTGAAGAGCTGAAATAACATTTTTCGCAGGAGATTGAAGCAATGCGATAACGTCTGCGATAAGTTCGTTTTTAGATTTAAGATTAACTAGTGTAGTCAATTGATTATCTCCAACGAATGCAGTTGAATCGATATAAGCTGCTTTCAATACTGGTTTGTCACCAGATTTACGCAACTCTTTGATTAATTTAGCAGGTGCATTACCTGTTTCAGCGAACATCAATGTTGACGCACCCTTAAGTGTATCAAATAACTCCTCTGAATCAACACCAGCTTCAATTAACGCTTTCTTGATCAACGTATTTTTTACCGCTTTGATTTCGATACCTTGCTCAAAACATTTGCGACGAATGCCATTCACTTTCTCAACGCTCAAATCAGCAGTATCGGTAATATAGAAGTTACCGTAAGATTTAATCTGTTCGGCCAAAGCTTGAACAATTTCTTGTTTTTCTTCTTTTCTCATGATTAAATACCTGCTACTGATTTAGTCTCAATATGAATACTAGGACTCATGGTTGAGGAAATGTGAATACTTTTAAAGTAAGTTCCTTTTGCTGCAGATGGTTTCAAACGAGCTAGAGTTTGTAATACCTCTAAGGCGTTATCATATATTTTATCTGCATCGAACGACGCTTTACCAATAGAAGTATGGATGATACCGGTTTTGTCAACTTTGAAATCGATCTTACCACCTTTTACATCTGTTACAGCTTTACCAACTTCTGTCGTAACTGTACCAGTTTTAGGGTTAGGCATCAAGTTTCTTGGACCTAAAATACGACCCAATTTACCAACTTTAGCCATAACACTAGGCATAGTAATAATGATATCAACGTCAGTCCAACCACCTTCAATTTTGCTGATGTAATCATCTAAACCTACGTAGTCCGCACCTGCCGCTTTAGCTTCTTCTTCCTTATCAGGCGTACATAAAACTAAAACACGAACAGTTTTACCAGTACCGTGAGGTAATGTCGCAATACCACGAACCATCTGATTAGCTTTACGAGGATCTACGCCCAAACGAACGTCGATATCCACAGAAGCATCAAATTTGGTCAATGAGATTTCTTTAACTAAAGCCGAAGCTTCTTTCAAAGAGTATGCTTTACCAGCTTCAATTTTGGATAGTGCCGCTTTTTGATTTTTTGTTAATCTAGCCACTTTTCTTAAATTGATTTCTTAATTAATTGTTCCAAGGAGCATTACCTGATACAGTAATACCCATACTACGTGCTGTACCAGCTACCATTCGCATAGCAGCCTCTACAGTAAATGCATTTAAATCAGGCATTTTATCTTTAGCGATAGTCTCAACTTGTTCCCAAGTGATAGCCGCAACTTTTTTACGGTTAGGCTCGCCAGATCCACTTTTCAATTTAGCAGCGTCTTTCAACTGAACTGCTACCGGTGGAGTCTTGATGATAAAATCAAATGACTTATCCGCATAAACTGTAATGACAACAGGCAATACTTGACCTGGTTTGTCTTGCGTACGAGCATTGAACTGCTTACAGAAATCCATGATATTCACACCTTTAGCACCTAATGCAGGTCCCACTGGAGGTGAAGGATTCGCAGCTCCGCCCTTAACTTGTAATTTTACTAACGCACTGACTTCTTTTGCCATTTTGTTTTGAATTTAATTTTGTTAAATGTCTGTTAGTAAGTTGGAAGCAAATAACGTAACATTCATCGATCGGGACGTAACACCCCAACCGAGGTGCAAAGTTAATAAGAAGATTTGAATCCTGCAAGTATCTAACTTTTAATTTTTCAGGAATTTATGTTTTTCTTTGTAAAGGTTCAATCTATTCCGACATACTTCCATTTTGTACTCAATTGCCATCACGGAATAACCTTGTTTCATAATTTTCTTCGAACGCTAACTCCTGTCTCCGCTATTTCCAAAGACATTTAGTTACTGTCCCAAAAATAGACATTACGATATATTTATACCACAACCTGGAGTTGTATTGCGATAAAATACAATATTAGTTGATCAATTTGAGATTTTCATCAAGTTGTTTTGCTAAGCCATCATTGACTGATGGAATACGGTAGCCATCCAACTTTTCCCAAAATCGTGTCTTATAATTGCTTTTTTGGGGCGTTGTGTAAATACTCTTCGTCAACCTCTTTTGATTGGACTTATATTCTTCTGAAGTTATGTACTCACTCTCCACGATATAAAATTCATTGATTATCTCACATGGAATGTGGCCATATTCACTCTTACGCTTAAGAGATGCGACAATATTTTGATAAATGGATATTAAGTTGAAGGGGGTGATGGAGTTTAATTCGGTTCCATTGTAATTTTCAATGGTCACCTCATGAAATGTCTTCGCTTCAAGACTAAAAAACTTCTCATTAACAACTGTATCCGGCAACACTTTATCCAAGTATAATTGAATATTACCTCGATCAGCATCTGTCGTCAGGTACCCTACCTCCTTCCCTTTTTTCAACAGGCTGATACGGTTCGACCTATCGTTTTCCTTAACCATATCATTCAATCGCTCAGCAAAGTTCCTACTATCAATTACGGTGAACTTAGGAATTTGAAAGAAAGTCCCCATTTTTGTATTATATTCCTTTACTACACTCGAGTCCATAAACACACGACAATCAACCAATCTATATTTAGGTTTACCTTTCTTCAATGGAATAAAAAACTCTACGATTCCGTCCGAAAAATACTTATGTTGATGATTGAATGTTTCTAAAGAACGAAAATACCCTTTCAATACTACGACCTCCTTTGGTTTTGTACTAACAGCAACCTCATTCAGAACAAGAGGTCTTGTTGCGAGGGAGTACATTTGCCTACCCTCCAATGATGCCAATGAAATGGATTTGGTTTCATACGATATATGTTGCACTGTAATCGCTAATGGTAGTTTCTTTTTCTTTAGTCCATTATCCAGAAATCGAACAATACCGTTTTTGTTTGTAAATCCAATTAACATACCTGTTCCATCATAGACATTTACCGACGGGATGGGCAATTTGTTCTGCTCATCTATAAACTGTATCTGAGCCTTGGATGGTAGATTTGCGAGCAGACAAATCAGAATAATAATAAACCTTATTCCCATATTGTAGAGAAGCTTCGACTAAGCATAAGTACTAAAAAAAGCAACTATATTGGCCATGGCATGTAGTGCAATCAGCAATAAAATTTTATTCCATTTTCCCTGCGGTCGTAAGGCCATATAATAATAAGCAAATACAAATCCCGAAATAACAGTCGCTAGAATATACCATATATTATAATAATGCAAGACACCAAAAATGACAGCAGCAATCAAGATACTCACTGAAGCCGAAATTTTCAGCTTGTGCAGCAGCTCTAAAACTAGAAATTGGACTAATAGCGTTTCAAAAATTGGTGCTACTATGACTAAAGCTAAAAATGCAAACCCGATTCCTTGATTATGGTATTCCTCAATATTGGCAAAACCTGGCGAGAAATGATCAAAAAGATAATACGCGCCCCAATTTGTCATTTCTTCAATTAAAAAGAATACCAGAAAAAAATACAGATTTCTATGCTTAGGTATTTCTATTACTTTAAAAATATCGCTCATTTTATACAGCTAACATAATTAAATTACGAAGCAGCATTTGATTCCTTGCCAACAACATAATTTAGTCTCCCCCCTATCAACGTACTAATTTCTTTATATCTAAAAAATAACACCTTAATTAATTGCCGTCAGGCTATAACCCTTTTCTCTAAGTAATGAGATCAACCCTTTTTCACCAGACAGGTGTCCAGCTCCTACAGCAACGAAGCAGCTCTGCTCCTTGATTAAATTCGGAATAATCGTTGTCCAGTTTACATTCCGTCCTGCCAAGAGCTTTTCTTTCTGTTCAGCTGTCATCCAAGTCGGATCCTGAATCAATTCCGTTAACTCGGTTAAGTTTTCATTCTTATAGGCGGCTACCATCTTAGCTGTCAGCTCAGGATACTTATCCAACTGAAACACTGACTCCATAAATAACTTTGGCGTAATCAAATCTTTTAATAGATTGAATTGAAAGTCGGGAGTTTCAAGTTCGTCAATTGACTTTCCCTTTGTCCTCGCGATCTCTGCTAATTCGGCCTCAAATGATTTGAGCTTGGTTGGATCCGGACAGTTAAAACCTTTCATTGCAAATAAAGACATGGCCGTGACTGGCGATACATAATCCAATAGTTTAATGGAAAGCTGTTGAGGCATCAAGATGCTATCCATTTTTTTCAATTCACCGTCAGTAAACTTTTTCGCAAATTCAAGATCAGGTGCAGCGAAAGCCTGTACAGCCTGTAGATTTTCAGGCTTCGTCAGATCAACTTCAAACACGACTTTGCCACTAGAGTTAAGCGCATCCAGGCATTTCTGTTTGATTTCAAAATCATCAGGACACAACATGTGGATCGTACCAAACAAATAGGAATCGTGTTTCAGACCATTTCCCGAAATTTTCCATAGCATCGAATTGCCCTGTGCAAAGCCGCTAAATGCGACAAAAAAGAAGAGTAGTAGAAGAATAAGGTTTTTTTTCATGTATATTAATATAAGATATTATTTATTTCTGGCTGCATTCAGACCATCTTCAAATCCTCGAATAAGTTCGCCAACATTAGACAGAAGATATACGCAAAACGCCAATACAGCTATTATACCTACAAATTTTAAAAGTGTTTTAATTTTCATGATGATTTAGATTTTAGTTCATGTACCAAAAATAAACATTACGATATATTTGTACCACAACCTGTGGTTGTATTGCAATAAATTTCTTTTTTTGGCAAATAAGTAGCAAAATGGCGTATTAATATACGAAATCAAGGCATCTCTTATTATATAACCTTTTTCAAAACAAAACACCCTCCCTCAGTAGGATGATCAAGTACCAAATTATCTTTATCCTCTTTATAGATTAAATTTAAAATCATGAAATCACCTGCCGCTCCCCCTGAGAAAAGAAATGAAAAAACTAACAACTGTAAATTTCCCGAGAAAATAGCATAAATACCAGGTAAAAACCCTAAGATTATAAAAGGCATGATTACCCCAAGTATATAAGCTCTAACAGGCAAGGGTTCCTTACAATGGGCATAAGGTGTAAGCATCTTCCATACTACACCAAACTTGATGGATTTGATGCCATTTTTTGCAAAAATTGCAAAAATAAAACCATGTATCAATTCATGTACTGCTGCGCCAGCTACAATAGCAATCCCATATATCCATCGTACATTAGACTCCTTATCATGAATATTATTTTTCATCACAGTGATCGCCTCATCCAAATCCCACAATAAATAAAAGGGCACTCCATATAAAACGATGAAAACAACGAAAAACAACAAACCAATCATATTAGCTTTAGACATACTAATCAATCTCGGCTCTACGACAAACCCTGGATAATCTATTATTTCATTCATAATTTACGCATGAGCCTTTAATGAACTCATTAAACTTTCTTATTCTTAATTTTTTCAGATGCCATTAAGATAAAAGCAAATGGACATCATTCTTTTTGTAATAATTTTTCAATATATATTTTTTTAAAATGTAACTCAAGAGAATATTGTCCACTTTCTTGAATATAATCAATTAAAGCCAATAGGTTTTTCAAGAGGACAGTAGTTGTAATTTTATTCTTTATACGATACTCAAGAATTTCGATCATTTTAACTATTTCTATCCCATCAAGTACATTTGAATCCAAAAGCAATATTAATGATTCTCTTGAGATAATTTCGTTTTCCAAATCAATTCCTAATATTTCTTTTGATACTGAAAAAAGATCATCGTCATGGATAACTGACTCTCCTTCGCTGTCAAATCCTAGTATTCTTTGAAGCGCTTTTCCAAATTCTGTTATTTGCCTTTCAATATAATCCTTTCGTTGCTCCATCTTCTAGCTACTATCATTAAAAAAACTGGAACGGAATTAGATAATTTCGTTCCAGATCAATACTATGTCAGTCCTAGGCCAATTGCCAATCCTGCAGCGAAGCATATTACTACTAAAATAATACCCCCGTCAACCTCTTGCATCTCCACTTCTGTAAGTGGTGTCAATGACATATTTTCTATTTTCATGTCGTTATAAATTAACTAGCAGCATAAAGACGAATTCCAACACCGATTAAATAGCCTACCGCCATAGCGCCGCCATATAATAAAAGAGGCGGAATACCTCCATCAATTACTTCCATTTCTTTCGCGTCCATTTCCTGAACACCGAAACCTTTTAAATCTAATGTATTCATTTTTTTGATTTATAAAAAATTAGTTCCTACTCTATTTTAAGCATTTTCGGATTCCTGCTTTGTTATTTAATACTACTAAATTACTTTTCCTCAATGCACAAAAAAAGCATTCAATAAATGAATTGAAATAAAGTTGTCACCCGCATTTGCTTGCCTCATTTGATTTATATCTAGCAAATGGATATTTTCCTGTTGAACCTCTACCTTGATTTGTATTGAATATTCTTTTTCATAATAATACGTATTAAGCGATCTATCAAAAGCAATTGGAGCACCTATATCCTTGAGATATTCAATAATACGAGCCAATCGCGATACAGAAAGTCCAAGTCGAACCGCTAGTTCCGACTGAGCCCCCGTCCGTCTCTGCCGGATCAATTTGTCCAACAAATTAATCCGGTCTATATATTGGAAAAGCTTCATATAATTTAATTTATCGTTCCATAAATCTGGTAGCGCAGCATCAGCTGATTGAACACTATAGTATATTTGCTACGGATCATTTCCGACTCCGCCTTGATCAAATTACTTTTACTGGTATTGATGTCGTAAATAGATGCCTTGCCTGCCTCAAAACTCCGCAAGGTGTAATCCAAAGATTGCTCCGTTGCCGTGCTCGCTTCTACCGCAATACCATATTGCTTTCTGTTCTCGTCCAATTCAAGCAATAGCTTGTCTAGGACCTGTTGCTGAGCGAGCCTTTCATTGTCGGCCGACATTTGGATATTTTGCTTGTTAAATTCGATCTGCTTCAATTGGCGCTTGGTCTTTCCCTTATTAAATATGGGTACCGAAACCGTCACAGCGAGCTGCTGGGCAAAATTGTCTTTACTCTGCACAAAAAATGACCGTGTATTCTCTGCTTTAAACGCATTGAAATATGTACTGCCCAAACCAGCAGATCCTTTTACTGTCGGAAATAGTGCTGCTTTAATAAGCTTGGATTCGAGGTCAAGTCCGTCCTTTTGATTTTGGAGTTTGGCAAATACTGGATTATGCAAATAGGCTTCTTCCCGCAAGCTCGATATTTCCGAAAAAGTACTGTCATGCTGCGGATCTTGCGCAGTTATCGGGACCGCCAATCGCAAACTACTGTAATCTGGATGGTTCATCAATTGAGCCAATTTGAGCAAGGACTGTTGCCTATCTCTGTGATACTGCTGATATTGCTGCTTTTCCCGTGCCAGATTGGCTTTTGCTTCTGCAACTACCGACACAGCTGTTGCTCCCACCGCCGTACTTTTCTCGGCTTTATCCAATAACTGCTTTGAAAACTGCATGGCCGAATCCTGTGATACCAATAGCGCCTGAGCCAGCAAAGTCTGCAGATAGGCTTCCATCAGCTGAACGGTAAGATTTCTTTTCAATATTTCTTTCTCGATACGTTCCTGCTCCGCTTCAGAAGCTGCCTTTTTGGCCTGATTGCGAAAATAATTATACTGGTAAAGGGTTAGTTCCGCATTGATCCCCATATTGCTATTCAAGTTATCATTACGCCGGATCGTACCGAACACATCCTGTGATGATCCAAAAGTGGTATAACCGTTCGCATAGCCATTGACACTTGGCAAACGCTCACGGAGTGCCATTTCCTGATCCAACACCTTTATCGCAGCCTTAATTTCCTGCTGCTTGATCGGCAGATTATGCTCCACCGCATAATCGATACAGTCTTGCAAGGTCCAGGTTTGTTGTGCCAGCACATCCACAGACAGCATTACCCATATAAGAATAAGACAATACTTTATGCTCTCGCTTCGATAAATATTTATCATTGAATAATAGGCTAGATTAGTTTAACACGATCGATTGCTTTTTCCACATATCTTTATAGACCGACTCCTGTGCCAGTAACTGCTTATGTTCCCCCTGTTCGATAAGCACACCGTCTTTAAGCACCAGGATCGTATCCGCTTCCCCAATGGTGCTCAACCGATGTGCAATGACGATCATCGTCTTGCCCGAATCTTTGAAGCGGCGAAAAGCCCGTTGAATCACCTGTTCCGTTGATGTATCCAAGGCCGAAGTCGCTTCGTCTAAAATGAGAATATCCGGATCACGATATAGCGCACGGGCAATGGCAATACGTTGCCGCTGTCCACCCGATAACATAGACCCGTTTTCACCCAGCTGCGTCTCAAAACCAGCAGGAAGCTTTTCGATAAAAGACATCATCTCCAATTCATTGACCACCTGCAATAGACGCTGAAAATTGGGGATATCCTCCCCGACGGCAATATTACTAATGACGTTACCCGAAAATAGATCGATCTGCTGGGGTACTATAGCGATACGCTCCCGAAGCGAACTCTTTGAGATGTAATTCAGGTCATATTGTCCGATCGAAATCTTCCCTTCCTGTAGCGGATACAACTGTTGGATCAGTGCTCCGAGAGTGGTCTTACCGCTGCCACTCTCCCCGATCACAGCTGTCATTTTCCCCCGCTCTATTCGGCAGCTAAAATTGCGAAATACCTCCACCCGCGATCCATAGGAAAAACGGACATTATCGAATACGATATCACCAACCAGATCCGATGTCAGCTGTAATTTTTCTTCGGATTCCTCACGCTCCAGATCCATAATTTCAAACAACCGATCTGCAGCGATCAATGCATTCTGCAAGGTTTTGTTCATGCCGATCAATTGTGTCACCGGCCCGGTAAAATATCCGATCAACGCATAAAAGGATAAGAGTTCGCCCGGTGTGATCGTACGTTCGATCACATAATAAGAGCCTGCCCATAAGAGGATAATGGTAAAGAGCCGCGACAACAATTCACCAGAGGTGCTGGAAAACAATCCATTCATCACCGAGGCATAGATTGTTTTTAACAAATGCGAAAACCTGTTGTCTGTACCGCTATTGAAATAAGTTTCGATACCAAACTGCTTGATAGTCTTGACCGAATTGAGCGATTCGACCAGATGCGATTCCAGTTCGGCTCCCTCTTCCATCATCCGCCGCTCTACTTTTTTGTTTAGTTTATTGGAAAGCCAATATACCCCCAGATAAAAGGGGATAACGAGCAGCATTATCAACGCCAGTTTCCAGAAATAAGTAAACATGAGCGCAAAGGAAAATACCACGATCAGCACATTGACCACAGCCTGTATGGCCACATCATTGATAAAAGCACGAATTTTGACCGCATCATTGACCCGCGATATAATCTCGCCGACTTTCATTGTATCGAAGAAGCGCTGCGGAAGGCTCAGCAAGTGTTTATAATAGCCTAAAATAAGATACTTGTCGATCCTTTGTCCCGTCTGTAAGACCATGACACTTTTCAATGTACCAATGAGCAGTTGAAAAACCAGTATGACCAGCATACCGATAGAAAGCAGGTTCAGTAGCCGTACATTGCCATCCACCAGCACATAGTCGGTAATTTTTTCAATGTAAAATGATGTTGAAAGTCCCAGTAACGTATACACCGCAGCGCCGACCAGCGCCTTGTAATCGGTAAATAAGGCTACACAATTTTTGGCAATTAGGAATACACAATAATTGGCAAGAATGGTGCAGAATAATTGGCAAGAATAAGTGCAGGATTATTGGCAAGAATGAATACATAGTT
>PJTX01000179.1_pt1 | contig 20432 bp, 17 predicted proteins | sample 1512091 | NCBI WGS metagenome assembly PJTX01 (sample SAMN08177681, study PRJNA422409) | Soil metagenome, whole genome shotgun sequencing project. | isolation source: Soil enriched (2) on filter paper: beechwood xylan treatment | place: USA: Madison | collected 2015-01-15 | reverse complement strand
TAACGGCATGTTTGCTCCATAGTTGATAATCTGAACCCCACCTGCAAATGCGCGGATCGGTTGTGTCGTTTCAATGACATATGTCTTGGTCGAACCGACAAAATCATTTTTATCCAGTCCGATAGCCGACTCGCCCGTTTTCGCTACACCGTTTACTTTCCATACGTCCGTTTTTCCGGCCAACGTACCTCCCGAAACAGCTACAGACACAAAATCCTCATCAGGATTCACGTCGTTAAGCGTCACCGTTATTTTGTAGTTACTACCATTGTCACCATCGTCTACCTTGTCGTCATCACTACATGATGTAGCTAGTGTTCCTAAAGCCAATAAGGACATAGCTCCCCATTTTGCAATCCTTGCGTTCACCTTTTTCATGTTTATAAAATTTATTGGACAAATGTCCATAGATTTTCCTGGCATGGCAATCATCATAAACCATGATTTTTTTCTCCTCGTATACCATGATTTTTTCTGCAGATGGACGATTCAGTCTTTTTTATTTTGATATTTGCGATTCAAATGCAAAGCATGACAAAGAATATATTCTTATTGATTGTTTTTTTACTTTTGGCCTTCTCGCCAAAGGCGCAACAATGGATACCGCTTGACGAAGAGAAATACTTGCAACAGATTACGCAGCAGATCCATAGCGGCAAGACCGATACCGTGCGCTTGCGCCATTATCTGCTACTTTCAGAATACTGGGCACAGAGCGATAGCTTGAAAAGTCGCGAAGCCCTACAACAGGTCATTCAATCCCCTGCAAAGCACACCCTACCCAAAGGCATGCTGGCCTATTATCAAGGTTTATACCATGCCTACGCTGGCCACAAGGCCAAAGCAAAAGAATTTTACAGACATGCCATCGAAGCGTTGGAGAACGATCCGCAGCACGCCGATCTGCTCATCAGGGCATGGTATGACTACGCCTATCTCCAGATCGACGAAAAAGGTTACGATGTACTGGTAAAAACGCTGACTGACCAATGTATCCCCGCGAGCAAAAAAAACTACAATAGCACACTCCTAGCCTATTGCTATACGCAGTTGGGCATCACGTTCATGTCCGTAGGCCAATTCGACAAGGCCGAAGAATATCATCAGAAAGCCTTGGTGGAGCTTGAAAAGATACCCGTGCAAACCGTGCACCTGCTCACTTACTTCAATTTGATCAGCAATTACTGTTACAAACCGGATAGCCAATCTGCAAAAATCTATCTGGACAAAGCCCTAGCTATCATACAACGGTATCCAGACTCGCGGCAGTATCCGAATTACTACTATCAGAAAGCCATGTACTATACCACGAAGCAGGAATATGAACAGGCTTTGCTTAGCCTGGAGAGCGGTGTGAAGATGGCGAAGGAAAAAAAGCAAGTCCGGTTACTACATCTATTGTATTTCCGGAAATATAACGTGTATCTGATGCAACAGGATTATCAGAAAGCCAAGTCACAGCTCGAACATATATTACAGGAAAAGGTGCTAAGTAGCGAAACCGTTAACAGGAGGATTACCTATACGCAATTGGCCAACGTGAATGAGCTGTTGGGCGATTACAAACAGGCGTATCATTGGATGAAGATGTCCAGCAATCTCGGGGACAGCATCCAACAAGAGAAGCTGCTCGAAAAAATGAACGAATACGAAATCGCCTATCAAACAACAGAAAAACAACAAAAAATCGATAGGTTAGAGCAAGAAAAGAAGGAAGACGAACTGCTAGCCAAAAACAAAAACTTACGTATTACCATCCTTGCCATTGCGCTTGGGCTGAGCGTGGTCATCGCATTTCTGATCTACATAAACTACCGCAAGCAGCAGAAATTAAACAGGCAGATTAGCCTTAGCCATCAACAAGACTTGCTACATATTGAAAACCAACGGAAATACGAGGCCACAAGAGCCATTCTGCAGGGCGAAGAGCAAGAACGGCAACGAATCGCGCAGGATCTGCACGACAGCATGGGTGGCATGTTGGCCAACATCCGCATGTCCATTTCGTCGGGAGATTCCCAAAACTCGACGGATATCCTGCGGAAAATAGATAAATCCATTGCGGAGATGCGGCGAGTTTCCAGAAACCTGATGCCCGAAACACTCAAAAATCTCGGATTGGAAACCGCACTGCGGGAGCTTTGCGAATCCATGGGACAAAAAAATTTCTCCATACAGTTCGAATCCTTCAACTTATCGGAAGACATTCCGTTCCAAACACAGCTGATGCTTTACCGCATCACACAGGAAGCGATCAGTAATGTCACCAGATATGCACAAGCAGCGAACGTGATCGTACAGATCAGTCAAAACGAAAACCTACTGAGCCTTACCATAGAAGATGATGGTATAGGTTTTGATCCGTCAACCATTACGTATGGACTGGGGTTGAGAAATATCGAAAACCGGGGCCGACTGATCGGCGGCACAGTCGATATTGTCTCCGCCAGAGGACAAGGTACCACTATTAATGTTGAATGCCATGTATAACAATACACCCATCAATATAGCCCTAGTCGACGACCATCCGATGATCCTGGAGGGGTTGAAGTCGTTGCTACAGCAGCACGGCCGATTCCAAATATTTTCCTTTACCAAAGGCGTTGCCATTCTGGACTTTATCCAGGAAAACACGATAGATGTAATCCTACTAGATATTATATTAAGTGATGCAAACGGTCTGGATCTATGTAAAAGCATCAAGCAAAAATCTCCCAGTTCCATTGTCATTGGGATAAGTAACCAAGCAGAACGCAGTATTATTTTCCGCTTCTTGGAAAACGGTGGAAACGGCTATATTCTGAAGAACGCAGATGCGCAGGAGATTGTTCAATGCATCGACAAAGCGCTGCTGGGCGAACTCGCCCTAAGCAGAGAGGTGCAGGAAATCATTTCCCGCCCCTCGACTAGTACATTTGAACTGCCTAGATTAACGAAGCGGGAGCAACAGATCCTACAGGCCATTGCACATGGACAGACCTCGGCCAAGATTGCCGAAAGCCTTTTCATCTCGGTCATTACTGTCGAGACGCACCGCAGAAACCTGATGCAGAAATTCAAAGCCAAAAACATGATTGAACTCGTGAAGATTGCCACCGAAAACAAGTTGCTATAGTGTTGGCGAATCCGTGTTATGCATTAAACATTTCGGGCTGTTTAATTGTACGATTACCATAAATTACAATCGCACGAAAATGGTTATGTAAATGGACAGGGTAAGTACCAACAGCGTAATTTCTAAATTGCCGTTCAATCTCTTTCCATTTCGGAAAGATCGCACCGCGTTTTCTATCCAAAAACTTTCCCAATAACTCTACCGATCGCGGCGAAATCATCAAGATTATTTACGGCTCTCCTTTCGATCGGATTTTCTCGTGCTTCCGAATACGGATAAATCAAGATATAATTATTGTGAAGCAAGTTGTTATTTAGGAACTCCGGTATCGCATGCATTGGAGAAGTGTAAGAGAATCGATTTCTATCAGCCATGAGCACAATTAATCCTTGATCTGTCTCCAATCCAAGCAATACATTCTCCGCTTCGTTCCAAGACTCCATTACTTGCAACTCCGCTTCGATTGCTGATTTCTTTAAAATACGTTCAAGAACGCCCAACATCCGCCTGTTAGCATGAAACGTCATCGTAGCACCCGAATTACGCGCAATGTTCCAGATTTTTAACAGCGCGTGAAAAAAGCCTGGTTCCTCCTCGGCGTCACGCGGAATAATTACAACATAGTTTTTTACCGTCGATATTGGCTGAATAGCACGGTATATCAATAAATTCACATGCTCGTTCGTCAGGTAACCATTATAGAGATTATAAATAAACGACGCAGAAAATCCCTTTTCACGTTCCAAACCAATGATTAAATCGGTGATATTTTTCTCTTTAATTACATTATTAACACCAGATACCACCTGTTCATCATGTCGAGTTATAGGCGTAATAATGACATCAGCTGCTGCTCCCATTTTTACCGCCCCCTCTAAAATACGTTCCGCATTTTTGGCCGACGATTCATTTTTCTCCTCATTGATAATATTTAGCGCAAATATTCCCTCTTTATTCGATTCTGTTTTAATAAGTAGTCCGAGATTGACCATTTTTTCTGTCATCTGCTCATTGTTGATCGGCAGTAGAATCCGTTCCCTTTCGACACCTTTACCAGTCACCGTATTGTCCTTATCCACATCCGCTATTTTCTGCCCGCTCGACATCGACACGAATGACGATATTGTACAAGATACTAAAATGAGCAAGATACTTCCATTTAACACATGGTCATTCAATAATCTGATTGGTTCGCCGTCGGCAGTTTCGCCGATGATAATCGTATAACCGACCATTACAGAAGCCAATGTTGCCGCAGCAGACGCTGCACTCATACCAAAGATTAAGCGTCCTTCGTTGGCAGTAAGTTTAAAAGTCCGTTGTGTCAAATATGCTGCCACATACTTTCCGCCTATCGATGCCACGAGCATAATTCCCGCCACCCCAAGCGTTTCCCAATCGCTTATAAAAGCCTTAAAATCAATCAGCATACCCACGCTGATCAGAAAGAAAGGAATAAATATGGCATTACCTACAAATTCTACCCGATTCATCAATGAAGAAGTATGAGGAATGAGTCTGTTGAGCGCCAAACCCGCAAAGAATGCTCCTATAATAGCCTCTATTCCCGCAATCTCGGCGAGAAGCGCCCCCAGATATATCATCACGACCACGAAGATATATTGTGAAATCTTGTCTTCCACCCGTTTGAAAAACCAACGGGCAATAATCGGGAACAACATTAACACGATCGCCGAAAACAACGCCATAGAAACACCAAGTCTTACCCAAAAGGCCGTACCTACCTCTCCCTGAGACATCCCAACAATGACGGCGAGCACGAGAAGCGAAAGTACATCCGTTATCATTGTGCCACCTACCGTAATATTCACCGATAAGTTTTTCGCAATCCCCATACCGCTAATCAGCGGATACGCGATAAGGGTATGCGACGAAAACAAACTAGCGAATAAAATGGATGTCGGAATAGAGAATTGCAACACATAGTAGCCTCCCATAAAACCCAGAATAAAGGGAAATATAAAAGTGTATAATGCAAATGTCAGACTCTTCCATTTATTCCGTTTGAAATCGCCCATATCGATTTCTAATCCTGCCAGGAACATAATATAAAGCAGACCCGTGGTACCTATTACGATAACACTGCTATCTCGTTCCAGCACATGAAAACCGTTCGGCCCGATCAAGGCTCCAGCGATAATTAATCCCAATATGTGTGGAACTTTAATTTTGTTCAGTAAAAGGGGAATAAACAGGATAATAACCAGTTCAATCAGAAATTTGATTAGTGGATCTGTAATCGGAAGCGTGATTGGGTGTATAGCAAGCATTGTGTATTATTATTTTGCTCTGGGTGTCAACTCTACGGAAAATACAGTTTCACAATTATTTTTACCTGTTAAGACCAGTGTACCTTTCATTATACCAGATGTTACATCATCGAGCTGAACGCGTCTGGCTACACTACTTTTAGTCATATTGGTATCCGGCAAGATATTCAGTGTAATTTCGTTACCGTTCTGTTGTCCTTCAAATATCCGGATATGTTCGTCGTTGTTGACAACCTGAACATACGATCCAACGGAGTCTGAATAAAATCGCCAGACCTCATGACGCTGATCACCAACAACATAGTTTGCACAACGTGAAGCACGGCAAACCATCCGACTGTTCCATTCTCCTAATACACTATCTGGCCATGGTTCATGCGTTGAAGAGGTATCTCCTTCCAATGGTGTCGATTCTCTAGCGCGCAGACTATCCCTCATCTTTAACAACGTGCGATATTCTTCCTCTATCGATGCTAAATCTTGTTCTCTTTTTTCAAGCGCCTTTTCACGATCAGCAAGCGCCTGCTTTCCGCTGTCTTGTCCGCAGCTTACCAACAGTACTATCACCAGATATGTTAGATAAAAGCGTCCTATCATGTCTATTCTTTTATTAATAAACACCAGACGCTGGATACTGTTTTGATTACGCCATAATAGATCATGACATCAACACTAAACTTTTTTGGGTGATTATTTGTATTATTACAATAGATTACAATCACACATTATGGAATGGATCACCGACCCTCAAATCTGGATTTCGTTTTTTACGCTGACACTCTTGGAAATCGTATTGGGCATAGACAATATTGTATTTATCTCTATACAGAGTGGTAAGCTCCCCTTGGAACAACAAAAAAAAGCGAGACAACTTGGTTTACTGCTTGCCTTGGTTATGCGTGTCGGGTTATTATTTTCCATCAAATGGATTATGGGGCTGACCGAACCATTCCTTCATCTAGGCGATACATTTAATATAGAAAATCCTTCCTGGTACCGATACCTGACCTTATCCGGACGAGACTTGATCTTATTTTTTGGAGGTTTGTTCCTGATTTATAAAGCAACGACCGAGATCCATCATAAGGTAGAAGGACATGTCGAAACAGCTGCCAGTCGAAACAGGCCCATCACCTTCCGGAGCGTCATTATACAGATTATTATTCTCGATCTAGTCTTCTCACTTGATTCGGTCATCACAGCCGTTGGCATGGTAGATCAGATCGGCGTTATGATAGCGGCAGTCATTGTGGCGGTTGTTATTATGCTGCTTTCTGCCTCCACTATATCCAAATTTGTCAATGATTACCCATCAGTCAAAATGCTCGCATTGGCATTCCTGCTACTTATTGGGGTTTCGCTAACAGCTGAGGCGTTTGACCAACATATTCCTAAAGGCTATATCTACTTTGCTATGGCATTCTCGGTTCTGGTAGAGTTTCTCAACATCCGAGCAGAGAAAAAAGAACTGCAAAAATTGAGAGAGCGAGAATAAAATTGGCTTAGGCTATGGATGTTATTAGTTCAGTAATAAGCGGAACCCTAACCTGTTATATGTATAATACTTTCCGACGGAATAGTTTGTCCAATTTTCAAGATCGGGGTCACCATTTCTTAGCAGAACTTCATTATCAAAAAATAAACTTATGGTATAATTTTCCCGTGAGCGAAGACGAAGGTCGGCTAGGATGCCTAGTTTTAGCTTATTCACCCCGTTGTATAGAAAGTCATTATATATCCACTTACTATTAAAATAATTCTGATTAATCGCAGAAAAGTGGATATTATTTTGGTAAGCAAGCATATATCCAGCTTTAAGTCCTAATAAAAGTGACGAGCTAGATAGATTGAACGTATTCATTGCCGCCAAGTCAATGTTGATATGCTGATGGTCGAGATCTAGATCTACGACTCCATCCTGTTTACGCATATATTCATGCGCAATACCGAAAACAAATTCTTTCGCCCCTTTACGATAATTCGCCTTCAACATAAATTTTTCCAGATCGTGCACATAATTTATAGCACCAAGCTGTGGGTTATCATCTGTTCCATGTTGCAGAAGACCTTGAAACGACAAACCTAATTTACTGTCTATATCGATTTGTTTTCGCCATAACAGATCACCTGTTAAAGTATTTAGCTGATAAGTATTAAATAGGATATAAGTAAGTTCGCTGTTATGATCTTGTTTAAATGTCTGTATTTCTCTATTCCACGAGATATTGCCCCAAAGAACCGAATTAGCCAGCGTGTACTTCATATGCGCTCCAAGTCCAAATCGCTGAAAACTATCGTTATAATTCACATCTCTTGTTTTTTCGTCACCGTTTCCATAACCATTCATAAACCAACTAATGTAGGTCCGGTCGAGTGAAACCCGCTTATACGCAATTTGCGCGCGTTCCCGGCCATAGCCATACCTTACCGTAGCATGCATCTCCAGATTACTGCTGGGAAGATACCCTATACCGAGGGTGGTGTTCAGCTGAAAATCGTCTAGTTTTCCCCTAGGGTCATTGTTTGAAAAATGATCACCCACACGATAATCGAATCCAATTGTAATCGGCATACGTCGCAGCGTACGATTTTGTGCGGTCGCTTGAAAAGCATACACCGAGCGTTCGTAGTGGTTACTAGCTAACGAACCAAAGAAAAGGGGTGCACTCTCGTTGATACGGGTCTGGTGCCTGAAGCGCGTACTATCTTCGTACTGCCGTACATATTTAAAGCTACCCCAAAAATCAACATCCTTCCATTTGAGATATCCTTCACTTTCCAAAGCAATACCCAGTGTTCGATCGCTTCCGGTAGCTGGCATTAGATCTCCTTTGTCGAATTGAAACGTACTGCTGACTATTCTAGGTTTGATTATATTGCTGTCGCCCACCCATACCGTATGTCGCTTCATCATCGCGTACGCAGACGTAGACATAGAATCCAAAACAACGACATTAGCTTTTGGAGATACTAAGGAGCTATCACTTTCCTGCGCATGCAGAAAAGTGATAGACCAAAACATCAAATATAGAACAGCGCCCCGGGCTAGCATATGACTATACCTATTGCGCAAAACCTCTCGGATTAGCTTTCGTAGACACAAAGTCTTCTGTCGAGTTGTTAGTGTCTGACAGTACTACCCTACCGCCTTCCGCCACACGCGCCGTCTTACGTATAACAGATTGCGAGCTGTACGCATCGCCAGCAACAAAAGCAAATCCAGCATCGTTTAGGGGAAAAAGTTTTTTTGGTATACGGTTATCAGCCAAAGTTGGTTGCACCTCCACGGCATCCATAATCAAATCGTTGCGCAATTGGATATATTTTTTCGTGCTTGTAGTTGGCGCATTAAGGAGAGGCGGATAATAGCTTGGAAGATCCTTCACGGCAAACTCATCCTTAGTTTTGAATATAGCATACGATTCGCGGCCCGGATTATCCAATATCATATCCCGACCGACAAAAGCAACCACTTCTACGTTGGGTACTTCCGGATTATCAAAATCAGAAGCTAAGGGATTTACCCCCGGAATGTCGCCGTAATAGGTTTCAAAATCCGCTCCACTCAAATCAACTGTCAAATCTGGATTGCGAACAGATTGCTCTCTGCCGGTGGCGCCCACATAAGGCACTTTATGGTTCACTGCGTTCTGTGCAATAACGATACTTTTGCCAGGTTGTATAGGGTGGTCATCGCCATCTCCCGGAACCATAAACAACTGCTCAATATAGACGTAGTCTGTATTAGAAGAAGCACCGGTCGGTATGGAAAGCGACTTGCTCCAATCCATCTGTCCGTTAGGCTGGAAATGATATCCCGAAGTATTGGGTTCCTTTTTTCCCCAAACTGTTGCTATATACAGACTATCCGCAAAAAGCACACCGTCCGTATTGTTATAAATTTCAATAAATTGGTCCCGAAATATGGCACCATCCCGCTTGTCAGAACCAGCATAGTAAACCTGCTTAATGACAAAACTACCGCTTTGACCCGTTATGAGCGGGATTTCTACCTCTTCGTCAAAACCTACCTGTATGGTAAATGATTTCAGCGAACCGTTGTAGACCACTTCTTTGCCGGGATCAATACCCGTGTATTCCAGATAATCCGCTGCCGAGAAAGTGACTGATGCATCGATATCATAATCTCCCGCCGCGATTCCCGCAAACGTAACTTTTCCGTCGTTATCCGCCTGCAGGGAATTGGATGATCCCGTCCGAAGATTTCTCAGAGTTACATTTACCTGCTGATAAGGTAGTTCATAACCGCTATTATCAGACAGCTGATATACTAGTTTCACCTGTAGATCGACAGGTTGAACCGTTGGGCCATCATCCTTTTTACACGAATAAAAGGATACAAGCACAAGTAAAAGATAGCTTATTTTTTTCATTTTATATTGTTTTATTAGTATTAGAATTTATAAGAAATTTCTGCTCCATAACTAGGTGTTGTATTGGGTACCAGTACCGAAGCAAGTTGCTCTTTGTAGATACGCGGTTGATAATCCAAAAAATTATATACATTGAAGGAAAAGCGCAGCTTTTTGGTAATTTCCTTTGCCATACTCATATGGAAATTCGCCTTAAAATAATTACGCTCGATTCCAGCATCCGACCAACGTCTTTTTCTATCTTCAAATAGCATACGGTGAATTTCATTATTCGGATCATAGCGCTCTATCGCATGATAGGTAAGATCCCTTGTTGTATAACCAACAGGCTCAAAATTAGCATCCTTGGAATTGACAGAATAATCAAAAAACTGGAAATCAGCAATCATTTCTACAATCAGTTTAAGCTTTGGTACATGCGTAGATGAGCTTACCTTGCCATTGCTTAGGTAACTGAGGTTCTTCATGGGTTTATAATAACCCCTCATGACCGCCCCAGGATCGGTATCCGTATTTTCAATATCAACAATTTGAATATGGTCGGAAAAACTAAGGCTCCTGTAGTAGCCAGCACTTAAGTTGAAGGAAGTATACAGCCAGTCAATCTTCGGCGAAGAATACATCACCTCCACGCCAGAATTTCGGCTTGATAATATGTTACCCATTACACTGTACCTGGTTTCATACCTTTTTTCACCAATTTCATGTACAATAGGTTTCTGGCCCGGACGGGACTCTGCCCGGTACTGTGGCAGAACGACATTTTGGATTGTTGTTGCCGAACCTACACCGTCCGAATATTTACGATCGAATACATTCACAAACAGGCTGTTATTATTTCTTGACCAGCGCGCCGAAAACTCCATGGTCTGGCTCTTACTGGCACGAAGATTATCTGATCGCGGATCATAACGTTCAACATAGATCAGGGCTTGGCTTTCGTTCACTTTTCCATTGTAAGCATTCAATAAAATAATGTCTGAAAACACCGGGCCAGGATAAAGATGTGCTAAGCTAGGCGCTTTAAAACCTAGCCCATATGCAAGTCCAAGATTAAGTTCTTCCGAAAGCTGATAGTTCAGATTTGTACGAGGGGAAATCGAGCTATGTCCGTTTTGCACATCCCAGCGGACTCCAGCGCGAACGCGCAGTGGCCTATCCTGCACCATAACACGGAATGCATCTTCGATATATGCCCCCATATTCGTTACCGGATGCAGCAAACTGAAGTCGTAATAGCGGTCAGAAAACATACCTCCCATCCCTTTGCTTGGCCGCTGCGGATCTGCCAGTCTTCCTTTTCCTTTATTTGTTGAATAATCGAATGAAAATCCCCCATTCAAGGTATGCAGGATATCTCCCGTAAACCAGTCGGCGAAACCCTCCATTCTGGATGTAAAACTTAGGGGTCTACCGTCGATATGATCTATAGCTGTATATTGTCCCGTCTCATACAAACCTTCTACGATACCCGTTTGCGTGGCATCCGTGTAGAGTACATAAGCGTCATTATAATAATATTCCCTATACGAGTTTTGATGGCTGGTCGATAAACTTACATTAAAATTTATATACTTTAGAAAATCACGGCCTACGTCATAGCGTAGACGATTAGATGCCTGGAAATTCCAATTATCATATTTTACGATGGTCGACATCGGATCATCTTCGTCTTTTCTAACCCCATCTATATGTTTACCATACGACGTAGAAAAGGTGTTTTTCCAGCGTTCGGCTAGTTTGGTTGTCCAAATTAAGCTTCCGTTGATCCGGCTGTATTGTTTGATTTTATCGCGGTTGTCCGCAAAGGAATTGGCATAATTTATAGAGGTATTGATATGCCCCCATTTGTTGCCGAGGCTTAATCCATCCGAGTAGCTGTATGATGTAGCATTATTTCGTAACTGTACCCTGAAATAAGCCGGTGCCTTACCCGCCTGCCGTTCTACGATCATCGCCCCCCCGGTCAGATCGCCATGGCGTACCGAAGGCACTCCCGTAACGATTTCAATACTTTCAATATTCTCGGTCGGAATTTGGCGCAGATCAACGCCGGTAAAAGCCGTTTCCCCCGAATATCCGGTTGCTGTTCTGCTCCCGCCGCTCAGTCCATACTCATGGGGCAGAACCCCTAAACTTGCATTTTGCAATCCTCGAATGCCGACATTTCGACTTTGCATATTCGCATTGTTTCCGACGGCGATGTCATCTATAATCACAGCTACCCCAAAGGAATTGTTCATCTCATGAACGTTTCTCCCGTTATTAGTCATTGTTTGAAAAGCCCCACGAAACGTCGCCGTTTGCAAGTTTTGTAAAGATGGCGCTACCACACGTCTATTGGGCAAGTAGTTCAACAAGTCATTTAAGCTTAGGGAAGGATAGCGCTCAATCATCTCCCGGTCAATGAATAACGAAGAATTGGATTGTCCTTTACCAATAGTGGGGTTGACCTCTACCTCTTCTAAAGCCAGTGTGTTATCCTGCATCAAGATCGTCCAACTAACTGTTTTGCCATCGAAGGTATGCTGATACTTCTTTTTGCCGAGGTAAGAAAATTCAACTATGTCACCTTTAGTCAGATTCTGTAACGTAAAAACGCCATCCTCATCGGAGGTTTGGGTATTGATTGCATTATTAACTTTAATAATAGCATAAGGAACAACCTCGCCTTTTTCATCATATACACGGCCTGTTACCGTACTTTGACCGTGTACTGAAGCCATGAAGCATATGAGCAGAGAAACGAGCGAGATAGCCTTCAACATTATTTAAAATCATTCTAATTTGTGGCAAATATACAAAATTCAATCACTTACCTATATTCAATCTAAATAAAAGAACGTATTTTTGCGCTATCAGGATTTAAACATGAACAAAAACGTAGTCATAGCTGCTATTTTAGCGCTTATTGTGCTTGTTTCCTATACGGGCCAGGCCCCTAATCGCCCCCATGAACAGATAGATTCTATTGCTATTTTGTACCGAAAGCCTATTGTGGAATGGCCGCGTCCGCTTATTGATTCTGGCGTAGACTGGCAGGAGTTTAAATCTCTGCCCAAAGTAGACAGCAATTATTTCGAACTGATGGAACGTCCTGATGTTGTTCTGGGTAAATTTCTTTTCTTTGACCCTATCCTTTCCGGATCCAACCAGATTTCATGCAGCTCCTGCCATAACCCGCAGACATCCTGGGCGGATAAACTGACGGTACCTATCGGACACGACCACCAAGAAGGAACACGCAATACACCTTCGCTGCTTAATGTTTATGCACGGAAGACACTGTTTTGGGACGGCCGCGTTACCACTTTGGAACAACAGGCGCTTGCTCCCATCGAAGCACACCATGAGATGAACCTGAGTCGTACCGAACTTATCCCTAAGCTTAAAGCTATTCCGGCTTACAACGAACTTTTTATAGCAGCATATGGCGAAGAGGATTATTCCATGGACGAAGTACTTCAGGCTCTAGCTGCTTTTCAGCGAACCCTGAAAAGTAGAAGAAGCCACTTTGACGAATTCCTGGATGGGAACTATAAGGCACTTAACAACCAAGAGATTCACGGCTTACATTTATTCCGTAACAAAGCCCGCTGTATGAATTGCCATCACGGCCAATTCTTCACAGACGAGCAGTTCCATAATATTGGCCTAACCTATTATAAGCGGAAATATGAAGATCTGGGCAGATTCCGTATCACAGGGCATGCAGAAGATGTGGGCAAATTTCGTACGCCGTCCCTAAGAGATGTGATGAACACTGACCCTTGGATGCATAACGGTCTATTTTGGAATATGACCGGATTGCTCAATCTATATAATAGCGGTATGCAGATGAATACCGCGACGAAAGAGCAGAAAGCAGCAGATCCGTTATACCCCGTCACTGATCCATTGATGCAAAAACTTAATTTAAGTAAAGAAGAAATAGCGGCGATCGAAGCCTTTATGCATTCCATTACGGCTACAAAATACCGTATGCGTAGGCCCGAATCGTTGCCGAGGTAGTCCATAGCATTTGATCGATTACTCACATTTGCCGTCCGTCGTACAACTTTGCCCTTTTGCGATCTCAAAATTATTTTCAGGATTGAGCTTGCGCCACTCAGGGAAGGCTTTTTCGAGTGTTTGAAGGAAAGCCTCTGCCGGCTGTGCTCCGGATACCGCATATTTTCTGTCGATGACAAAAAACGGCACACCCCTTACACCAATCTGTTGGGCTTCCTGGATGTCCTGATTTACTAAATAAGCATATTTATCATCCGTAAATGCCGTTTGCAGTTCGGTTTCATCCAATCCAATTTCTTTTCCCAACTGGGTCAGCGTTTTGATGTCTGCGATACTTTTTCCCTCCGTAAAGAAAGCCTTGAACAAGCGCTCTTCCGCTTCGTCGCCCAAACCCTTGGTTTTAGCAAATTGGATCAACTGATGCGCTTTTTGCGAATTGACGATCATCGACTTGTCGAGGTGATAATCCAAACCTGCTTCTTTTGCGGATTGTGTTACGTTTTCCAGCATCCCTTTTACTTGTTCTATGCTCATTCCCTTTCTTTTCACCAAATATTCCTCCTGTGTTTCATTAGCTACTTCGGGAATCGTAGGGTCTAACTGGAAGCTTTTCCACACGACCTCTATATGTTCTTTTTCGGGAAACTGTGCCAATGCTGTTTCAAAATTTCTTTTTCCGATATAACAAAACGGGCACATCACATCACTCCAGATTTCTATTTTCATTTTCTTCTATCTTTTAATTTTCTTTCCTTATCAGCGGGCTATTCCGCCTTACTCGAAGTTACAGACAAACACATTCCCTATTATTTTTTTCTTCCGATCCAGCCGAGGTGCGTATGCTTGAAATCATCAGGGTACTTTAGTCCATAGCCGAAAATCCGGTCCATGGCCGAATGACCGAAGAGAATGATGCCCGCCAAGGACAATATGGGTATCTGGAAGATGAATCCAGCAGCTAAAACCAACAATGCCGTGAGTTTATGGTGAAAAATATTGTACACAACGGCACCTACACCGGTATTTATCGCATAGGCCAACATGGAAATATCGGGCAATAAAAGGCAAGCTGGGAAAACCCACCAGGCGTAATCCAATTGCGTGAACAAGAAGATGGATAGTAAAAACTGCCCTGCTTCTTCAAGTTTCAAAAGCGTGTCCATTTGTTTTGTCATGATGTCTTATTTTTAAAAAATGAAAGTACAAATTGTACTACAGGCGTACTACATTTCAAGATTCTTCGGATCCACCATAGATATGATCCAACATGCGGTATAACTTCGGATGATCCTCTTGTAGCAAGGCAGGCTTTTTGAAGAAATACTCGGATACAACAGCAAAAAACTCTGCTTCATTGGTACCCGCATACTCCCGGATATCTGATTCGCCCATTCGGATCTCGCGAATGGTTTTATGCATCTCTTTGATCCAAGGCTCGACCAAAGATTTCGGGATAAGATATTCCGGAATGCCATCCACTTCTCCATCGGCCTTATCGATGAGGTGTACAAACTCATGGATGGCGGTATTGTCTGCAGACATATTCAAAAAACCATTTCGCAATGCCTGCTGTGATAGAATCATCTTACTGTTGAGGGCACCCGAACCGACCATCCCCGCGACATTTCTAACTTCGCTCGCTGTACTGAAACGCTCATTAAAATAATCCGGGTATACCAGTACTTCGGTGAGATTGCGGTAGACCCATAGTTTGAAATGAAAAAGCGGGATAGTAGCACTCGCCGCAATCAGTACTTTGTCCTCATCGGTAACCACTGCACCTTTTTCTGCCGATATCTTGGTATGTTCTAAAAAGTAGCGTACCCTTGTCAAGAACGTCTGCTGTTCATCCATTGGCAGATGACGATAAAACCGAACTTGCTTCTCGAGGATCTCTCCCATCAGCTCGTCCGTGAAGGCAGCTGGTACTGGAATTTTCTTCGGACCGCCATACCTAAAAATGTACACAATAAGCACAATGGCAAAAAGCACGAGGCCAGTGACAATGAAATAGGATGAATCATTCATAAAGCATATATATTTTTATTGCAAAACACATAAATATATAAAGTTATTTTGTATTCAGTCCATCCTACTGTTTGCTAATATAAAAACCCGAATAGCCATAGTGGTACTTTGGTTCCAAAACCAATTTCCATATCGTCTGCTGCGATAATATAAGATGGCGTATCGCGCACTTGCTTAATCGATTTGTTCTTGCCTCCTACCTCGATATGGATATCATTAACCAAAAAGTCGCCATTATCTGGCTCAAACACATCAAGGCCAGCATTCAGCAATTGTCCTAGAAGAAAAGTTTCCCTTAAATTGCCTTTATCCGGCCTGTTGCTGATAGCATAGGAAAGGTTTGGATTTTCCAAAAAGATTTTGTCTGGCTTTTGAAGCTTAGATACACCTTTGCCTGCTACAGAAAGAACATTTAGCAACCTCACATCACTAAGCTGCTAAATATACTCCAATACGCGGTCACGCGAAATGTTTAACTTACCTGACAGGGCAGAGATATTTGGTTTAAAAGGAGCAGACTTTGCAATAAAATATCCTGGAAGTTTAGAAGTGCCTCCATTTTGCAGTTTTGAAACTACAAATATAAGAATATTTTGCAGTTTTGAAACTACAAATCAACATCCTGTCTATTTGGTATAATCTATCTGTAACCTTCTATATCTTTCTTCTAAAGATCTTTATACTTTTTTGTGATATAGGATAGTCTGCATTCGTGCTTATTCACTTTTAATTTCATTTATATTTGAAAAATAGTATATTTAGCATTCAAACAACGACTTATAAACTGACATCCAAAGAAAGTATCCGATGAAACAATTCCTCCTCCTGTTCTTTGCTTTTATCATATTGCAATGCTCCGCCCAGAAAAATGAAAAATTCAATTTTGGTTTCGAAAACAAAAAAGATGGCCAAAACTTATCGAAAGGCTGGTTTAAATGGGGAATTTATCCATTAAGTATTGATTCCCTTAGCCATTCGGGAAAATATGCCGGAAAAATAATGGCTAACGAGACCGCTGACGCTTTTGGCAGCATTGCCTATCAGATACCAGCAAAATATAAAGGCAGTAAAATTAAGCTGGACGGCTATATGAAAACCCAAGATGTGAAAGATGGCTTTGCAGGGTTGTTACTGCGGATAGATGGACAAGGGAAATCGATGGCTTTCAACAACATGCAGGATCAACAGATCACGGGAACCAATGACTGGAAGCGGTATGAGATCATCCTAGACTACCCACAAGAAGCCGAAACGATATTTGTAGCAGGTATATTAACGGGTAAAGGCGAAGCCTGGTTTGATGATTTCGTTCTCACGATCGATGGTAAGGATGTCCAGACGCTACCGGAAATTGAAGTGGAACTACCCAAAGCCAAACTAGATACCGCATTCAACAAGGGTTCTTCTATTGTACTTTCTCCTTTAACGGCTACACAACTAGACAACTTAACACTATTGGGCAAGATCTGGGGTTTCTTAAAATATCACCATCCGGAAATTGCCAAAGGAAATTACAATTGGGATTACGAGCTGTTCCGTTTTCTGCCTGGCTACATGGCAGTAGATAGCAAAGGCAGCCGTGACGAGCTGTTGATCAACTGGATTGCTTCACTGGGTGAAGTACCCGCCTGCGAATCCTGCATAGAAGCACCTTTGTATGCCCATTTAAAACCCGACCTCTCCTGGATTAGAAACCAGCAAGACGATTTAAAAAAGGCATTGCAATACATCTATAAAAACCGTGTATCCGGTGACCATTATTATATAGAAATGGTACAGGGCGTAGGAAATCCAAAATTTAAGAATGAAAATGCCTATCAGCAGATGACCTATCCAGATGCAGGTTTCCGGTTGCTTTCCCTCTTCCGTTATTGGAACATGATCAACTATTTCTTTCCCTATAAACACTTAACGGACAAAAACTGGGATACTGTACTTAAAGAATATATACCGGTATTTTTGGATGCAAAGGATGAGTTAGCCTACGAATTAGGTACCCTTCAGATCATCGCTGATGTCCATGATACGCATGCCAATCTTTCCGGCCATACCGATAAGGTTGCCGAATGGAAAGGGCTCTACTTCCCCGGCGTACGCACGCAGTTTATCGAAGATCAACTCACCGTCACGGAGTTTAATTACGCCGAAATGCAGGATGAAACCGGACTAGCTATCGGCGACGTCATCCATCAGATTGATGGTAAAAAGATAGCAGATATCGTAGCCGAACGCTTACCATACTACCCTGCCTCCAACAAAATTACACAGCTCCGTAACTTAGGGCCGGAATTACTGCGTTCCAATAAACAAACCGTAGAGATCGAGTTTACAGGCGCTCAAGGCACCAAGCAAACAAAAATATTGGAGCTTTACAACGTAGACAGCCTCAAGAAATTCACCAGGCAGATGAAGGTGGCACCTCAAAGCTATAAAATGCTCCCCAAAGATATCGGCTATATCACCTTACAAACCATTGAGCAGGAAGACATCGCTGCGATAAAGGAAAACTTTAAAAACGCTTCGGGTATCATTATCGACATCCGCAACTACCCCGCTACTTTTGTACCCTTTTCTTTGGGCTCTTATTTTGTTTCCAATCCGACCCCTTTTGTAAAATTTACGCGTGGAAGTGTGGCTAACCCCGGCGTATTTACGATGTCGGAGAGCTTGGAGATACCGAATGAGGGTGTATCTTACGATGGTCCTGTTGTGGTTCTGGTCAATGAAATGAGTGTCAGCCAGTCCGAATATACAGCAATGGCCTTTCGGGCAGGCAACAATACGACCATTATGGGCAGTACCACTGCCGGAGCGGATGGAAACGTGTCCGAGATCATGCTTCCAGGTGGATTGCGGACTATGATTTCGGGTATTGGCGTATACTATCCCGATGGTACCGAAACGCAGCGCGTCGGTATTATTCCGGATATAGAGGTAAAACCGACTATAGACGGCATACGCAACGGAAGAGACGAGCCGCTTGAAAAGGCGATTGAATATATCTCCTCTAAAATGGCAGATTAATTATAGTGTATCTTACGTTACAATAAAAAAACTCCCGAGGCTTTCGCCCCGGGAGTTCGTAACAACATAAACCAAAAAAAGAAACTTACCAATTACCGTCGTCGGCTTCGCCGTCTACCTTCGAGAAGCCGGCTGGTTAGGTAGCTGACCGCAGCACCTATCACTGCAACCAATGCCGTATGCAAGAGGTTGCTCCAGTCGAAGCTGTTCCAGACTGAGCAGAGCGTGCCACCGAGCGTACCAAACTGCACATTACTCATGAGCTTCATCGCTGCCCTCCTTTCTTTCTGCTTGGGGCGTATCTTTCCCATCATCCATCACCTGCTCGATGATACCCAATCCGACTGCGATATACTTCAACACGTTCATCGCTTTTGCCGGGAGCTTGATGGGTGCCAGCAGTACCACCTGTACTGCCTGGCTGATTTTTCGAATGATCTTTTTCATCGCCCCTCCCGAATTAAAAGAAACACTTCATCTCCCTGCTCCCACAAACTGTAAACCAAGGATTTAAGTTTCGCCAAAGCTTTACCGCTTTCGATCCCCGTACCCTCACCGGTGAGCGTCGTGACGGGTGCAATGCAGCCCATTAGTTGCTTCATGGCGTTGTTGGCGGCGTGGATCAAGATGGCTTCCCGCCCGAGGACAGCCGGGATACCGATCTGCTCTCCGTGCTTGGTATACTTCCGCTTTTCGAGCTTGTAGCATCCCTCCGGGATACAACTCAAACGCCGTATATTATTGCGGTCCGGTAGCTCGATCGTATGGCAGATCTTCTCGCCGTTGAAGTAAATCGTTCCGTTGGTTCCCTGTTCTCCGTAAGTCCGTCGGAGAACCAAGGTGCTTTTCAATGCCATCTTATCTCACCAAAATATTTGCGTTATCACTCCAATCCCCTGTGCCCTGCGTATTCAAAGCACGCACCCGAACTTCGTAGCGTTCAGCTACCATCAACGGTGCGATGATATTGGCTCTGGATGAACTTGTTACGAGACGTTCACTCCAGTCACTCTCTCCCTGCAACCGGTATTGATACTCATACATCAACACGTTCCGCTGTTTCTTAAAATCTAACCTCACCTGACCTGATTGTCTCCCATCGCTCAGCTTTAGACTTTCTACTTTCAACGGCACCTGTACGCTTCCGTTAGCACCATTCGTAGGGAACCCCGAGCTCAACAGCGTAGATAAGTGCCCCTCTGCCACACCGTTTACATAATACGCCAATTGGCGCAGTGCAGCCTCCAGTGGCAGGCGGCTTTCATTTTTGAGGGCCGTTTCCTCTGGTGAACCGCGACGCCTTGCGGCCGACAGCTTCGCCGAGAAATCATCCAACAGTTCTTGTACCATCGCCAATGCAGGCGTTGGTTGTTCGAAATGTACATTGTCTGTCATGGCACCGATGATCGTTGCAGCGGTTACCATGAGCTCATCGTCTTTCATTCGTGTAAAGCCGATAAGCGCTTTAAATTTTATAGCCATTTTTTTTTGCTTTTTATGTTCTCCTCGCGAGATCGAACAGTACAAACGTAACAAGCAACATAACCTCGAATGAACTTTTGATAGGAT
>PJTX01000174.1_pt1 | contig 20620 bp, 16 predicted proteins | sample 1512091 | NCBI WGS metagenome assembly PJTX01 (sample SAMN08177681, study PRJNA422409) | Soil metagenome, whole genome shotgun sequencing project. | isolation source: Soil enriched (2) on filter paper: beechwood xylan treatment | place: USA: Madison | collected 2015-01-15 | reverse complement strand
CTGAAAGACAAATATGGGTTAAGCTGGCAGGTTTGTCCTGAAAATTGGGAGGAACTCAACAAAAGACCCGGCGCATTCAAAAAAATGATGGGAATGAAAAAGATCATTATTGCCGATTTCTAAGACACTGTCCCATAAAGGTACCCTCGGGAGATATTTATATTTCGTTATTATCGAAATAGATTTTTATATTAGATACAAAAGCAACTTTGTCTGAGTTTGAAAACTGAGCCCGATACTATACTATAGAGAGATATGACTTTTTTAAACGATTCCAAGACATCAATATACCGGAATATCAATTGTTGACTTATTGTCTGCAGACAGGGTCATTTAAGAGAGGTGACTTTATTACAGTTCCGGGACAGGAAATTCCTGAAAATTATACAACGCCTACGACAGGAAATCAACACAAGAAGAAGTTTAATTAATATTAATAATGACTAAGAAATGATAACAAAGGATGAAATTTTAAATCTCGAAAACACACTTTACGGGGCTATCAAAAATAATGATACGGAAATACTCGACAACCTATTGCATGCTGATTTACTTTTTGTACTTCCCAGTGGTCAGACAATAACTAAGGAAATAGATTTGCAAACCTACCGCGAAGGAAATTTAAAAATCGAGGAACTCATTCCTAAAGTAGAACAACTGAATATCATAGAGGATTTGGCTGTCATTACTTTGCAGATGGGGTTAAAAGGAAATTATAATAGTGAGCCTTTTGAAGCTAATTATAGATATATCCGTTTTTGGAAAAAGTTTCCTGAAGGCCTAAAAGTAGTTGGCGGAAGCGGAATGGCTATTTAGTGTATTTATTTCGTTTACAGCCAAGGTGGAAAACCTTCCCCGAACAGCATCTTAGTACCTGAATAATATAGTTTCGCCCCAACTCATCAAGCGAATAGTTTAAAAATTGAAAGTCGTCTGGTCTAGACTCTTCATGTAACTGTGGAAGGTCAACATGGTCAATTGTCGCTGATGTGCTCAAAAGAATGGAAAACCTATTAGAAACCATACTTACAACAAAAAAAAACGTAGTTAATAATGTAAATCACAAAAAACAACATAAAACAAAAAAAGGTTTTCAAACGGGGAGAATGAAAACCTTAAATAACCAATTATAAACCTATTAAGGTATTCCAAAAATACGATTAAAATACATATAAACCAAAAAATAACACTAAAAAACTTAATAAAAACACATATTAACAAAACAAATAGAAATAAATACAATAAATAAAACTTAAAAAACACAAATAAATACCAAAAACAATAAAAAACACCAAATAATATCTATAAAAAAAAGAGAATACCCATCAAAACATGACCTTACATCTGTAAAAATTAAAATTTAATACATAAATCTAGATTTTTTTTAGATTTTCAAGTTTAGCTACAGCCACAACTCATGATGCTACCTTGCCTTACAGCACTCGGCTCGCCTGTCCGTTAGGATACGCATCGGCTGGATATCACATTGTTCATAGATGGGAAGTACCCTGTCGTTGAGCATACGGCTAATTCAAAAAAATACTAATTTTATATAATAAACGGCAAAGAGATGCATAAAGCTGACAAAATAACCTTACCTGAAAATTTCAGTCAAAATAATAAGCTACCAATTCGCATCGTAGCCCCAAATTTTGGACATCTGGGTGCAGATGAAGTAAAAAAATACGGAATGACCCAACGGCTTCCCTACTATTTTTTTCTGTTTGTACTCGATGGCTCTACACGGTATAGTGTTGATCTGGAGGAGGTAACCGTAAATAAAGGAGAGCTGTTCTTCTCTCTTCCGTACCAGGCCCAGCAATCACCATCGATGCACAGTAGAGACTATTATAAACTGGGATTTGATAATGAATGTCTTTCGCTCCTTCCAAGGCAATACCCTTTTTTGCTTAATCCGTTAAACAAACGAAAGATACTCTTTACCGGTGAAGCGGCTATCAGGCTGACGGCCATCTTTAAAATACTGTTGTCTTTGCTAAAACACCCTGATGCCGATCCCGGGCTTATACTTGCGCATCTTAACTGTCTTTTGATGGAAGTCGATATTTCCTATTTTTTGGGGCATAGCAAGCCTACAGACACAACACGTTCAAAATTTACTGAGTTTAAAATTTTCGTCGAAAACAATCTTACTGCCCATCCGAGCATCAAAGAAATAGCAGAAAAGCTTGCGATGAGCACTGACAGTCTGTACCAGATTGTAAAACAGCATTCAGGTCTTTCTCCTAAAGAATATATGATGGAGAGGTTGATACAGGAAGCCAGACGTCATCTATACTACGGGAAAAGGTTGTCTGTAAAGGAACTGGCTTTTGAATTAGGCTTCAACGATCCTGCTTATTTTTCCCGCCTCTTCAAAAAAGCAACAGGCAAAACTGTCCTGCAGTTTTTTCAGGATTTGTCCTGAAGATATCGCTTTTAATCCTATCTCCTTATAAATGCGCTACCGATCTTTGTTCATATATAATTAGAAATATTATGGACAGAAAAACGGAAAAAATATTAGTGACCGGTGCGACCGGTCTTGTAGGGTCACGGCTTTTACCAAGACTTGTTGAGGCCGGTTATGACTGCACGGCATTGGTGCGGGGCGGCAAAAGCGCACCTGAGGGCAGCAAGACCTTGGAGGGCGATCTATTTGATATACCCTCGCTAATAAAGGCTGTCGACGGAAAGACTGCAATCATTCATCTGGCGGCTGTGTTTCGTTCCGAGGACACCAATCTGATACTGAAAAGTAATTTAGAAGGAACTCGAAATCTTATCGATGCTGCAAAGAGCCATTCTCCAGGTGTACGCTTTATAATGGCGAGTACTTCACATGTCTACAGCCCCGATACACCCAATCCGGGAACCGAAGAAGACATCGTAGCACCTGAACACGCCTATCCAGCCAGTAAAGTTGCAGCTGAAAATGTGCTCAGGGAGTCTGGATTGAACTGGTCCGTGCTGCGATTTCCATTTGTATATGGAGATGGTGATGGACACTTGCAAATGTTACCAAAGCATGTAAAAGCTGCGGGATGGCATCCTGCCATGAAAATTAGCACAATACATCACCGCGATCTTGCCCTCGCTGTAAAAATGGCCTTGGAAGGTCTTATGGACCGACGCATTGTCAATATTTCTGATGATGGTCCAACCTCCCTTTATCAACTTTTACAGCTAGTCGGAGAAAAGATGGATCCATCAGCAGATCCGCTTGAAAATCCCTGGTATCTACATTCCGATGCAAGTCTTGCCCGCAGTCTTGGCTTTATACCCTCAATAGGGACTGTATATCAGGCAGCCCGTGAAAATTTGTTGTAGAAGCCACGACGTCATACGATACCGCATACATACCGCTATTGCCTTAAAACCTGTACCGAAGTGCGATCTGGCGCCAGATAGCTGCCGCCAGATCCTGGTCTTCATCATGCTGAAATGGCCACTTACCGTCTTTCTTTGTAAGTTTCTGCATCATACCATCCAGCAACATCTGGAATTCATGCATATTTTTATCCACCTGCATATTATATCCTACGGATACACCCTAATCATAGGAATTTTAGCCGAAATTAAAAAAGATCACAGATTTTCTAATCTCCCAAAAGTCCTTTCAACACTTTTTTTCCATTTTCGTTATCGGGATTGAGTTCTATCGACTTTCGATACATTTTGATGGCTTCCTGTTTTTCTCCGTTTGCCAGAAGTGCTTCCGCATAACTGTCATAGGCGTTCCAGCTGTTGGGAAACAGTTCGACATTCGTTTTTAATGTCTCAACAGCCTGGTTGTAGAAATGGGTCTCCGGCAAATGATAAGGATTAGTATTCCCCATAAAATCATACCCCAGTGTATTCATTTCATGCTCGGTCAGGTAATAATTAAGTGTATCTTTTCTTAAGCTTTCCAATGTCTCCCTTGCTTCTGTTGTACCAATGTTGAGTAAAATGTTTCCATAAATTTTGGCAATACTCTTTTTGGGTGTATCCACCTTTTTGTCGTTTAAAAGCATCATCACCTTTGTAGCATTTTCGTGGGCATTGAAATGAGCGTTATCAAACAGGATAACGGTTTGATGTTTGGTGATGTTTCTGAGAATATTGGAACTCAAACCCATCGCTGCCCCACTGTGGTACACCAATTTTCCCATTGTCGAATCTTTTTCTATTTCCCAGCCTAATCCGAATTCATCGGGATTATTTTCGCCGTTATTTAATTTTACCGGAACAAATGCTTCTTCCAGAGTCTCTGGTTTTAGCAAAGTGTTATTATAAAGCGCTTTGTCAAATTTCCAAAGGTCCCGGATCGTACTTACATAATCAGCAAATCCTCTAAACCCATAAGAACGCCAGTATTGTCTCACATAAGGGATTGAACTGGATTTAACAGGCTTATCGTCATAAAAATGAAGATAGACGTGAGGAAATGCAAAATTTTTTATGTCGGCTCTGTTGAATTGCTCCGGTAAGGGAAAAAGCACGGTTTCTTTCATCCCCGCCGGTCTAAGGATATTACTTTCAATGTATTTTTCATAGGACATTCTCGAGACCTTTTCAACAATCAGAGCCAGGATAAGGTAATTGATATTATCATAATTTCCTTTTTCGCCCGGTTGATACACAAGCGGTTGTCTGTTTGCAATAACTCCCGGAAGAAAGTCTTCGTTGGTGAAAACTTTATCCGGATTTTCTTTTTTCTCTTTGTCAAAAAAAGCATTGTAAGGCGGAAGTCCAGAGGTATGCGAAAGCAAATGCCTGATCTTTATTTCCGGATAAGGAAACCCCGGCAGATACTTCGTAACGGGATCTGTTATATTCAGCGAGCCCTTCTCCTTGAGCTGAAGAATAGCCGTTGCTGTAAATATTTTTGAGATACTGGCAATGGGAAAACTAATGTCAGGTGTATTTGGCGCTTTGCTGATGTGATCTGCAAACCCGAACGATCTTTCATACACAATCTTATTGTCATCAACTACTAAAACATTACCGCTGAATTGTTGGTTTTTGACCAATGCATCGAAATAATCATCAATTATTTTTTCTTTTGATTGCCCAAAAGTTTTTACCAATAAAAAAAGAAGGACGCCGGTTAAAAACAGTTTTTTATGCATATCCACAGTATGTTGTATTATTGTATATCCTGATATTTTTGATAAGAATCATAGCGAATAATAAAGCCTATCCAAATGACAAGCAACACCAAAATTAAGATCAATTCTGTCTGATGAAGGCCCTGTCTGAAAAAGTTATTAAGCGAATGAAATCCGGCTACAGCCAGTAATGAATAGGTCTTACTGTAGACTTTACCAATTCCCCAGGTGCCTAAAAACAAGATGCCAAGAAAAATCATATTGGAAGCAGTGAATTCTAAATTCAGATGCCAGATAAACCACAAAACAGCAATAATGATGATGCTTTGAGATTTTGGTAGATCTTTTAATTGTTCCTGCAAAAATCCGCGCCAACCGACCTCTTCCAATAAGCCATAGACCAGAACCGTGAAAAGCAGTACAAAGGGAAATTGTCCCTGCTGCAGATAGCTGACTGTCCCAATGAGAGCGACCGGCAAGATCCAGAAAACGAGCAAAGGCAAAAACAAATTTCGGTAATTTCCTTTCAGGGAAAGCCTGAAAGGAATATTAAACCATCTAAGCGAAACCAGTGCACCAATAGCAGGACCAATTCCCCGGAGTAAAATTTTTATAAATTCATTGTCACTAAAATCAAACAGATGGGTTTTCACCGCCAAAAAGCGAAACAGAACGGCAATAGTATAAAAAACGATAATGCTCACAAGTCCTTTTCTTTCTTTCATATTTTTGAATTAGATCATCCAAAATTAGTGAGCTGAAAGTGAAATCCACTTGACGATGGGTAAGTTTTATTTCCCGGTAACTCTTTTTCTGAGGCGGCTTAGGCTTTCCGCAGTTAATCCCAGGTAAGAAGCGATTATTTTGAGCGGCGTACGCTGGAAAATTTCAGGACGCTGGCTGATCAGATTGAGATAACGATCTTCCGGACTAAGTGTCAAAAGGTCGATCTGATCCTGTTGCTTTCTTAGGAATAATATTTCGGAAACCGCTTTTCCGATCCGTAATCCTGTTTCATTACGAGCATAAAGCTCATTGAGATCAGGATAGCTGATCGACCATAAAGTACAGTCTTCCAATGCCTGTGTTTTAATAGCGGAAGGTTGCTGCCTGAGGAAAGAAAGATAATCGCTCATAAAATTGTTTTCATACAACAAGTTGATGCAGATATCTTTTTTCCCGTTCCAGACAAATAGACCAACAGAACCTTTGGCTACAATATTCAAATATTTTTCTACACTCTGATAGTCTTTTATTATTTCATTTTTCTGAAATTCTCTGACCGTTATTTTTTCCGAAAAACGCTCCCAGATATAGAGCTCAGCTTCATAAAAGGGAGAAAAAACCTGTTGGATATCTTGTGGTGTAGGCATTGGCAGAATTTACGATAATGGCCGTTAATTATTTCAAATATAAGAAAGTAACCTTAATACATGGCAATATAGTCGTAATAATAATAATTAAAGCTTCCAACCGTAGCGAACATAGCCCGAGGTGCTTATCTATTGCGAAAAACCGGACCTCCAGACATGTACAAAATGATGGACATATTTTACGTGACCTTTCCATTCCCCAGATTGCAGCGGAACTTAGTTTCAGTGATCAGTCTTTTTTTGGCAAATTCTTTAAGAAGAAAATGAAAGTGTCTCCTAAAATTTTTAGAGTTATCCTATTGTTTTCCATGCGCTTCATTTAATTTAGAAGCCTGAAACCATTGCCCTTTGTCCAAAAGAAATTTTTAAAAAAAACAGATTATTTTTTAAATTTAGGCACACTGACTATCGTACATAAGCCAGTCGTATAGACAATATACTATTGATGTAAAGTATCAAAATAATGCGGAAACCTACAGAAATCATAAGTATCCTCCTGTGTTGTCTTTGCAGTTGTTCGCCGGTAAATAATCCGTATAAACATACAAGTAACATGGCATCACAGGTAACCCAAAAAGTAAATCCTTTGAACTCAAGACGTTATTACAGGTACTGAACTGCGCACAAAGATCAAGATCGTTTCCTCATCTACTGCTTACCGCAAAAAGCATTTTAAAAAAAATGAAACACAAAAAAGATAATACTTAAATGAACATGAAGAAAAAATTAGTAGCAACATTTTTTACTCTGCTTTCCTTCAGCGGCTTTGCCCAGGAAAAGGTAAATTTTACGGAGAAATTTCAACAGGAAAACCGCGGAAAATACAAAATAGAAATCAATGAGGTCAAGGAACTGATGCATATCATGATTGCAATCACAGCTTCGGGGAAAGAGAATGATGACATGATCGAACAGAAAGGACAATATTACAAAGACGTGCGTGCATATTTTGAACCTTTTGAGCATGAGAAGATCATCAGAACGTTAGATTCGGTGTTGGTCTCCTCAATGTATAGCTATGTTTTTCTGACCGGAAATGCGATCTCGTACGACTTTAAAGGCGACAGACTGGTTAAGAGTGAGATCTTCGATTTTCCCGCAAACGGAGTAGCAAACGTTAAAATTCAGCAAAACCCAATTACAACATATAAAAAGGAAATAGAAGATTTCGCAAAAAAGTCGAAATTCAGAAAATTCTATGCAGATCACAAGAAGTTTTACGCCGGAATTATTGCTGAATATCAACAGAAAGCAAACTTGGGCAAACAGTGGAAATGGCTGGAAGAGAATTTTGTGACCAAAAAAGACAGTTACATTATTTTTTGCTCCCCTTTGATCAACGGATATAACTTTACAGGGCAGTTCAAGAATAACAATTTTACGCTGATCCACATGAGTCTTCCCCCAGTTGATAATAATCCCGACCTTACACCGTTCGAAAATGAATTGTTGAACACAAGGGTAATGTTCACGGAAATCGACCACAATTATGTCGGCGCCCCGACGGATGCGAACAAAGACCTGATCAACAAGATTTTTGCTGACCGAAAAAAATGGGTGGATACCCAGGCCAGAGGAACGGCCGCCTATCCGAATCCTGTCAATGTTTTTAATGAATACATGACTTATGGTGTTTTTGTCCTATACTGTAAAGACCACTACGATCAAACTACCACTGACAAGGTGAATAAAGATATCACCCTGCAAATGACTAGCAGGGGTTTTACAAAAATGCAGGTTTTTACTGAAAATCTGCTGAAAGTGCGCGCAGAACATCCCGATAAAAAAATTGACGATCTGTATGTCCAACTTTTGAACAAGTTTACCGAGTAATCAGGTAATTTACCAACAAAAAAGAGATTTGGGGAGTCGATAAGTCCCTGGTTCAGTAGCTCGCTTCCCTAAATCTCTTTTTTTGAAAGAGTTGATCAACCCGCTAAACTAGCATGAAAAAGGTTGAAATTATTTAACCTGTTGTATCTGGATATTTCTGAATACACGTTCCAGTTCTTTATGGAGGTTGTCACCCCGAAGCCCAGATGCTATTATTTTTCCGGAAGGATCGATCAAAAAATTAGCGGGTATTGCCTTGATTAAATATGATCGGCTGGCAGAATTTTCCCAGCCTTTTAAATCCGAAACTTGCGTCCAAGGCAAATGATCTTGTTCAATCGCCTTTAACCACGCTTCCCGCTTTTCATCTACAGAAACAGATAGTATTTCAAGACCTTTTTTATGAAAATCGTTATAGGCCTTTAGGACATGTGGATTTTCGGCGCGACAGGGTACACACCAACTCGCCCAAAAATCAACAAATACGTACTTTCCCCGGTAGTCGGAAAGGCGTACTAGCTGTCCATCTTTGTCAGGCTGTACGAAATCAATGGCCATCGTTCCCGGTGCTATTTTCAACCGACTACGTTGTTCATTAATTTCGGCATAGATGGTCTGTGCAAGGAAAGATGAACGGAGAACCGGATCCATTCGGCCCAGTTCAGCTTCAAACTTATTCAATCCAGCTTCATCCGTAGGAATAATCATGCTCTTATATCGCAACGTCGCAAAACTGTTCGGATTTGCTGCTATCCAATCGTTAATATCTTTTGTATAAAGTTCCAGCGCATTCCTATTTGCATTTGTTAAAGCCCGCATCTGAGCGGTATCGCGGCGTTTTTCGGCTTCTATATAGGCTTCTCTAATTTGATCTCTTCCGGATCGTTTCATAGCACCTTCAAACAGATCCTCATTTTCTTCATGTACTTTAGAACCTGTTATTTTCAAATTTTTTACATAATCATGGGTAGACTTGTCCCAAGTTGCACGCAAGTTAATCTTGGCATTCTCTAAAAATAACTTCATTGTAGCTGGGTATTTACGTCCAGGTACAATGATATATATGTTTACCATACAAGGCTCGTCCACCCTGCCTCTGAATGTAAACTTACCGTCTTTCATGAGTACTGAATCGGTATGCAACTCGTGATCTCTGACTACAGAAGACAGATAAACATATTGCTTGCCCTGAGGCATACGATCAATTTGTCCATGAATGACATAACGATCTTTTTTTTCCTTTTGAGCGAAACCCAAAAAGGGTAACAAAAGTACGATCTGGATTAACAATATTTTTATTTTCATATACGTATTATGAATGATGATGTTATCTATTATTATTTTTACTTCCAATTTTCAGCCGCTGGTTCAATTTTCGAAAAAATGTATTTCCAGCCGGCTACACACTATGCAGAATAGCCAGTACCTAAAGTATTCTCTTCTCCTGACCGGAAGGGCAAGAACTGTCGATAGTTAAATCCAAAACAGAGGCTCCTAAAGGATTTTAGGAGCCTCTATTTATTTTAACTCTTTCGTACAAACTCAATCATGGCAGAAAGTTCCTTCACAGCGGTCGCCTCATCGCCTGCAAAGCCCGATGTCTCGAATCGGATACGTCCCTGAGGATCGATGATTACTTTTGTTGGAATGCCGTCTACTTTGTACGCTTGCGCCACCGCACTCTCCTTACTTGATGGATCACGTAGATCCATCAACACCTCGAAACTGTACTTATTGTCAGTGACATACTTCTTGGCATTTGCCGTAGCATCTCCCCCTCCTCGTTCCCAGGTGTGTATGAACAAAAAGCGAACGTCTTTGTCGTCTTTGTATAGATCTACCGCTTTCTGCATAGCTGGAAAGGACGCCTTGCATGGACCGCACCAAGTAGCCCAAAAATCGAGCACGACGACTTTTCCGCGGAGATCAGCCAGTCTCAAAGTGTTGCCATTCACGTCCTTCAATTCAAAGTCCGGCGCATCTTTGGACACCAGCTTTTTCAACATTTGGGCTTCAGCATGTGCAAGTTTAGCCTGATCCAAAGAAGCTTTATAGGTTTCGTAACCTTCCAACGATCCTTTGCGATCGGAATATCCTTTTTGGAGCAGATCGACGGTTACGACACCAGCAGAACCTTTGACGTAATCCTCTTCGAGATACGGAAGAGCGTCCGCATATTTGTTATTTGCCAGCAAGGCCTTTAAGTAAGCGCCATCTATAATCTCCAGATTGGCCTGCTCCATTGGCAATTTTTGCATCAACTCCTGTCTTACCGCCGCAAGCAGCTGCAAGCTTTCGGGTGCTCTTTCTGCTCTTCCTAAAGCATCGGCATAGCTGCTAAGCAAAATATAATACGCCAGCTCTCCCCGACGACGCCGTTCCTTTCGGATCTGTTCTGTTTCTCCTTCCTCCGGTTTGGAAAGGTCTGATCTATGGTAGGCAAGCCCTCCCTCCAACAATGGCAGCGCGGCCTTTGGATTGCTCCTGCTCAAGATTTGCGCACAGTTGGACAAAACCCATGCTTTATTCAAATGGTTGCCGTTTCTATCCAGAGCCCTATCCGCATAAGAAGTAGCATACTCGATCATCTTTTCAGTATTCCCCTCGGCGGCATACGCATTGGCCATATTGTACATTTCAAAACTTACTGGAGCATTGGGATGTTCCTTCAAAAAGGCCTGAAATTGAAAATCGCGTTCGGCAAGCGACTTAATGGTACTAATTTTTTTTAACTTGTCCTGAATGGCAAGTTGGCCGTTCGGAAAATCTCTGATAACAGCCTGCTGAACCAAGTTTATCTTCTCTTCGTTTTGCTGTCCATAATAATACCAGTAGGCTAGCATTCTATCGGATTCTTCTTTACTACGCTCCAATTTTTTTAAAGCAGACTGCAGTGATCTGGTGTCTTTAATCTCTTTCAAAGCGGTAAGACGCTCTTGTATGGTCGTTACGTTTTTCTCTTGTGCCTGCACTGTATATAGAAGTGCGATCAAGCCCAGTGTAATACTGATTTTTTTCATGGTTTTATTTATAATTTATATGGATAATATGGCCAAGATTGCCAAAAACCTTTTTGGGGGATGCATCAACAAATTGACCTAAATCGTTTATATCAAAAAGGTTAAGGATACCAGAAGTACCGTCTAGGGTCGCTACGGCAAGCGTTCTACCCGTTTTTCGGTTTATCTCGATATCAGTAATCGTTTGAGCGCCCGGAAAGCTATATAGTAACTCAGCCGTATTAGCCACGATATTGTATAGATAGATTTTGTTGCCTACTGCATAATACATATGCTGAAATAAGCCTGATGCCGCAAATAATTTTGCTTTGCTGAAATCGGGACATTGACTGTCTATCACCTTCTGGAACAAACTCGGATCTGAATCATTTATACTCGCCACGTAACGGCCTTCATTGTCCTGCATTACAAAATAAAACACAGCAGAACTATAACTAGCCCTTCCCTTTTCGGCAGCTATCATCGTCTTGCCGACATTTGACATATTGAATATACTGAGTGTGCTGTTCGATCCGTTCGACGCTACAGTGAGCGCTCTCTCAAAAGCTAGAGCAACCAGAAACCGTTTGTATTTATTGTCGTAAAAGAAAGTCCGATAGGAGTTTGAGGAGATGACCGCTGGAAACAAGTCGTAATCACCGCCAAGTCCAGGCGTATATGGCTTTAATATATCCTCTGGATAGAAGTCCCCCATACCGACATGTAACTCTCCTTTATTAATAAAATACTGATCTATACCACCTAGTCCACTATCCCAAGCTATCCCATCGTAACCGCTTGGAGACATAAAAACTTCCTCGCTCTTGCCCGTCAATTTGAACGTATTTGGATCAAAGCGAAATACTTCTGTTTCGGTAAAGCTGGCTATTGAAGCATATTTAGCCCGATAAGGTATTTGGGTATAAAATGTAGCCTTTAGGTTTTCTGGGAAGGACAGATTATTTGCCTGCCCTACCGGATCTGGATACACCACATCGTCAGCCCGTATAAAGGTAAGTTTACCTTTGCCTCCTCGATTATGAGAAACCAGCCAACCTTCATAAAAGGCGCCATTTACATTTAAAAATAGCTGCTTGTTAAATTCTAGGCCGTTATCGAGATCAGTTACCGTATATTGAATATTATACTGTTGAGGAGGCAAATTGATGATCGTATCCAAATCTTTTTTATCCGACAATATGTAGATGGCTTCATTGGTCATTGCTTTCCAGCGATAGGCATATCGCCCCGTTTTCCCCGGCGGAACAGTTAGCGTAACAGGGATATGTATTTTTTCCAGTTGTACGACGTCGTATTCGCTCTTGTCCATCAGAATTTTGACTTCACCAAGTGGCGTTATGCTAAAATCCTGTTCAAATGAGGAGCACCCCTGCATAAGTAAAGCTATCAGACCAAGTCCTAAGTAGTCTATAGTATATTTTAAGAATCTATTTCCTTTCATTATGTGCTGAATTTAAAAAGTTACGCGTTGTCCAAATTCATCGATCAAGGGACCGTTCGTCGCTTCATATTTTGCTAAAGCATTGCGTAGAATAACGGGATAGGTATACGATCCATAGGCACCTATAGCATCATATGAAAAATCAGAGATTCCCAATACACTAATCATAAAACGTATACGTGTCGCCGAAAATGAGCCAAAGTAGTATTCCGCATCATCCCAATAAACTGGTCTTTCAGGTTTGTTGGACACCCAGACCTTGTACGAATTAATGGCTTTGGTGCCATCGATTACCTGTCCTATACCACCCGGTAAAAAATCGCCTGATGCTGCGACTTCGGCCACAATTCGTAAAGCTTGTGTTTCCATTTTGGGTGTATTGATTAATATGACCGGATAGTTAATGGTAATAGAATCTGCTGGAAGTACTACCTCCGGAAAAAGAAAATCCTCGCCCAAAACAGCTGTGGTACCCGCACCTGGTTGAACCTTAATGGTTCTAGCTCGATCGTGGGTTCTGCCCTGGATACGCATTTTTAGGTATATGGTATCACGCTCTTTTTTCACGGGGTCAAAAGCGAAGGTATAACTGGTCGAGTCAACATCATACTCACCGATAAAGAATGAAATACGCTCTTCGCCCTCGAATAGGATTGTATCCTGTTTCTTACAGGCCATCAATGCGAGCAGCAGTCCGGCAAAAATAAAATATTGTATTGTTTTCATAGATTTATTGGTATGTAGGATTATACTCCAATTCCACATCAGGAACAGGTAATTTATAAATGGATAGTGGAATATCGGAAGTCATAAAAGGCATACGCGTGATTGCTTTTCTTTTTAAATAGAAAAAATACTGTCCTTCGGCATAAAACTCTTTGTGATACTCCTTTTGGATTTCGTTCTGTAGCTGTGTACCGGTAACCGAGCCGTCTTCGGGCAGCTTATTAACTGCCCGGGCAAAAAGTACTTTGTTCAACTCGAGCACTCCTGATGCCGGGCTACCCGCTGCTTCGGACAATATATAATACATCTCGGACAGGCGTATAAGCGGTATCAGTTGATCACGTCGCTGAGACGAGGTCAATCCTTCTCCGGTCAAAGGTGTATAGGTCTGCCAAAACTTGGAAGGAAACAATATTCCCTGATCTTGTTCGAATAAGTAGAGTCTCCGAACATCAGTCGTCGAGTTTTCATATAATGTATTTATATTGGCTAACGTGCGTGTCAGGCCCCTTCCTGAACTTATGTAAAACCTGAAATATTGTTGTGTCCAGTTAAGTATATCCCTTGAGCGTAAAGCGAATACAAGCTCTGGCATGAACAACCTGTCTTTCGACCCGGCAGCTGCACTAACCGCCGTATTGGAGACAAATTGAAACTTTGCGCCATCGATTACTTCCTGAGCCGCTTTAGCTGCAGCCGGTTTGTCTCCTATATACATATATACACGAGCCTCTAATCCTTTGACCGCATAATAATTCATTCGGATACGACGGGTATTCAGGTCGGTATCATCCTCGAAAACTGGGTCAACGGATTTAAGTAAAGCCGCAGCGTTCGCAATGTCGTTTAACACCAATTTACACACTTGCTCGGATGTACCCGGCACATTGGCAAAAGCATCCACTATCGTCTCGTAGGGAATTGCCTTTTGTCCTTTTCCGGATTGATACTCGGGGCCAAACAAACGGAAAAGATCAAAGTGGATATATGCACGTAACGCCAAGGCTTCCCCACGGATCAAATTATAGCCTTTTGAAGAAAGAACCGATCTGTTAGACGCTGTTTTTTCAATAATTTTATTCAGCCCCGCGATAGCATTGTACGAGCTGCTCCAAACCGCGCTAAGAATATTTCTAACCTCATCGCTGTTGTAATTATATGAACGTGTCTCGTAATAAGGTGCTGTCGAACTGGATTGGGTATAGTTCTGCGCCAAGGCCGATACAAAACCCAGGGAGAGGCGGTCTCCATACATGTTTTGCTTGCTGAGCTGAGAGTATACCCCTACTAAAGCCTGTTCAAACCCTATTTCAGAAGCAAACATCTGTTCCTCAGCCAACGAGGATTTAGGTTCAACATCCAGATACTTGCTGCATCCGGAGAGCAACGAAAGAGTCATCAATGCTAGTAAAAATACGTGTATTTTCATAATCTCTGCTATTTAGAAACTCGCGCGAAGCGATAGTGAATAATTGCGGGCGAATGGGTTGTCCGTACCCCGTTCGAGCTGGACAGAACTCCACCATATCGGATCATTTGCCAACGCTGTAATAGATAGGGAGTTGAAACCCAATCTTTTTAGAAAGGCCTTGCCATAAAAATTATACCCTAATGATGCAGAGGTTAGTTTTAGGTTATTGTCATCCTGAACGAACCGTGAAGTGGCCTTCGTCGCATTGGGCGTGGACACGATACGTTTGTACAGGGATACATCCCCAGGCTTGGACCATCCCAGTTCGTAGGCACGGCGGTCTACATTTTGTGAAATATCCACATTCTCGACCCGATCTACCAAGGTATAGTTATAGAGTTTTCCTCCAAACTGGTAGTTAAAGATCAAATTCAGCTCAAATCCTTTATAGATTAGATTTGATCCGAAGTTGCCATTCCATTTCGGCTGCTGTATACCCACAGGAACCTTATCTCTAATATCCCAATCGTAAGTAGTCGTACCGTCTTTTTTCAAAAACATTTCAGTACCTGTGGCAGGATCTATCCCTAATGAGCGGACTGCAAATATGGTATTCATTGACTGGCCCTCTTCCAACAGTACATTCGGGTAAATTTGCCCTTCGTTTGCCGTGTTTAGATCTTCGTTAGCCGTCTTCAACTTGTTGGACAATTTCTTGAGTATGTTTTTATTCGTGAATCCATTGACATTGACAGACCACAGTACACCCTTCTCCTTTCGATTGATAATGGCATATCGCGCAGAGAATTCCATACCTGTATTCCGCAGCTCGCCAAGATTTTCCGAATAGCTACTAAAACCGGTCGAAGGAGCAAGTGTAACCGAAGTTAAAGCATTCTTGGTATCGTCTCTGTAAACCTCCATTCGAAGATCTAAACGTTGGTTCATCAACGATGCGTCCATCCCAATGTTTAACTTATAGACGTTTTGCCAACTTAAGTTGTAATTTCCTAAATTATTCAGGACAGCTCCGAGCTGGTCGTAGTACGAAGATCCCACACCCAAACTGTACCTAAATTGAGCGCCATATGCTGGAATATTCAGCGATCCCGTGCTTCCATAATTCGCTCTTAGGCGGAGTTTGTTAATAATTGGGCTATCTTTGAAAAAATGCTCATTATGAATATTCCATCCTAAACCCGCAGACCAGAATGTACCGAAGCGCCTGTCCGTACCAAACTGAGACGAACCATCCCTGCGGACCGACAGGTCCATTAGGTAGCGATTGTCATAGCTATAGTTGCCAGAATACACTAGGCCTATATTGCGAGTGGTACTCTCATCGCCCGTGGGTCTGCCATTCGTCTGGTACTGATTGGCAAACAACAAATTGTCCAGACGGTCGTACGGAAATCCTTCTGCAACAATCTGGTAAAATTCGTTCGCAGCACTTTTAGCATTAAACCCGAGCATCGAAAAGAGTTGATGTTTTCCGAGTTGCACGTTATAATTGGCCGTGGTCAAACTTTCATAACCAAATGATTTTCCTGTCCGGGCGGTATAGGATCCGCGGCGGCTTGGCTCAGCAATAGCGGCAAACCTGGAGTCCTGTGCAGAATAAAACTGATCAGAGTCATCATGCTGTTTCGTAATACTAAAATTAGACTCCACAAATAGTCCCGGAGTAATATTATATCGCACAGAAAAATTATTGGTAACGCCAAAGTATGCTGACTTATTTACAGAATGTAAAGTGGTATTGTATAGAGGATTTATGGTCGTGAAAGGTTCGTACCATTCGTGATAATACACTTCCTCCAACAATAATGGAATATTGCCTTCAGCATCATAAGGTGAAAAATAGGGATTAGCTGTCACATAATCGCTAAAACTTCCGTATGGAGAAACATTGGCCTTATTCTGGAATACGCGGAGAGAGTTCATAAAGCGAAACTTATCGACATTGTAACTGAGGTCGACCTGGCCACTGTAATTATTCCTGTCCTGTCCCTTCATTACCCCTTCTTGCATATCAGCGGTAAACTGCAATCCATAGCGAAAAATCTCATCGCCTCCCTGAACACGTAAGGAAGAACGGTTACTACGCCCAATTTGAGTCGGAATTTTCAACCAGTCGGTATCTACTCCTTCAAGGATATTTTTGAGGCGTGAATTGTACAGTACATCTTTACCCAATTGAGCGATGTTGAAGGTACCGGTGTAAAAGCCGGCACGCTTTTCGAAGTCGAGCTTTTCCCTAGCATTCAACAGATTATAAACTCCTAATTCAGGGGTTGCTATTCTAAAGTCGTTTGTCAAGGTGACCTGTACTTTCCCAGCCGCTGGAGGTATAGTGGTAATGACCATAACGCCATTTGCTCCCCTGGAACCATAAATCGCGGTAGCTGAAGCATCTTTCAGCAGTGTAATCGACTTGATCAAATTCATATCGAGGTCGACAACACGCTGCAGGTTTACCTGAAATCCATCCAAAATAAAAAGAGGCTCATTGGGATTGTTGGAAAGTTCCCCACTTAGGTTTGGAAACGAGTTTTGCCCTCGCATCTGCACCTCAGGCAGGCGATTGATATCTCCACCAAACTGATTATTAGCTACTAACCTAAAGGCCGGATCTACAGCCGATATTGCAGCTAGCACCGAATTCGTATTAATTTTTTTTATTTCCTCGCCACTAACGGTTGTAGTGGCTCCGGTAAAACTTTCGGCGGAGCGGTTAAATATACCGGTCACGACGACTTCGTTTAACTCCTCGGATGTGGGTGATAAATGAATGATGTAATTAGTTGCTGCTGTTAGCGGGACTGTCTTCTTTTTAAATCCTAAATAAGATACCTCCAGTGCTTTGGCATATTCAGGTATTTGGATGATAAACTTTCCGTTTATATCTGTGTTTGCTTTAATTGCCTTATCGGTAAAAGTGAGCGAAACACCGGCCATCTCACGATCTGTGTCTTCGCGGTGTACTACTCCGCTAATTCTGCGCATCTTGGCCTTCTGCTCATCCATCAAAATAATACTGTTATTTCTAAATACGTATACTACACCAGATCGAACATTAAAATACTTGTCCAACACCTGATACAGTGGTTCGTCCTTAAAGTTTACATCAATTCTTTGGAAATGATCGACTTTGGAAGTTAGCGACACGAAATCAACTCCGCTTTGTATCCGGAGCTCAGTAAGAAGCTCATCTATAGTAATGCCCTTCTTTTGGATCGTTATCTTTGCGTGCTGTCCAAAGACAGTGGTCACAAAAATAAGGCTGCAAAAAAATAATAGGCAGCATCTAAATCTGTTATTATTAATAAAAAGTTTCTTCATAAATAGTGTAAGTAAAGACTGGTTAGTTCTTTATATTTTAGGGTCAAAAATTATTGGCTTTTAAAACCATAACTTTTTATTTACTTGGTAAGTATCAATCTGTCAAAACAACCTCCTTTCCACGGAAATCGTATTTGATATCGTTAGTCTGAGCCAACATATCCAGTACTTCTATGAGGCTTTTATTTCTGGATATTTGAGCGAGTACTTTCTTGTTTTCTTTACTTCTTTTATAAGTAACCTTGATACCATACCATCTTGCCAACTCTAAGCAAACTTCATCTACAGAGGTATTCTTGAAATAAAATACATTGTTTCTCCAAGCTGAACTCATTTGCAAATCAGCTGTAGCAATGGCATAGTGCTGATCTACCGTAATTTGTTTTGATGGCTGTAAACGCACAGGAACGGATGCTAGCCCCGACACTTGAATAGATCCCTCATACAATGTTGTCACGCTTTGCTTATCATTACGGAATGCCCTGATGTTGAATTGCGTGCCTAATACCTGGACAATATGCTCCTTCTTAAGCCGATTACCGAGAACATGTACATTAAATTTTCGGTTCTGCAATTTGGCAACATCAAAATAGGCTTCCCCCGTCAGATACAAATCCATATCTTGCTGGAGGGTATTAATAGGATACCGCAATTCTGTACCCGAATTAAGTAATATTGTGGTACCATCAATCAACCTGACAGAAAAACGCTTGCCGTAAGGCACTTTGATCGTGTGATATATCGTGGCACTAGGCATGAGCTGGGTGGTGCTATCTTGCAGCTTATAGCTAATCTGGTTATCGCTGCGGGATATATGGATAGATTTCTCCGCACTGGCAAGCACTGCTGAGTCCCTGCTTAATAGATTGACCCTCCGGTCCTGAGAGAGAAGCAATTGAATTTCTTCGGCAAATTCTTCCGAACCAGGGTCTGGAGTTTTATCTTTAAAAATATCGTTTACCTCACGTACCAGTTTTAACTCGGTGATCGCGGGTGGCAAAGCATCCCTGAAAAAGTACAATGGAATCATTAAAAACAATAACACAGCAGCAGCATACTTCACAAACTGCATTACAGCACTCGATCTACGGATAGGTTTTACTGGAACCTCTTGAGCGATCTGCTTTTCTATCGCTGTCCAAACTGAATCCGAAGGTTCTAGCCTGACCTGCGCTTGATGAAAGGCGGCAACGATCTTAGCTTCGATCTGCTCATTGTCCGTATATTTCAGTACACGCATCAGTACTTTTCGCTCTTCGCCAGTCGCTGTACGATCCAAACAACGTTGTATCAACAAGTCTATATAGCTATCGTTATAATTCATAGGGCCTTTAAAAAAAAGTAGGACTGGAAAATTTCAAAACCTACATCCGTTTATCAGTATGACTCTGGTATATGACCTTTTGGGGGGGAGGAATAATTTATTTTTTTTGCAAATAGAAAAAAATAAGCGCTAATGGAAGGTTATTTAGCATTTCGGTCATCGTGGACCTTATTTTTTTTACAGACGCCTCCAGGTTCCATTTGACGGTTTCGGCAGAGACTTCGAGTATTTTTGCAACCTCTTTACGGGAAAGTCCTTCGATTTTGACCAGTTGATAAGTAATCCGTTGTTTGGGAGATAGAAGCTGCAAAGCCTTTTCAAACGCCGTTTCCAACTCCTGATATTCGATATCATTATAGGTCTTGGGGGTCGCAAAGATATCGTGCAGGATAAGATCAAGAGGCTCTTGTGAAGGATTTATTTTCTTAATCTTTGTCAGGAATACGTTCTTTGCCACCCGATAGATCCATGCGTCAAAATTATCGACCTCGATGAGTTTACTCCTGTAATTCCAAAGTCGGATAAAAGTATCCTGCAAAACTTCCTCAGCCATAAATTCGTCATCACTCAGGTTAAAAATAGTCGAATAGATGGACGTTTTGTAAGCATCAAAAATAGTACGAAAAGCTTGTTCATCTCCTTTAGAAACACGAAGTAATATTTCGGCTATTTGGTCGATAGGGATGTGACTTTTCATAGGTCTTAGATCCTAATTTTGTTTGTGAACCAGTCATGTCAGAAGCATTTGCTCCCCCTTACTGTGTCTACAAATATATAGATTTCCGAAGATTATCCATCAATCAACACTACCATTCTCATCTTTTAATAACAGATAAAGATTATTAGATTTCGGATAAATGACCTTTCCAAAAAATGAGCCGTTTAAATGTAGAGAATTCCTGTTTGGGGAGAGGTCTGAAAATTGACATATTTTCTGATCTTCACCTTTTATTGCGGAAGTTCCGGCATCGCAATCCGGCGTTGTGTCGGTGTACTTAAAGCCTGCAGAAATGCTATGACAGCGTCAACTTCCTGCCTCGATAAATTCAATTTTTTT
>PJTX01000170.1_pt1 | contig 21005 bp, 10 predicted proteins | sample 1512091 | NCBI WGS metagenome assembly PJTX01 (sample SAMN08177681, study PRJNA422409) | Soil metagenome, whole genome shotgun sequencing project. | isolation source: Soil enriched (2) on filter paper: beechwood xylan treatment | place: USA: Madison | collected 2015-01-15 | reverse complement strand
GGCCTCCGGAATTCGTTCATAGTTCATAGGCTTCTTCCATGAAGCAACAGACACAGGAAAGGTCTTTTATCTGCATAGGAATGGCTTTGGATCGTGGTGATCTGAGTGATGTAGTATGGTGGTAGTAGCTGTTGTTGGCCGCGCCCAGACTAACTGATTGCCGGTGACGGGGAGCGGATCGGGCTGGCCCGGTCGGGCTGAAACTGGCAGGCGAGCAGAGCATGACACCACAGAACGGTTATGTCGGGCTGACAGTGTATCTTGTATCACAAACGGATACATAACCAATTGATCATGATAAACCTGAGAAAAACTTCGCTCATACCCTTTGCCTTGCTGGCTATCCATGGATGTCAGTCCTATTCGCAGAAAGATAAAGCCGAGATCAATGATACCAACACGCCACTGCACCTGATGAAGCCGGAATATCCCGTGATGTATGGGGAGACGACACTGGACAGCATCCGTGCGGATGTTGAACGGGTGTACGCGTATTTAAATCGGGTGACGCCTATGGTGCTTGAACAGAAAACGGACCATGCACCGGTCACAGATATGGCTAAAATCGATACCAATACGCTATTTAAAAAAGGCGATTTTCGGCTGATCAGCTATGAGTGGGGTGTTACTTACGGTGCTATGCTGCGGGCCTCAGAGGTGATTGGGGATCCCCGATATGCGGCTTATACGATCGACCGGCTGGGATTTATCGGAAAGGTATTGCCGTACTTTCAAAAACTCGAATCTGCTCAGCCCGGATATCGGTCTCCAGTACATTCGGTCATGCAGCCGCATGCATTGGATGATGCTGGATCGATGTGCGCCGCGATGATCAAGGCACAGCATGGAAGAACATTGCCTGTGGATATGAAGCCTGCAATTGCCAATTATATCGATTACATCCTGACCAAAGAATTCCGTCTGAAGGATGGGACGTTGGCCCGAAACAGGCCACAGCCAAACACGCTCTGGCTGGATGACTTGTATATGAGCCTCCCCGCACTGGCACAGATGACCCAGCTTACTGGAGACAGCAGATACTTAGATGAGGCTATAAAGCAATTCTGGCTCTTTGCCGATAAAATGTTTGTGTCCGAAAAGGGGTTGTATCGGCACGGTTGGGTAGAGGGTATGGATCCCCACCCCTCATTTCACTGGGCCCGGGCAAATGGCTGGGCACTGCTGACCAAAGTCGAATTGTTGAATGTGCTGCCGGGGACCCATCCCGCCCGGGCCAGGCTGCTGGCGCAATTTAAGAAACACGTCGCCGGAATTGCAGCGCTGCAGCATGGTACCGGCTTCTGGCATCAGCTGCTGGACCGTAATGATTCTTATCTGGAAACATCCGCCACAGCGATCTACACTTATTGCATCGCCAGAGGCATCAATGCAGGCTGGCTGGATATCAAAGCCTATGGCCCGATGGTGCTGCAGGCATGGAATGCTGTGCACACCAAAATCAACAGCCAGGGGCAGGTGGAGGGTACCTGTGTAGGCACAGGCATGGGCTTCGATCCGGCATTTTATTATTATCGTCCTGTCAATAAATTTGCCGCACATGGGTACGGACCGGTGATCCTGGCGGGAGCTGAACTCTATGAACTGATCAAAAAGAATACCTATGTGATCAACGATAGTTCAGTGCAATTCTAAAAGAAGTAGCTGGCACTCCGGACATACTGCTGTCATGAGGAATGGCTATCTTTGTATGGAGGTCAACGAAAATAAAGAAAGGCAAACCAATGAAAACCACAGCAGAGAAGTTATCCATAGCCATCTACACACGGGAGGAATGGCGGTACTGGTTAGAAACCAACCATAGGAAGGAACAGTCCGTATGGGTGATCTGCCATACGAAAAAGTCCGGGCTACCGGCTGTCAGCTGGTCGGAGCTGGTGGATGAGGCGCTTTGTTTTGGCTGGATCGACAGCACCCGCAAGACGATCGACACGCATACCTTCAAGCAATTGTTTAGCCGCCGTAAGCCGAACAGTACCTGGTCAAAGATCAACAAGGAGAAAGTGCAGCAGCTGATCGACAGCAAGTTGATGTCAGCGGCAGGATTGGAGTGTATCCAAATCGCCAAGGAGAATGGCTCCTGGACGATCCTTGATACAGTGGAGGCATTGACCATCCCAAGCGATCTGGAGGAGGCCTTTGCGCAATATAAAGGTTCAAAAGCCTATTTTCTGAGCTTGAGTAAATCCATCAGGAAGATGATGTTACACTGGATCGTGCTCGCCCGGCGCCCCGAGACGCGCCAAAAACGAATTGAGGAGATCGTGGCACATGCCGCAAAAAATGAACGTCCCAAACGGTTTCAGCCCATTAATTCGACCAGCCGGCAACTATAAGCGCTTTTCTTTTACATCCGAAGTCGAAGGATTTTCCTTGCAGCTGTGCCGCTGAATATAGTCGGTCGGGCTCAGTCCGTACATTTTCTTGAATAGCGTGGTGAAATGCGTCTGATTGGTGAAGCCAAGCGCATAGGCTACCTGCGAGATATTCATCTTTTTCTCCAGCAGCAGCTTTTCGGCCTGCTGCAGCCTGATATTGCGGATAAATTCGCCGGTTGAGATGCCGGTCAGGGACTTCACCTTGCGGTGCAGCTGTACGCGGCTCAGTCCGACTTCATCAGCCAGAAACTGCACATTAAACTCCGGATTTTCCAGATATTGGTTGACCGTTCTGAGGATACGTTCCATCAGTTGTTCATCGCTGGATTTGAAGCTGATCGTCTTCACCTTGCCGTCCTGCTGTTGCGCTCCCGAAAACTTCCCTTTCACCTTCATACGGTTTTTGATCAGGTTGCCGGCCACCAGATGCAGTTCGTCAACCATAAAAGGCTTAGTCAGGTAGGCGTCTGCACCCAGGCCAATGCCCTCCATACGATCTTCTGTATTGGTGCGCGCCGTCAGTAGGATCACCGGTATATGGTTGGTGGTACTGTTGCTCTTGATCTTCTTGACTAAGGTATAGCCGTCCATGGACGGCATGGCGACGTCAGAAATAATCAAGTCGGGCTGCTCGGCCAGGGCGAGCTGAAATCCCTCACTGCCATTTTCGGCAACCAGAACCTTATAGCCACAGGCCAGCTCCTGACGCAAAAACTGCAGGATGTCCCGGTCGTCATCGACCACCAGAACCTTATACCCTGTCTTCTGGTAGCCGTTTTTGGGCAACTGCTGATCATCCACGACGACTTTTTCAGACTGTTGTTCAATAGGCGCATGCAGCGGCTGAAAGGCGACCAAATCTTCCTTCCGTAGATGTCTATGGCCCATCGGGAGGCTGACCACAAAGCGGCAGCCGCTGCTGTCCTTTCTATTTTCGGCATGTACCTGTCCACCATGCAGCTCGACCAGCACTTTGGTCAGATGCAGGCCGATGCCGGAGCCCTGACGCTGAGCGGCCCCACCCGAAGTGGACTGATAATACCGCTTGAACACATGTCGGATATCGCTCTCGGGTATACCGGTCCCCGTGTCGCTGACAACAAGCTGTAGGCTTTCGCTCCCGTTTTTGCCTGCTTGGACGGCCAGAGAAAGCCTGATCTGCCCACCGTCCGGCGTAAACTTAAACGCATTGGACACAATATTGTGGATGATCTTTTCAAAGCTGCCCGCATCGATCCATACCGGGATCTCATCGGCTTCGCTGTGTACCGACAGCTCGATCTGATGGGCCAGCGCCTGATCGTCAAAGGCCTTGATGACCTGCTTCACATAGTCCACAGCATTGACACGGGCAAACTTGAGGTTCAGGTGTCCGCTTTCGAGCTTGCGGATGTCGAGCAGCTGATTGACCAGGCTGAGGATCCGTTGTGCATTGCGGTTCATATTCTGTAGCGTCGAGCTCGTCTGGGCATCTGGAGCATGCTTGATCAGTTTGTCGATCGGGCTCATCACCAGGGTCAGCGGCGAGCGGATCTCATGGGAGATATCCGTAAAGAGCTGTAGTCTGAACGCATGCAGACGTTCGAGCCGCCGCTCGCGTAGGTATTTGCTGATCAGGAAGACGATACCGGCAATCAGCAGGAAATACACGAAATAGGCCGTGCCACTGAGGTACCAGGGCGGCAGGATATGCAGTAACACCGTACGGCTAGGTGAATAGGCACCAAATTTACAGGCCCGTATCTCGAGCTCATGCTCGCCCGAAGATAGGTTGTTGTAGGTAATCAGATTGACTCCGGGGAGTGTGGCGTTCCAGCTTTTGTTGATGCCCTTGATGCGGTACTCGTAATGGACGTTTTCGGGGCTGTTGAAGTCCATAGTGGACAGTTCAAAGGTAAAACTGTCGTCGTTGTTGTGAAAAAAGAACGCGTTTGCAGCCATCAGGTCACCCTGATAGATGACGCTGCCGCTGGGTGACATGCCCGGCTTGATCGGCTGATTTTTGACATAGAGGTTGGTAATCAGCACTGGGTAGGAGTAGGTTTGCAGCTGAATCTTTTCGGGAAAAAAAGAGGTAATGCCCTGTCTGCCGCCATAGTATATTTTCCCCTCATTATCCTGGAAGAAAACGCCGCGGTTGTAGGACCGGTCAACTAGTCCATCCCCTGTATAATAGCTGACGATTTTTCCCGACCTTGGATTCAGACAGTTGATTCCCTTGAAGGTGCTGCACCAGATATGGCCCTTGCGGTCCCAGCCCAAACCTGATATCACATTGCTGGACAGTCCATTGTTGCTGGTATAACTGTTGATCTTGCCATTTTTTTTATTGATTTGATAGAGCCCATTGTAGGTCCCCGCCCAGATATGGCCGGCTCGGTCCTCGAGGAGTGAGATCGTGATCTGCTCGGAGAGCCTATGATCGGTAAATTGCCCGGAGAAGCTGTTGCGGACAGGATCATAGCAGCTGATGCCTTTGTGGTGTCCCAGCCACACGAGGCCATCCTGATCACACAGGACAGCCGAAATCCAGTCGTTTGCCAGTGCACCTTTTGTCGAATTGGCGGTGTTCATGCTGAAAATTCGCGACACTCCGGTCTGACTGTCGTACTCGACAAATCCGGCACCGAAAGTAGCGATATAGATTTTATTATTTCTGCCCAGGGCAAATGCTTTGACCTGTTTGTTGGAGCAGATATTTAGATTATCGGTGTTACCGGTATGCGGATCGATGCGCCCAAGACCTTTTTCATATGAGCTGAACCAGATCGTGCCGTCTGTCCCCGTTTCGAGTTGGGTGACATCCTGAATGGTATTTATTTGCTGGTGTGAGCTGCCTTGCGCATCAGTTTTGAATATACCGCCGTGCTCCAGAGCGTACCAGATGCTGCCCTCCCGGTCGCGGGTGATCGCGGTGATGTTCTTTTGATCGGTTTTTTCACGGCTCAGGATGCGCCAGAATTCAAACTGCTTGCTCTGCCCAGGAATAAAGACCAGTCCCCGCTGAAACCAGCCGAGCCAGAGGTTGTTTTCGCGGTCCTGTAGAATCGTACGGATGCGCCCCTGCCGGTAGTCGTTGTCCAGATTAGGCAGTTCGGCAGGGGCCGCGATCAACGGTGCCCGTCCCAGATCCAGATACCAGAGACCGTCCCCCTCAGTACTGATCAGCAGATGGTTTTTTATGGTTTTGGAAAGCTGGATCTCCGTTACGGTAGACCGGAGTTTTTCCTTGAAGTCCACCGCTTCAAAACTGTTTTTCGCCGCATCATAACGGCATATTCTGGAGGGGGAGGCAAATAACAGCCTGCCATCGGCCTGCTCGACGATGTCGTAATTGCCACCCTTGGGCTGCGGCAGCAGGTCGGATACAAGTCGTATGGCTTGCTTCTGGCCCGGCGAGATCCGCGATACGCCCACGCGGTCCACCGCTACCCAGATCGCGCGGTGCTGGTCTTCAAAGATGCTGCGGGCAAACATGCCGCCTACCTGCGAATTGATTCGCGGCAACGATACAGCCTGTCTGCGGCCGACCTGGATATCAAAGATGCCCCAGCCCGAAGTGGCCACCCAGATGTGGCCGTCTTTTTTATGGACGATATCCGTGATGTGCGGTGCAATCTGGTTGGGAAAATGGATGCGGACAAACTGATCGCTGTTTTCATCATAGTACTGCAAACCGTTGTTGCAGCCTACCCACAGCCTTTTGTCACGGTCCAGATAAAGAATGATAATATTGTTGCTCGATATGGAGGTGCTGTCCTGTACGTCATGCAGATACTGCACAAAACGGGTACCGTCAAATTTGTTGAGTCCATATTCGGTGCCGGTCCAGATGTAACCGTGCTTGTCCTGACTGATACTGCTGGTCAGGTTGGAAGAAAGTTCGCCAAAGCCATAGTCCCGATTGTCGTAAATACGTGTGGCCTGTCCATGTGCATAGAGTACAAAAGCAAATAATAGGATGACTGTCGAAAAAAAATCCCTCCGCATTGGTTTTATTGGTTTATGTGTTGAAGATACATATTATTGCGCAACCTTGAAAAGAAAAAAACGTTTGCGGCCCGGTAAACGCTGTTTTTGGTCCTGATGTAACAAATTGAAATAAATATGAAACATGGCTGGGCTCTTCCGCAACAAAGGCCAAAGGGAATGTAACAGATACGAACGTCGCTACTGCCCGGGACTACTAATTTTAGATTTTCCAGAATAGGGGAATGTACTGCAGCCCAGGGGCCCGCCTTGCGCAGGGATAGGTTGCTGTATGTGCTGAGCCCGGGAAAGGGAAAAATACCAATTGTAAATAAGGTCATCATGTTATTATTGAATAAAATGGAGTTATCCGCTACACGGATCTGTACCGGTCTTTTGACCGGGTACCGCTACGGCAAGGCGCTGCTGGCTGCGATGGTGCTGCTTTGTTGTGCAGGCAATACCCGGGCTGTGTCCTACAACGCAGTGGATACGGTAAAGACGGGCTTGGTGGTCCAAGATGCCCAGCCGGGTTATCTGCCGCTGGTCAAAGATGGCCTGCCGCTGCCCATGCTCGTCGATCCTCAGGACCATAAGGGGGTACTTCGGGCCTTCGATAATCTAAAAAAAGACTTTGTGCGCGTCACGGGCCATAATCCAGGCCAGCAGCAACGGAGCCGCTCCAAAATAATTATCGGTACCTATGGCAAATCGGCACTGATCGACAGCCTTGTCCGTAAAGGTCTTCTGGACAGTAAAGAGCTGGCTGGAAAGCGGGAAAAGTTTGTCATGACAGTGGTCAGGCAGCCCTTGGATGGGCTTGAATCGGCCCTGGTCATCGCCGGCAGCGACAAGCGCGGCACCATCTACGGTATTTACGAACTGTCGGCCCAGATCGGCGTGTCGCCCTGGTATTACTGGGCGGATGTGCCGGTCCGCAAAGCGGCACAGCTTTATGTCAAGCCCGGCGTCTATACACAGGGGGAGCCAAAGGTCAGGTACCGCGGTATTTTCCTTAACGATGAGGCTCCGGCGCTGAGTGGCTGGTCCAAAGCGACTTTCGGTGGGTTTAACGCGGATTTCTATGAAAAGGTGTTTGAACTGCTGCTACGGCTCAAGGCCAATTACCTCTGGCCGGCCATGTGGGGGAGCGCCTTTTACGATGATGATCCCCGCAATGGGCCGCTAGCAGATGAAATGGGCATCGTGATGGGAACCTCGCATCACGAACCGATGGCAAGGGCCCAGGCTGAATGGAAACGCTACGGAAATGGGGGCAGCTGGGATTATACCAAGAATAAAGCGGGGCTGCAGCAATTCTGGCACGGCGGCATGCAGCGCGCGCGGGCCTGGGAGTCCATCATTACCATCGCCATGCGCGGCGACGGAGATGAGCCCATGAGCGAAGAGCAGAATGTCGGGCTGCTCGAGCAGATCGTCAGAGACCAGCGCCGCCTGATCGGCAAGGCAACAGGCCGGCCGGCTGCTGAAACACCGCAGCTATGGGCCCTCTACAAAGAAGTGCAGGACTATTATGACAAAGGAATGCGCGTACCGGACGACGTGACGCTACTGCTCTGTGACGACAACTGGGGCAATGTCCGCAAGCTACCCGAACGGGATGCTAAGCCACGCCCGGGTGGTTACGGTATGTATTACCACTTTGACTATGTAGGCGGTCCCCGCAATTCCAAATGGATCAATGTGTCGCAGATACAGCGTGTCTGGGAGCAGATGAACCTGACCTACCGGCACGGCGTGGACCGGATCTGGATCGTCAATGTCGGCGATCTCAAGCCGATGGAATTTCCTATCTCATTTTTTCTGGATATGGCCTGGGATCCGGACCGCTTTGATGCCGGCAACCTGATGGCGTATACCGAGCAGTGGTGCCGGCAGCAGTTTGGCGAGGCTTATGCGGCCGATGCGGCCGGACTGATCAACCGCTACAGCAAATATAACCATCGGGTCACACCCGAACTGCTGAACGAAAAGACATTTAGTCTCACACATTATAACGAGTTTGACAGCGTCGTCAACGACTATAAAACGCTGGCCATGGAAGCCTCGCGCCTTTATTACCTGCTGCCGGATTCGCTGAAGGATGCGTTCGACCAGCTCGTGGTATTTCCGATCAATGCCTGCGCCAACCTGTATGAAATGTACCATGCCAAAGCCATGAACGAGTACTGCTACGCAAGAAATGACCGTAAGGCAAATGACTGGGCCGACAAGGTAAAAGCCTGCTTCCGGCGTGATTCACTGTTCAGCGACCACTACAACCATAAGATCGCCGGCGGCAAATGGCAGCACATGATGGATCAGGTGCGTATCGGCTACAGCAGCTGGAACGAGCCACCACGGGCGATCATGCCCACGGTTCGCTATCTGCCGGAACCCGCTACTGCTTCTGTATCAAGGGTATTTGTTGAGGCAGACGGCTATATCGCCATGGAAGCGGCAAGCTATGCGGCAGCAAGCAGCGCTCCGGGCATTCAATGGACGGAAATCCCTGACCTCGGAAAGACCGTGTCAGCCATGACAACGCTGCCGGTCACAGCCAGCTTGGGGGACAATACGGCTTTGGAATACAGGATTCGCGTGAAAGAAAAGCGCGAAGCGAAAATCATCGCACTGCTGTCGCCCACGCTGAACTTCAATGGAAACCGCGGACTGCGCTATGCCATATCCATAGACGGCGGTCCCGAAACGCTGGTCAACTTTAACGGCCACTACAAAGGGGAACTGGGCCAGTGGCAGGCACGCCGCATCATCGAAAGTGTTTCGGTCCACAGCCTGCTGCCGGGGGAGCATACGCTTAAAATCCGCTTTCTGGATCAGGGCATTGTCCTGCAGCGCATCCTCATCGACCTGGGCGGGCTCAAGCCTTCGTACCTGGGGCCGCGGCAGAGTGCGGAGCAAAGTCCCGCGAACGGGGACCGATAGGGATAAACAGCACAGGCAGCGAAAATGCCTGCCAAAAAATGAATGATTATACACATGATTTAATATATGAATGCAAAAACACAAAAGGTTGGTTTCTGGGAAAAGGTAGGTTACAGCATGGGGGACGGCTCGGCCAACCTCGTCTTCCAGATGATGATGATGTTTCAGCTGTTCTTTTATACCGATGTATTCGGCATAAAAGCGACCACAGCTGGTTTTATACTGCTGTTTGCAAGGGTCTTCGATGCCTTTGTGGACCCTCTGGCGGGTATTCTCGCCGACCGTACGCATACCCGCTGGGGCAAGTACCGCCCTTGGGTGCTCTGGACTGCGCTGCCTTTTGCGGTGTTTTTTGTCCTTTCTTTTACAACACCTGACTTGGAGGAACGTGGAAAAATATGGTATGCGGGTATTACCTACACGCTGCTGATGTCGATCTATTCGTTCAACAACACGCCGTATGCTTCGCTGGGTGGCGTGATGACCAGCGACATCAAGGAGCGTACGAGCATATCGTCTATACGTTTTGTGACGGCGACCATCGCGACCTTTGTGGTCCAGGGACTCACCCTGCCCCTGGTGGCCAAGCTCGGTGATGGCGACGCGGCCAGTGGCTGGATGTATACCATCATGATCTATGCAGCTGTGGCCTTCGTCCTGCTGCTGGTGGCCTTTTTGTCGGCACGCGAACGCATCACCCCGCCGGTGGGACAGACGAGTTCGGTCCGTCAGGACTTTCGCGACATCTTCTCCTGCCGCCCCTGGAAAGCGATGTTTGTGCTGACTTTATTCCTGTTCATCACCCTGGCGCTATGGGGAAGCAGCATGTCTTACTTCTTCAATTATTATGTGGATAAGGAAGCGCTGTTTGCCTTTATGGCACAGTTTGGTCTGGCCAGGGATGCGGCGGCTGAAACGGGGCTTGGACACCGCATATTGGATGCCTTCGGGTTGATTGTCTATAGTCCCGGACAGGTATTTGCGGTAGGCTTTAGCTTTTTCAATATGGTGGGCCAGCTGGTCACGCTGCTGGGCGTGATCTTTTTGTCCCGCTGGCTGTCGGGTATCTTCGGTAAGCGCAATGTCTTTATTGTCTGCCTGGCATTGACCGCTATTTTTACGGCTATGCTCTTTTTGGTGCCGGCAGATGCTATCGGCAGCCTGTTTGTGATCAATATCCTGAAAAGCTTGGCCTATGCACCGACCATACCACTGCTCTGGGCGATGATGGGGGACGTGGCGGATTTCTCGGAGTGGAAAAACCACCGCCGGGCAACGGGATTTGTGTTTGCCGGAATTGTCTTTGCGTTAAAAGCCGGACTGGGTATTGGCGGGGCGCTCTGCGGCTCGTTTATCGACGCATTCGGTTTTGTGGCAAACACGGTTCAGAATGAACAGGCGATACTGGGCATCCGGCTGAGTGCCAGCGTGATTCCGGCGATGACCTTTCTGGTCGGGGTGGTGGCCCTGCTGTTTTATCCGATCACCAAGCAGGTTAATGAAGATTTACAGGCGGAGCTCCACCTGCGGCGCACATCAGCCAGCAAAGGGCCTGAGCAATCTTAAAAAAATAGCCGGACTATGCGCCCGGAAAGTCATTTGAAATGAACTGAATTGTATAACAAGGTGGACGTTTCATGAATACACATGAAAGCGGACACCTGATCAAATAGCTAATTTACGTATGAATACAACGAAAAAGCTGGCGATGCTGATCGCGGGATGTATGCTGCTGTCGGGGCCGGGCCTGTTGGCACAGCAGGCCGCGCAGCGCGGAACGCTAAAAGCTGCTTTTGCAGACAAATTTGACATCGGCACAGCGCTCAGCCTCAAACAGATTTATGAGCGGGACAAGAAGGCCATGCCACTGATCGAAAGTCAGTTTAACGCGCTCACCGCCGAAAATTGCATGAAAGCCATGTACTTGCAGCCCCGTGAGGGCGAGTTTAACTTCAAGGATGCCGACCGCTTTGTGGAATATGGCGAAAAGCATGGCATGCGCCTGATCGGTCATACGCTGATCTGGCATTCGCAGGCACCGGCCTGGTTTTTTAAAGGCAAAGACGGCCGGGACGTATCCCGCGAGGTGCTGATCGAACGCATGCGCAGGCATATCCATACCGTCGTGTCCCGCTACAAGGGACGGATCAAGGGCTGGGATGTGGTCAACGAGGCTATTCTCGACAACGGCGAATGGCGTAGGAGCAAGTTTTATGACATCATCGGCGAGGACTTTGTGCGCCTGGCCTTCCAGTTTGCCCGCGAGGCAGACCCTCAGGCACAGCTCTATTACAACGATTACTCCATGTTCCTGGAAGGAAAGCGGAAAGGCGTGGTCAGCATGGTCCGCCGGCTGCAGCAGCAAGGGGGCAGGGTTGATGGCATCGGCATGCAGGGCCATCTGAATATCGATCATCCCAAGGTGTCGGACTTTGAAGATAGCCTCCTGGCTTTTGCGGCACTTGGTGTGAAGGTCATGATCACCGAAATGGATATCTCGGTACTTCCCTCGCCGCGGCAGACCATGGGAGCCGAGGTCAGCACCCACTTCAAATACGACAAACAGCTGAACCCATACGCCAAGGGATTACCCGCGGATAAGGAACAGCAGCTGGCGCAGCGCTACAAGGACTTCTTTGCGCTGTTTCTCAAACACCGGGACAAAATCGACCGCGTCACGGTATGGGGTGTCACAGATGGCGACTCCTGGAAAAACAACTGGCCGGTGCCCGGACGTACGGATTATCCCTTGCTGTTTGACCGCAACTATCAGCCCAAGCCTTTTGTGCAGGACTTATTGGACATGGCCACCAAATAAAATATAAATGAACTGAACAGATATAAACATGAAAAAGCAAGCACGTTACTTATTTCCTAAAGACTATATGGCTGACCCTTCAGCGCATGTATTTGAGGGTAAAATATATATTTATCCGTCCCACGATCGTGAGAGTGGCATCGCCGAAAACGATAATGGCGACCATTTTGACATGCAGGATTACCATGCCTTTTCACTGAGCTCGGTAGATGCCGAGGCGACCGACCACGGGCGTATCCTGTCCGTGGGCGACATCCCCTGGGCGGGAAGGCAGCTCTGGGATTCGGATGTGGCGCATAAGGACGGAAAGTACTACCTCTACTTTTCGCTAAAAGACAAAAATGATATCTTCCGCCTTGGCGTGGCCGTCAGTGACCGGCCGGAGGGGCCGTTTGTGCCTTGCCCTGATCCCATCCGCGGCAGCTATAGCATCGATCCCTGCGCTTTTGAAGACAATGGACAGCACTATTTGTACTTTGGCGGTATCTGGGGCGGCCAGCTGCAGTATTACCGCAACAACAAGCTGACCATGCCCGGGGAGCTTCCGGAGGCAGGACAACCGGCGCTATGTCCCAAGGTCGTGCGCCTGTCGGACGATATGCTGCAGTTTGCCGAGGAGCCCCGGGACCTGCTGATCCTCGACGAAAAGGGCCGGCCCCTATTGCAGGGGGATATCGACCGCCGTTTTTTTGAGGCTTCGTGGATGCACTGCTATCAGGGTAAATACTATTTTTCTTATTCTACGGGCGACAGCCACCTGCTGTGCTACGCGATAGGGGACAACCCTTATGGTCCTTTTACCTATCAGGGCGTCATTCTGACGCCGGTAGTGGGCTGGACCACACACCACAGTATCCTCGAATTTGAAGGACGCTGGTATCTGTTTCACCACGATTCGGTGCCTTCGGGCGGGCGGACATGGTTGCGTAGCATGAAAGTGGTGGAGATCGACTACGATGCGGATGGTCGTATCCTAACCGTGGAGGGCAGCTGATGGGGAATGTCGTCTGGTATATCGTCTGTCTACTGGGGGTCCTCTGCCATCAGCTGTGCCAAGCCGAGGACGGCAGCCAGCTGTGGCTGCGCTATGCCAGGGTAACCACCAGTGAGGCTGCACTCCGCAAGATCCACTGCCCGTACAGGGATGCGGTGGCCAGTACGGCAGCGGCGGAGCTGCAGGACTACTGGCGCCGGGGAGATGTGGATCTGCAGCTGGACAAAAAGTGGCCAAAGTGCCAGCCGGACGGATACCGGATCCGCTCGCTGGGCAGCAAAACGGTGATCAGTGCGGGCAGCAGCACTGGGCTCCTGTACGGGGCTTTTCACCTGCTGCGATTACAGCAGCAGGACGTGGCGCTGCAGGGACTCGACATCAGCGAAAAGCCCAGCTATGCACTACGGATGCTCAACCACTGGGATAATCTGGATGGCACGGTCGAGCGTGGGTATGCAGGGCATTCGCTCTGGAAATGGCAAGAGCTCCCCGGTGTAATTTCACCGCGGTACCGCGAGTATGCACGGGCAAATGCCTCGATCGGGATCAACGCCGTTATGCTCAACAATGTCAATGCATCACCGCTGATCCTGCGTGCCGACTACCTGGAAAAGGTAAAGACTCTGGCCGATATTTTCCGGCCCTACGGGATCCGCGTGTTTCTGTCCATTAATTTTTCCGCTCCCGCACTGCTGGGAAATCTGCCGGATTCGGATCCGCTCCGTCCTGTGGTGGCAGGCTGGTGGAAGGACAAGGCCGACGAGATCTACCGGTTGATACCGGACTTTGGCGGCTTTCTGGTCAAAGCCAATTCGGAGGGGCAGCCCGGACCGCAGGACTATGGCCGTACGCATGCCGATGGAGCCAATATGCTGGCCGCAGCACTCAGACCGCACCGGGGCCTCGTGCTATGGCGGGCGTTTGTATACAACCCCACGGCGGAGGACCGGGCTAAACAGGCGTATCAGGAGTTTGTACCCCTGGATGGCCAGTTTGACGGCAACGTGATCCTTCAAATCAAAAATGGGCCCATCGATTTCCAGCCGCGTGAACCGTTCAATCCGCTGTTTGGCGCGATGCCCAAAACCAGCCAGATGGTCGAATTCCAGATTACGCAGGAATACCTGGGCTTCTCCAACCACCTGGTCTACCTGGCACCCCTGTTTAAGGAAACGCTGAATGCCCAGACCTATTCCCGCTCAGAGGCTGGCACAGTAGCGGGAATAACGCAGCGGGGACCGCATCCGGTGTCGGCTATTGCGGGTGTGGCCAATATCGGTGAAGACCGCAACTGGTGCGGCCATCATTTTGCCCAGGCCAACTGGTACGCCTTTGGAAGGCTGGCCTGGAATACCGGACTGTCCAGCAATAGCCTGGCGCGGGAGTGGCTCTCGATGACCTTCTCGCCAGATCCGGCTCTGGTCAATCCGCTGTCGGAACTGATGGTGGAATCCCGAGAGGCTGTGGTCAACTATATGATGCCGCTGGGGCTGCACCATATTTTTGCTTTTGAGCATCATTATGGACCGGAGCCCTGGGGCGATATTCCCGGCGGAAGGCCGGACTGGATGCCCTGGTACTATCATAACGCGGATGCGCTGGGTATCGGATTTGACCGGACGGCCACGGGGAGCAATGCCGTAGCACAATACCGCAGTCCGCTCCGCGAGCAATTTGGCCAGATCAGCAGCTGCCCCGAACAATACCTGCTCTGGTTTCACCATGTGCCCTGGAAGCATCGCATGAAAAACGGCCGCTCCCTATGGGACAACCTCTGCTATGCGTATCAGCAGGGTGTGGATCAGGTGCGGGGTTTTCAGCGGCAATGGGATAGCCTGGAAGGGAAAATGGATACACAGCGCTTTCAGGAGGTGCAGTCCAAACTAAAAATTCAGGCGCGGGACGCGGTATGGTGGCGTGATGCCTGCCTGCTGTATTTTCAGACCTTCTCCAAGATGCCGATTCCGGCTGCACTGGAACGCCCTGTGCACGAACTGGACGAGCTGAAAAAAATCAGGCTGGATCTCAAGCATCATAATTAGCTGGACTGGGCGCAATTTTTTTTACTGCGAGACCGTCCAGAGTGCCGTAAAAAGGCAATGGAGAAAGAAGAAAAGATGTGGTAACAAATTGAAATGTTTTTGTTACAAATTTTAATTGTTGCCTATACACTTAAAACTATGTTTGTAGGCAAATACACCAAATTATAAATAAACCAATCATGTTAAAGCGGAAGGGGAAAACGATGCTGGGCATGTCCGTAGTGATATTGGCTACATTAACAGCATTTAATACAAAAGAGCATAAACGGAAGTTGCAGGCAGATCGCCTCTCTGAACCTGTATTTTCGGATTTTGTCTATAAAGGCGAAGATGCAGTTTACAACGAAAATCCATTAAAACCGGGGCAGTTCTATTCGCCCATTCTACAGGGATGTTATCCCGATCCGAGCATTACACGCAAAGGTAATGACTATTACCTGGTGAATTCCTCCTTTTCGATGTTTCCGGGGGTGCCCATTTTCCACTCTGTAGATCTGGTCAACTGGACACAGCTGGGGCATGTTCTGGACCGTGAATCGCAGCTGAAAGTGCAGTCGGCAGGTATCAGTGCGGGAATATATGCCCCAGATATCGTGTACAACCGGCACAACGACACGTTTTACATGATCACGACACAGATCGCCTCGGGCATCGGGAATATGGTCGTCAAGACCAAAGATCCCAAAGCGGGAAACTGGTCCGATCCGGTCAAGCTGGATTTTGACGGCATTGATCCAGCCCTGTTTTTTGATGATGACGGCAAAGCTTATGTCGTGCATAACGATGCGCCGGATAAAGGCAAACAGCGCTATGAGGGCCACCGCGTGATCAAACTCTGGGCATATGATACCGAAAAGGATCAGGTCATCCCGGGAAGTGACCGGATCCTGGTGGACGGTGGCGTGCATCCGGCTGAAAATCCCATCTGGATCGAAGGACCGCATATTTACAAAAAAGATGGCAAGTACTACCTGATGTGTGCCGAGGGCGGCACGGGCAGCGATCACAGTGAAGTGATCTTCTCGAGCGACCATGTCGCAGGACCTTACAGCCCTGCGCCCAAAAATCCGATACTCTCCCAGCGCCATCTGGACAAAAATAGGCCCAACCCAGTGGAATGGGCTGGACACGCGGATCTGGTCGAAGGTCCGGACGGATCCTGGTATGGCGTGTTTCTGGGTGTCAGGCCCAATGAAGTAAAACGGGTCAACACGGGCCGCGAAACTTTTATCCTGCCGGTCGACTGGTCGGGTGAATGGCCGGTCTTTGAAGGGGGAATGAAGGCCCTCAAACCCAGCGTGCGAATGCCTGCGGGCGTCAACAACAAGACCCATGCTCGGGGCGACTTCCCCAACGGCAATTTTACGTTCACCGATCCGCTGACCGCCGCAGCGCTGGATCACCGCTGGGTCGCCCTGCGCGGTGCCCGTGAGAAATTTTTGCAGGCCACGGACAAGGGCATGGTCTTCAGGCCGTATGCCGTGGATATCAGTGAGCAAAAACCAATTTCGGCCTTATTTTATCGGCAGCAGCACAAAAATTTTGAGAGCAGTGTATCGCTGGACTACGTGCCGGCCTCGGATTCACACCTGGCGGGGATCACCTGTCTGCAAAGTGAAAAATACCATTACGTGCTGGGTGTCACCAAGCTGGATAACGAGGACCATATCGTCCTTGCCAGAAGCGAAAACGGCAGCACGCGGATCCTGGCCAAAGAGAAAATCCATCTGAACGCCAAGGTGCAGCTGCAGGTTAAAGCAGCCGGCGACGCCTACCAGTTTGCTTATGCCGTGGGGAAAGGAGCCTTCCGGAATATCGGCAACACCGTGTCGGGCGACATCCTATCGACGGACGTAGCCGGTGGATTCACGGGCGCGCTGATCGGCCTGTACAGCACCACAGCTAACAGGATCAGATAAACTGTGCTGAATGTGTAAAGAATATTGAAATGACGATTATAAACAGAACTGAAAACAAAATTTTCTTAAATCCCTAAGTTATGAGAATGATGAAGTTTACGATTCCTGTGCAACGACAACGATGGCTACAATATGGAATACTGCCCTTGCTCTTTTTGCTGGCAGCTCTACAGCTGGCCTTTGCACAGGATAAACTGGTCAAGGGGCTGGTCTCAGACCAGCAGAAACAGCCCATTGAAGGGGTGACCGTATCCGTCAAGGGCGGCACCAGGAGCACGACAACAGACAGTAAGGGCACATTTACCATTGAGGCCGGCAACGGCGCTGTGCTGGTCTTCACCAATGTAGGCTACAAAACAGCCGAAGTGCCGGTGGGCGCCAATAACAGCGTGCAGGTGACGCTGCAATCCGATGATATTGCCATGGAAGAGGTGGTGGTCATCGGTTATGGTACGCAGCGCAAAGAAGCTGTGACGGGTTCGGTGGCCTCGGTAAGCGGTACGACGATGAACGAAGTGCCTGCAGCCAACATCAGCCGTGCCCTGCAGGGCCGTATTGCAGGGGTCAATATGCAGCAGAATTCGTCTAAGCCGGGCTCTCCGATGCAGATCCGGATCCGCGGTACACGCTCCCTGACCGCCGACAACAATCCGCTGATCGTGCTCGACGGAATTCCGTTTGCGGGTTCCATCTCGGATATCAATCCCGCGGACATCAAGAGTGTGGATGTGCTCAAAGATGCTTCGGCAACGGCAATCTACGGTTCGCGTGGTGCCAACGGCGTGATTCTCGTGACCACCAACAAGGGGCGCATGGGGCAGCAGGCACAGCTGGCGTACAACGGTTTTACCGGATTGCGTACCGTATTTGCCAAATATCCAATGATGTCCGGTCCGGAGTTTGCCGAAATGCGCCGCTATGTGGGACAGTTTCAGAACACCCTCGACGAGTCAGACGATACCAATACAGACTGGCAGGACCTTTTCTACAAAAATGGAATGGTCAACAGCCACGATATCAGCGTCAACGGTGGGGCAGAGAAAGGAAACTACAACTTCGGCGCCGGTTACTTCCGCGATGAGGGCGTGGTTCCCCTGCAGAACTATACCCGCTACAATCTGCGTGCTGCACTCGACCAGCAGGTGGGCAAGATATTTAAATTTGGGTTCAACCTCAATCAGAGCTACAGCATCACCAATGGCAACAACCTAGGCCTGTACGGCGTGCTGAGCGCCTCGCCGATAGCCAATCCCTTTAATGCGGATGGCACACTCAAATCCCGTATCCAGCAGCAGACATCGGGTCAGCAATGGGTGCATACCCGCGAGTCCTATGAGGCGCTGGGGGACAGCTATATCAATCAGCAGCGCGTATTCGGTTCGTACAACAACATGTACGGCGAGATCCGGATTCCCGGCGTGGAGGGCCTGACCTACCGCACCAACCTTGGACTCAACTTCCGTCAGAACAATGATGGCAGCTATACTGGACAGGGTGTATTCAGTGGCACCCCGGACAATGTGTCCACAGCTTCGGTCGCAAACGGCAGGACGGTACAATGGGTAATGGAAAATCTGCTGACTTACGATCGTACCTTTGCGCAAAAACATAACCTCAATTTGGTGGCTCTTTATTCGGCGGAGCAGAACACCACCAACAGCACGCTGATATCGGCCCGCGATATTCCGATCGATGCGTTCCAGTTCTATAACATCGGCCGCGCCCAAGGGGAGATCATTGTCAACCCTGACCAGCAGGGCTATGCCAAAAGCAGCCTGATGTCTTTTATGGGCCGCGCCATGTATACCTTTGACAACCGCTACATGCTGACGATGACCATGCGCCGCGACGGCTCCTCGCGACTGGCACCGGGGCACAAGTGGCATGCCTATCCGGCGATTTCGGCAGGATGGAATATCCACAACGAGAAGTTCATGTCAGCCGTGCCATGGATAAACCAGCTTAAGCTGCGCCTGGGCTACGGTCAGACGTCCAATCAGGCGGTCGATCCGTACAAGACCCTGGGCTTGCTGAGTACAAGACCGTATAATTTCGATACGCAGTTCCTGACCGGCTACTACATGTCCGAATTGCCCAATCCTTCGCTGGGCTGGGAGTTTTCCAAGACCTACAACTACGGTCTGGACTTCGGTCTCTTCAACAACAGGGTCAGCGGTACTATGGAATACTATGTGCAGAATACCGACAATATATTGCTGCGCGTGGGACTGCCACCGACAAACGGTGGCGGCAGCTACATGGCCAATATCGGAAAGACGCAGAACAAAGGCTTTGAACTCTCCCTCAACGGCGCGGTGATCGACAATGAAAACGGCTGGAAATGGGATGTGGGAGTCAACCTCTATGCCAACCGCAATAAGCTCGTTGAACTGACCTCCGGAAGCCAGCGTGATGAAGGTAATCAATGGTTTGTCGGCCATCCGATCGATGTGATCTATGACTACAAGAAAATTGGCTTGTGGCAGGCCGATGACCCCTATCGGGATATCCTGGAGCCGGGAGGTAACGTGGGAATGATCAAAGTGGAATATACCGGAGAGTACGACGCAAATGGTGTGCCTACACGGGCGATCGGTGCTGCGGACCGGCAGATCATCAATATCCAGCCCAATTTTCTGGGAGGCTTCAATACGCGTCTGGCCTACAAAAATGTCGACCTGAATGTGGTAGGTACCTTCCAGAATGGCGGTACGCTGATCAGTTCGCTCTACGGAAGTACCGGCTACCTCAACCAGCTGAATACCCGCGCGGGCAACAACGTGAGCGTCGAATACTGGCGTGAAGACCGTACGGATGCCAAATATCCGAAACCGGGAGGCATACAGAGTGGTGATAATCCCAAATATGGCAGTACGCTGGGCTATTTCGATGCGTCGTATCTAAAGGTGCGTACGATTACGATGGGATACAACTTTAAACAGAAGTCGGTGGAACGCATGGGTATTGGCCGTCTGCGCCTTTATGCTACGGTGGAAAATCCATTCGTCCTCTTCTCGCCCTACCACAAGGAATCAGGCGGTGATCCGGAACCCAACTCCTATGGCGACGAGAACGTCGCCGTGGGTGGCCTGAGACGGATACTGGTGGTCGGTACAAATACACCGGCAATGAGAAGTTATATTCTGGGGCTCAATCTTTCATTTTAAAACATTCAGGCATGAAAACTTTCAATTCAAAACTTATCATAGGGCTCTGCCTTGGTTCACTGATGCTCGGCATGAACAGCTGCTCCAAATTTTTGGATGAACAGCCCAGAGGAATCTTTACGCCGGGGGATTTTAAGACACCAAACGGTATCAACAACAGTATTGTGGGACTCTATGCCCACCTGCGCTATATCTATGGACAGGCCTATTATTACAATGCCTGCCTGACGGGGACCGATGAGGTGACCTATGCGCAGAGTGCGGACGAAAACTTTCAGGTGATGGACTTTACAGGTCTCAGTACGATGACGGCTGTAAATAGCAGGGCGGATGTGGCATGGCAGGCCGCCCTGCCCAACATCAACATGGCCTCGGGCATCATCGAAAATGCACCGGCAGTGGGCACCTCGCCCGCGATCATCGCCGAAGCACACTTTTTCCGGGCATTTGATTATTTCCTGCTGGTACAGACTTTTGGTGGCGTGCCGCTCGACCTGGGTGGGGGCGAACTCAAATACAGCACCTCTGTGGAGCGTAAATCCAAACGCAATACCGTGGCTGAAGTGTATACACGGGCTATTTTCCCGGACCTGACTAAGGCCATTAGCGATCTGCCCGATGCACCGCGCTTAAAGGGGGCCGTGAGCAAGACGGTGGCCCGCTTATATTTGGCAAAGGCCTACCTGACCTACGCCTGGTGGCTGGAAAATCCGAAAAATATACCGACTTATCCGGAGACCGCACGGACGGATCC
>PJTX01000164.1_pt1 | contig 21509 bp, 21 predicted proteins | sample 1512091 | NCBI WGS metagenome assembly PJTX01 (sample SAMN08177681, study PRJNA422409) | Soil metagenome, whole genome shotgun sequencing project. | isolation source: Soil enriched (2) on filter paper: beechwood xylan treatment | place: USA: Madison | collected 2015-01-15 | reverse complement strand
GGTCAGGGGCAATGCCTGCCTTCAGGAGCGATCGGCCTCCCCGGAAGTGCTTCTTCAGCCCGACGAGAATAACCTCTCCCGCTAGGCCAGACACAACATACAAGGAGCGGCCTTGTGTCGCGATGGGGCGCAAAGCGCCCCAAATCAATGGAACAGCACAGCCGTCTTCTGCAGGGTAATCCAAACGCCCCAAGCCAACGGCACGACCACCACAGCCCAGGCCAGCAGCACCAGGGGCAGGCTGCCCGGTGCCGCCTTCCACTCCAGCGAGCGCGCCCCATCGGCGCCCTTGTCATGGCTCAACGCCCGCTCGGCAGCCAGTTCGGCATCGCTCATGAAATGCCTGTCGGCCACCGGTCGCACCAGCATGTTGCAGACAAAGCCCAGCACCAGCAGGCCGGCGAGGATGTACAAGGTCATGTCATAGGCAGCCGCACGCTCCACCCCGGCTGCCAACTGGTACTCGCGCAGGTAGGTGATAAGCACCGGCCCCAGCACTCCCGCCGCCGCCCAGGCGGTCAGCAGGCGGCCATGAATGGCACCGACCATCTGCGTGCCGAACAGGTCGGCGAGGTAGGCCGGTACCGTGGCAAAGCCACCGCCGTACATCGACAGGATGATGCAGAACGCCGCCACGAACAGCGCCACGTTACCCAGGTGCCCCATGTTCGGTACCAGGCTGTACAAGCCCACGCCCAGGGCGAAGAAGGCGAAATAGGTGTTCTTGCGGCCAATGTAGTCCGAGAACGACGCCCAGAAGAACCGTCCGCCGATGTTGAACAGACTCAGCAGGCCGGTGAAGCCGGCGGCGATCGCGGCAATCTGCGCCAGCTGGGCGCTGTTCAGCTCGCTGAAGCTAAGCCCGTTGCCCAGCAGCTTGCCGGCGAACACTTCCTGCAACAATGGCGAAGCCATGCCGAGGATGCCGATACCCGCCGACACGTTCAGGCACAGCACCAGCCAGATCAGGGCGAACTGCGGGGTCTTCCAGGCCACGCTGACGTGCACGTGGCGGTCGGTGACCATGGTGTTGCCAGCTTTCTTCACCGGGGCGCTCCAGCCTTCGGGCTTCCACCCGGTTGGCGGTACGCGATACGCCAGGGCACCGGCGGTCATGAACACGAAGTAGATCGCCGCCATGACGACGAAGCTCTGCCACACGCCCACTTCCTGCGCATTGCCGAAATGGCCCATCAGCGCGGTGGCCAACGGCGCACCGACCATGGCCCCGCCACCGAAGCCCATGATCGCCATGCCGGTGGCCATGCCGCGCTTGTCCGGGAACCATTTGATCAGGGTCGAAACCGGCGAGATGTAGCCCAGGCCCAGGCCGATACCGCCGATTACACCGGAGCCCAGCCACATCAGCCACAGCTGGTGGGTTTTCACGCCAATGGCTGAAACAAGCATGCCGCCGCACCAGCACAACGCCGACACCAAGCCGGCCTTGCGCGGGCCGGCGTGTTCCAGCCAACCACCCAGCACGGCTGCCGAGCAACCGAGGAAGACGAAGAACAGGGTGTAGATCCAGCTCAGCATGGAAATCGGCCAATCGCATTCGGCGCTGAACATTCGGGCCATGAAGCCCATGTCCGCTGCGCAGGCGACCGGGGCGGTGATGCCGAGGGCTTGCGACAGTGGCAGCCAGAACACCGAGAAGCCATAGGCCATGCCGATGCACAGGTGGATGGCCAGGGCGGCTGGCGGGACCAGCCAGCGGTTGAAGCCCGGGCGGGCGATGATGCGCTCCTTCGACAGGAAGCCTGGCGCACTGGCCAAGGTCCCCGCCGCGACGGTACTGCTCATAGGATTAGATCCTTCTTATAGGGAGGGTGCAGGCAAAGCGGCGCAAGGGTAGCAGCATCAAGTGGCGTGAAAGCAATCTGATATCGTTAATTTTTGCTCGGCTGAAACGATCCTCTTTCTGAAGTCCTGCGCTCCCACAGCTACAGCAAAAATACTGTCGAAAGCCGTACCATCTGCTGTACACGTAGGAAATGCCCCGTATCTCTGGTCGAATACGCAGGGGCAACCACTGCGGCGCTATACTCTGCCGCCTGAATTTCAAAAACGGACTACAAGGACTCGCCCATGAAAGCGTTCGGCAAAATCCTGGGACTTGGGCTTCTCGGGTTGCTGCTGATCATCGTGGCACTGGGCTTCGCCCTGACCCACCTTTTCGATCCCAACGACTACAAAGACGAGATTCGCCAGCTGGCACGTGACAAGGCTCACGTCGAGCTGACCCTCAACGGTGACATTGGCTGGAGCCTGTTCCCGTGGCTGGGCCTGGAGCTGCACGAGGCGAGCATCGCCACCTTGAACAAACCCAAGGAGCCATTCGCCGACCTGCAGATGCTCGGCCTGTCGGTACGTGTGCTGCCACTGCTGCGCCGCGAAGTGCAGATGAGCGACGTGCGCGTGGAGGGCCTGAACCTGACCCTGGCCCGTGACGAACACGGCCATGGCAACTGGGAAGACATCGGCAAGCCGCTGCCCGCGCAGAACGGCGCCAGCGCCGATACGCAGGCCGGTGCCCCGGCCCAGGCGCCGGCCGAACAGCCGTCGGCACCGGTCGCCAGCAACGAGCGCGCCGTCAAGCTGGACATCGACAGCCTGACCGTCAACAACGCCCGTGTGCAGTACACCGATGCCAAGACCGGTCAGAACTACAGCGCCGAAAGCATCCAGCTGAGCACCGGCCCGGTCCACGAAGGGGCGAACATTCCGCTCAAGGCCAGCGCCTTCCTCAGTGCCAGCCAGCCGAACATCAAGGCTCGCACCGAACTGGCCGGCGAGCTGCGCTTTGACCGCAAGCTCAAGCGCTACAACTTCGAAGACATGCGCCTGTCGGGCGAAACCTCGGGTGAGCCCACCGGCGGCAAGACCGTGACCTTCGCCGCCCAAGGCCAGTTGCTGGTCGACCTGGCCGCCAATGTCGCCTCGTGGAACGGCCTGAAAGTCTCGGCCAACCAGCTGCGCGCCCTGGGCGAACTGAACCTGCGGGACCTGGACAAGGCGCCACAGCTGAGCGGCGGCCTGTCCATCGCCCAGTTCGACCTGCGCACCTTCCTCGACAGCATCGGCCGCCCGCTGCCGGCCACCAACGACCCGGCGGCCTTCGCCAAGCTGGAACTGGTCACCCGCCTGCAGGGCACGCCGAACAGCCTGGCCCTGGAAGACCTGGCGGTGAAGCTGGACGACAGCACCTTCAGTGGCCGCGTGGCCATCGATGACTTCGCCAAGCAGGCCCTGCGCCTGCAGCTCAAAGGCGACACCTTCAACGCCGACCGCTACCTGCCGGCCAAGAGTGAAGAAGCCAAGGGCGCCACCGCCGCGCGTCAGGCCGAGGTCAAGCAACAGGAAGCCAGCGCGGTCGCCGGCCCTGGTACCACGCCGCTTCCCAACGCCCCGACCCAGGTCGCCTGGAGCGACGACAAGCTGCTGCCGGTCGACCGCCTGCGCGCCCTCGACTTGCAGGCCGACCTGGCCTTCGGCTCGCTGACCCTGGACAAACTGCCGATCGAAGACGCCCAGCTCAAGGCTATCGGCCAGGGCGGCCTGCTGACCTTGCAAACCCTTCGCGGTGAACTGTACAACGGCACCTTCGAGGCCAAGGGCACCGTCGACGTGCGCCCTGCCGTGCCGCAACTGGGCGTCAATACCAGCATCCAGCGGGTGCCGGTGGAACATTTCATCAAGACCGAGGGCAAGGAACAGACGCCACCGGTCAAAGGCCTGCTGACGCTGACCAGCGACCTGACCGCCACCGGCAACAGCCAGAAGGCCCTGGTCGATACCTTGAACGGCAACGCCAACTTCGTCATCAACGACGGCGTGCTGGTCAATGCCAACCTGGAACAGCAGCTGTGCAAGGCCATCGCCACGCTGAACCGCAAATCGCTCACCGGCGAGCCACGCGGCAAGGACACCCCGTTCCAGGAACTGCGCGGCAGCCTGGTGGTGCGTAATGGCGTCGCCAGCAACCCGGACCTCAAGGCGCGCATTCCGGGCCTGACCGCCAATGGCCATGGTGACCTCGACCTGCGTGTACTGGGCATGGACTACAACGTTGGCGTGGTCGTCGAAGGCGACCAGCGCGCCATGCCGGACCCGGCCTGCCAGGTCAACGAACGCTATGTCGGTGTCGAAATACCGCTGCGCTGCCGCGGCCCGCTGGAGCTGGGCGCCAAGGCCTGCCGCCTGGACCAGGACGGCCTGGGCAAGGTAGCTGCCAAACTGGCCGGCAACCGCCTGCAAGACAAGATCGATGAAAAACTCGGAGACAAAGTGAGCCCGGAACTGAAAGACGCGCTCAAGGGGCTGTTCAAGCGATGAGCCCCGAGCAGTTCTCCAGCGCAGTGCTGGACTGGTATGACGAACACGGCCGGCACGACCTGCCCTGGCAACAGGGCATCAACCCGTACCGGGTGTGGGTGTCGGAAATCATGTTGCAGCAGACCCAGGTCAGCACCGTGCTCAACTACTTCGACCGCTTCATGCAGGCCCTGCCGACCGTGCAAGCCCTGGCCGAAGCGCCGGAGGACGAAGTGCTGCACCTGTGGACGGGCCTGGGCTACTACACCCGGGCACGTAACCTGCAAAAGGCCGCGAAGATCGTGGTCGAACAGCATGGCGGCGAATTCCCGCGCAGTGTCGAGCAGCTCACCGAGCTGCCCGGCATCGGCCGCTCGACTGCCGGTGCCATCGCCAGCATCAGCATGGGCATCCGCGCACCGATCCTCGACGGCAACGTCAAACGCGTACTGGCCCGCTACACCGCCCAGGCCGGCTACCCCGGTGAGCCCAAGGTGGCCAACCAACTGTGGGCCACGGCCGAGCGCTTTACCCCGCAACAGCGGGCCAACCACTACACCCAGGCAATGATGGACATGGGCGCCACGCTGTGCACCCGCAGCAAACCCAGTTGCCTGATCTGCCCGCTGCAGCGCGGCTGCGAAGCGCACCTGCACGGTGAAGAAACCCGTTACCCAGAGCCAAAGCCGCGCAAGGCACTGCCGCAACGCCGCACACTGATGCCACTGCTGGCCAACCACGAAGGCGCCATCCTGCTTTACCGCCGCCCGTCCAGCGGCCTTTGGGGTGGTTTGTGGAGCCTGCCGGAGCTGGACGACATCGCCCAGCTCGACGACCTGGCCTACCAGCACGGCCTGCGCCTGGCTGGCAGCCGCGCCATGGACGGCCTGACCCATACCTTCAGCCACTTCCAGCTGGCGATCGAGCCCTGGCTGGTGCGCGTCGACCCGGTCGGCCAGCCCGTGGCCGAGGCCGACTGGCTCTGGTATAACCTCGCCACCCCGCCGCGCCTGGGCCTCGCCGCCCCGGTGAAAAAGCTGCTCAAACGCGCGGCCGACGAACTGACTGCAGGAGACGCCCGATGACCCGCACCGTGATGTGCCGCAAGTACAAAGAAGAACTGCCAGGCCTGGAGCGCCCGCCCTACCCCGGCGCCAAGGGCCAGGACATCTTCGAACACATCTCGCAGAAGGCCTGGGCCGACTGGCAGAAGCACCAGACCATGCTGATCAACGAAAAGCGCCTGAACATGATGAACGCCGAGGACCGCAAGTTCCTCCAGGGCGAGATGGACAAGTTTTTCGCCGGCGAAGAATACGCCCAGGCGGAAGGCTACGTTCCACCGTCGGAATGACCCCACGGAACGTAAGCGACGGAATTAATTTAAAATTTTTTCAAAAAGTCGTTGACGAGCGGTCTGAAAGTCTATTTAATTCACCTCGTCGCCCAGATAGCTCAGTCGGTAGAGCAGAGGATTGAAAATCCTCGTGTCGGCGGTTCGACTCCGTCTCTGGGCACCACCTTCAAGCTTCTGGTGGTTGCAAAGTTACCCGAAGCGACAACAAGAAACCCGCCTAGTGCGGGTTTTTTGTTGTCTGTCATTTTTGCTGAAAGAATGGCAGCCTACCGGCCTTGCTATCCATCCCAAGCACCAACCTTATCCCGCTGCGCGCGGGAGCACCTCGGCATGAAGCCTTACCCCCAGCGCCGCCATCACTTTCATGATGGTCGCCAGACTCGGGTTACCTTCCGCAGACAACGCCTTGTACAGCCCTTCCCGTGTCAGCCCGGTGTCACGTGCCAACTGAGCCATACCTCGGGCCCGGGCGATGTCGCCCAAGGCAGCAGCAAGCAGTGCCGGGTCGTTTTCCTCCAGACACGCCTCAAGGTACAAGGCCATGTCTTCCTCTGTCTTCAAATGGTCAACGGCGTCCCATTTGCTCAGCTTGATATTTGTCATGGTGGCCTCCTAAAGGTCGCGTGCCAGCTTGAGGGCAGATTTGATATCTCTGGATTGGCTGGCCTTATCGCCACCCGCCAAGAGGATGATCACCTCATAGCCTCGTTGAACGAAATACACCCGATAGCCCGGACCATAATCGATCCGCAGTTCGAATACTCCCTCAGCAACCGGCTTACAGTCACCCATCACTCCTAGCTCCGCTCGACGCAACCTGACGTTGATGCGAGCCTTTGCCCGCGGATCACGCAAAGCAGCGAACCACCGTCGGTAAGTTTCGGTTTGGATTAGTGTATGCATGAGCAAAATGTAAACCGTAGTTCACACTACATTCAATTTGCAGCTGTTTCAAACTGTTTATCGACACACTGTTGACCAGCATCAAAAGGCCATTAATCGCTGGGCCTAAAATGCCGGAGGCTACCCGACTCGACCAGCAAGGACCTCCATGAGCGAAGAATCCCCCCTCCTGCTCCCCGCCCCCAGCGAGCCCGCCATCACCACAGCCCGCACGCGCCGCCCACGCCAGCGCAAGCCGGAGCCGACGATCACCAGCATCAGCCAGCAACCCGCAGCACTGGAAGTTGCCACCGCCCCCAAGGGCAGCAACGAAGACAGCACATCAGCCCGTCTGCCAGGCAGCTACCCCTACCGCACCCGTATGCGACGCCAAGACTACGAAAAGGCCAAGCATGCGTTGCAGATCGAGCTGCTGAAGGTGCAGAGCTGGGTGAAGGAAACCGGCCAGCGCGTGGTGATCCTGTTCGAGGGGCGCGATGCTGCGGGCAAGGGCGGCACCATCAAGCGCTTCATGGAACACCTGAACCCGCGTGGCGCGCGCATCGTCGCCCTGGAAAAGCCTTCCGAGCAGGAAAAAGGCCAGTGGTACTTCCAGCGCTACATCCAGCACCTGCCCACGGCGGGCGAAATGGTGTTCTTCGACCGCTCCTGGTACAACCGCGCCGGGGTCGAAAAGGTGATGGATTTCTGCACGCCGCTGCAGTACCTGGAATTCATGCGCCAGGCGCCAGACCTTGAGCGCATGCTTTGCAACAGCGGCATCCTGCTGTTCAAGTACTGGTTCTCGGTGAACCGCGAAGAGCAGCTGCGCCGCTTCAACTCGCGCCGGGACGACCCGCTCAAGCACTGGAAGCTGTCACCCATCGACATCAAGTCGCTGGACAAGTGGGACGACTACACCGCCGCCAAGGAGGCAATGTTCTTCCATACCGACACGGCCGATGCACCGTGGACGGTGATCAAGTCCGATGACAAGAAACGGGCGCGGATCAACTGCATACGCCATTTCCTGCATTCGCTGGACTACCCGGGCAAAGACCCACAGGTGGCACACGCCCCGGACCCGCAGCTGGTAGGCCGGGCTTCACGTGGTTTCGAAGAAGACGAGACACCACAGCCAGCAGGCTGACGCCCGACCTGCCATCGACAAACGCCGCAGCCCGAGACGGGCTGCCGGCGCATCTTAGTCGCCTGACATGGAGCGAAGATGCTCGAAAGCATCTTGGGTCATGCAGCCCATATAGGAGATTCCGTGCAGACCAAGCGGAAACTCACTGTCTTTCTCGGCTTTTTCGCTAATTGCAAGAACGTCAGCCTTTGTGATCGACTGTCGGTCGCACTCGGCGAAACCGGTGGCATAAAAAAGCTTACCCTCCTCGTCATAGCCATACAGGGTTACAAGATAATAATGCTTCATGGCTCTCTCCTTACGCGCAGCTGCGCGCATTTTGCAAACGCCGATTGACATAGCAGTGAGCCGCCATCCAGACATGGATGACGGTGCAGAGACGTTATGCAGTTCAGGCAGCGGGCATAAGCAGGAGGCATGTCCATAGCAGAATGCATCAGCCCAGTGTCGGCACACGGCTTGGGTTTATCGGGCAATTGCGCTTCAATACGCGCAATTTTCAGCAGCCTCAGGATTGCCCCATGGCCACCCCAACCAAGCAACAGAAACGCGCCAAGCGCGCCGCCAGCAAGGCCAAGCAGAACCGCATGGTGCGCAGCGGCCAGGCGGTCAAGGCCAGTGCCGGTGACAGCGCCAGCGTCGAGCAGGTGTACAACAAGGCCATGGAGTCGGGCAGCTACGACCCGCTGTTCAAGAAGATGAAGGAAGCCCAGGAAGGCGGCCTGGTGCCGATGATTTCGGTGTTCCTGGTGGACCCGCTGCTGGCCCTGGTGCTCAAGGGGCACAAGGAAGAACACGCCACCGATTACATCGTGCTGGTGTTCAACGCCTACCGTAAATGGCTGGATGGGGCTGATGAAGAAGCCACCATGGCCTGGCTGGAAAGCGATGAGTTCCAGGCAGCCTACGTGGCGGCTTCGGAGGCGGTGGCCAAGCAGCAACAACAGCAGAAGCAGTTTGGCTGATATGGCTGCGTGAACTGTGTCGGCCTTTTCGCGGGTAAGCCCGCTCCCACAAGGATCCCACTGGCATCCAGGCCTGTGATGAACCTGTGGGAGCGGGTTCACCCGCGAAAGGGCCGGAACAGACAACAAAAAAGGCCGCGTCCTGCACAGGACGCGGCCTTTTCATTACAACCAGCGCGGATCAGTTGTCCAGCGCCACCCGCCCGGCAGCTTCGCGCTTGCGGTGCACCAGCAAGCCAGCCGCCACCACACCAATGCTCAGCAGTGCGGTCGCTATGATTTCGGCGCGGTGGTCCTCACGCAGCGCCATTACCACCAGGATGGCAACGATGAAGGCAATGGTCGCCCAGGTCAGGCCCGGGAACAGCCACATCTTGAAGGTGATCTTCTCGCCACGGGCCTCGCGCTGGGCACGCATGCGCAGCTGCGACACGGCAATCACCAGGTAAACCAGCAGGGCAATGGCGCCCGAGCTGGCCAGCAGGAACTCGAACACCTGGGCCGGGGCCACGAAGTTGGCGAACACACAGAGGAACGCCGCTGCAGTGGACAGCAGAACCGCCACATGCGGGGTAGCCGACTTGGTGGTGCGCTGGGCAATGGCCGGGGCGTCACCACGCTTGCTCAGCGAGAACAGCATGCGCGACGAGGTGTACAGCGCCGAGTTCAGGCAGCTGGTCACGGCAATCAGCACGACGATGTCGACGATCAGCTTGGCATTCGGCACGCCAATGCGGCTCAGCACGGTCTGGTAGGAACCGGTCTCGGCCAGCGCCGGGTCGTTCCACGGTACCAACGCCACGACCAGGAAGATCGACACCAGGTAGAACAGGCAGATACGCCAGATTACCGAGTTGGTGGCGCGGCTGATCTGCTTGCCCGGGTCTTTCGACTCGGCAGCGGCGATGGTGACGATTTCGGTACCCATGAACGAGAACATGGTGGTCAGCATGGCTGCCAGCACCGCGCCCAGGCCGTTAGGCATGAAGCCCTGGGTGTCGAACAGGTGGCTGGCACCGCTCACTTGGCTGCTAGACACAAAGCCGAACATGGCCGCACAACCCACAGCAATGAAGCCAATGATTGCCAGCACCTTGAGCAAGGCGAACCAGAACTCGAACTCGCCGTAGTTCTTCACGCTGCACAGGTTGGTCAAGGTCAGCGCCAGGGTGATGACCAGCGAGAACGCCCAGAGGTCTACCGCAGGGAACCAGGCATGCAGGATGGCCGCGGCGGCGTTGGCCTCCAGCGGAATCACCAGCACCCAGAACCACCAGTACAGCCAGCCAATGGTGAAACCGGCCCAGCGCCCGATGGCGCGGTCGGCATATGTAGAGAACGAACCGGTGTCAGGCGAGGCGACTGCCATTTCACCCAACATGCGCATGACCAGCACGACCAGCGTACCGGCGGCAGCGTAAGCCAGCAGAACGGCAGGACCGGCAGCAGCGATGGCGTGGCCGGAGCCAACGAACAGGCCGGCACCGATGACGCCAGCGATGGACAGCATGGTCACATGCCGTTGTTTGAGCCCCTGAGCGAGGTCATTGGAATTGTTACCGCTCATTGAAACTACCTTTGTAAGGAGTGGACCACTCCGACTGCGTTTACAGAGCGCGCCCGGGGTTGACCTGGGCGTCGCTGCAATCGGCGGTTTCCTACTGGCAATAAGCGCGCCATGTGCTGAATGCATTCGTCAGAAAAGTCGGCGGCCCTTTTGGCATGCGGTTTGGAGGGCTTTCGGCCAGTGGCTGACCGAAAGGCCGCCAAATCATCGGATTACTGAAATACCCACTTACAAACGCACCAAAGGTGCTCCACGGTAACACCTGTGCACCAGCGCAATGCAGAAAAGTGCAACCTGAAGGTACAACCTGACACCGTGGCCGTCCCCGTTCGCGGGCGCGCCCGCTCCCACAGGTAAGGTGCAACCATTTCGGCTATTTACAGAAGCAGTGGGAGCGGGCATGCCCGCGAATGGTCTAAAACCGCTTCCATGAGCGGGCCAAAGCTGGCACCATCGCGCCTTTTTTCATCAAGGCTCTGGTGCTGGGCGACACCTGCGCGGACATCCGCGCGACGTTGCGCTGCAGCGATGCGACAAACTGCCCCACCAGCGCCCCGAGTCCCCAGCAACCCTGTTGGCCGTGATAATGCCGCTATGCTAGCTTGGCGCACGCCAGGAAGGCCGCCAACAGCTGGGAACGCACCCGTACACATGAGGACCGCACATGGCTCAGGCCACGCCCGCGCTGGAAATCCGCAATCTGCACAAACGCTACGGCGAGCAGGAAATTCTCAAGGGCATTTCGCTGACCGCACGCGACGGTGACGTGATCTCCATCCTGGGGTCGTCCGGCTCCGGCAAGTCCACCCTGCTGCGCTGCATCAACCTGCTCGAAAACCCGCACCAGGGCGAAATCCTGGTCGCCGGTGAAGCCCTCAAGCTCAAGGCCGCCAAGAACGGCGACCTGATCGCCGCCGACAACCGCCAGATCAACCGCCTGCGCAGCGAGATCGGTTTCGTCTTCCAGAATTTCAACCTGTGGCCGCACATGTCGATTCTCGACAACATCATCGAGGCGCCACGCCGCGTGCTCGGCCAGAGCAAGGCCGAGGCCATCGAAGCCGCCGAAGCCCTGCTGAACAAGGTGGGCATCTACGACAAGCGCCACAGCTACCCCGCCCAGCTTTCCGGTGGCCAGCAACAGCGCGCCGCCATTGCCCGTACCCTGGCCATGAAGCCCAAGGTCATCCTGTTCGACGAGCCAACTTCGGCACTCGACCCGGAAATGGTCCAGGAAGTGCTAAACGTTATCCGCGCATTGGCCGAAGAAGGCCGTACCATGCTGCTGGTGACGCACGAGATGAGCTTTGCCCGCCATGTGTCCAGTGAAGTCGTCTTCCTGCACCAGGGCCTGGTAGAAGAGCAGGGATCGCCGCAGCAGGTCTTCGAGAACCCGACCTCGGCGCGTTGCAAGCAATTCATGTCCAGCCACCGCTAACGGAGCAATACATGCACACTTACAAGAAGTTCCTCCTGGCAGCTGCTGCCACGCTGGTGATGTCGGCCAACGCCCTGGCCGCAGAAAAACTGCGCATGGGTATCGAAGCTGCCTACCCACCGTTCAACAACAAGGATGCCAGCGGTAACGTGGTCGGCTTCGACAAAGACATCGGCGACGCCCTGTGCGCCAAGATGAAAGTCGAGTGCTCGGTCGTCACCTCCGACTGGGACGGCATCATCCCGGCCCTGAACGCCAAGAAGTTCGACTTCCTGGTGTCGTCGCTGTCGATCACCGACGAGCGCAAGCAGGCCGTGGACTTCACCGAGCCGTACTACTCCAACAAGCTGCAGTTCATCGCGCCGAAAAACGTCGACTTCAAGACTGACAAACCTTCGCTGAAGGGCAAAGTCATTGGCACCCAGCGCGCAACCTTGGCTGGCACCTACCTTGAAGACAACTACCCGGATGTAGAGGTCAAACTCTACGACACCCAGGAAAACGCCTACCTCGACCTGGTTTCCGGCCGCATCGACGGCATCCTGGCCGACAAGTACGTGCAGTACGAGTGGCTGAAGAGCAAAGACGGCTCGAACTTCGAGTTCAAGGGCGAGCCAGTGATGGACAGCGACAAGATCGGCATTGCCGTGCGCAAGGGTGACACCAAGCTGCGCGACGACCTGAACAAGGCCCTGGCAGAAATCAAGGCCGACGGCACGTACAAGAAGATCAACGACAAGTACTTCCCGTTCAGCATCGAATGATCCGCCCCGACCGGCGCGCCCTTGCGGCGCGCCAGTCCCTAGAATGACCTGCCCATGAATATCGACCTGCACGGATTCGGTCCGGCCATGATGGCCGGCACCCTGATGACCGTAAAACTGGCGCTTTGCGCCTTGCTGCTGGGCCTGGTGCTGGGCCTGCTCGGCGCCCTGGCCAAGACTTCCACGATCAAGCCGCTGCAATGGCTTGGTGGCTTCTATTCCACCCTGGTTCGCGGCGTGCCCGAACTGCTCTGGGTACTGCTTATCTATTTCGGCACCGTGGGCTTGATGAATGCCCTGGGTGAAGCCCTGAACCTGCCTGGCCTGGAACTCAGCGCCTTCGCTGCGGGCGTGATTGCCCTGGGCCTGTGCTTCGGCGCCTATGCCACCGAGGTGTTCCGTGGCGCCATCCTGGCAATCCCCAAGGGCCACCGCGAAGCCGGCCTGGCGCTGGGCCTGTCCAAGGGCCGCATCCTGTCGCGGATCATCCTGCCGCAGATGTGGCGCATCGCCCTGCCCGGCCTTGGCAACCTGTTCATGATCCTGATGAAGGACACCGCCCTGGTGTCGGTGATCGGCCTGGAAGAAATCATGCGCCACGCACAAATCGGCGTGACCGTGACCAAAGAGCCGTTCACCTTCTACATGGTCGCGGCCTGCATTTACCTGAGCCTGACCGTCATTGCCATGACCGGCATGCACTTCATGGAAAAACGCGCCGCTCGCGGCTTTGCGAGGGCCGAATAATGAATTGGGAAGTCATCATCAAGTGGCTGCCACGCCTGGCCCAGGGCGCCACCTTGACCCTGGAGCTGGTGGCCATCGCGGTAGTTGCCGGGTTGATCCTGGCCATCCCGCTAGGCATCGCCCGCTCCTCGCGCCACTGGTACGTGCGCGCGGTGCCGTTCAGCTACATCTTCTTCTTCCGTGGCACGCCGCTGCTGGTGCAGCTGTTCCTGGTCTACTACGGCCTCGCGCAGTTCGACGCGGTGCGTTCGAGTTCGCTGTGGCCGTACCTGCGCGACCCGTTCTGGTGCACCGTGCTGACCATGACCCTGCACACTGCTGCCTACATCGCCGAGATCCTGCGCGGCGCGTTGCAGTCGATCCCCAAGGGTGAGATCGAGGCGGCACGGGCGCTGGGCATGTCGCGGGGCAAGGCGCTGTTCTACATCATGCTGCCACGCGCCGCGCGCATCGGCCTGCCGGCGTACAGCAACGAAGTGATCCTGATGCTCAAGGCCAGCGCCCTGGCCAGTACCGTGACCTTGCTGGAACTGACCGGCATGGCCCGTACCATCATTGCCCGAACCTACCTGCCGGTGGAAATCTTCTTTGCCGCCGGGGTGTTCTACCTGGTGATCTCGTTCGTGCTGGTGCAGGGCTTCAAGCTGCTGGAGCGCTGGCTGCGCGTGGATGCCTGCCAAGGCCGCTGAGACCACTTAGCCTTCTTCGCGGGTAAACCCGCTCCCACAGGAACCCCACAGCCCTCAAGCTGTGCACTGTACCTGTTGTGGGAGCGGGTTCACCCGCGAAGAGGCCCTAAAACCCAACACACTTCCCCCCATGCCCAACCACCTCCACAGCCCCCACCTAAGCACCCGCTTCCAGGCCCTCGACCAGTTCCTGATCGAGCACCAGCAGCTGTGGAAACCCCGCCCCTTCACCACCCTGCAACTGGCCTGGGAAACTGCCCACCCCGAGCTTGCCGCCCACCTGCGCCAATGCTCCCTGGCAGACGCCGAAACCGAAAACGCCGCCGAAATCTTGCCCGCCCCATTCCCGCAACTGGCCCAGCAAGCCCGACAGCTTTCGGCCGTCGGCAGCCTCCCGGCAACCGACCTGCCCCCCGCCGCCCACCGCCTCGACGTCGCCGTCCCCGGCCGCAAATGGCAACAGATCGAAGCCTTCGCCAGCCATCTGGCCTTTCGCGAACAGCCCCATCATTGGCTGGACTGGTGCTCCGGCAAAGGCCACCTCGGCCGCCGCCTTCTGCAACCCGGTCAACACCTGACCTGCCTGGAATACGACGCCGAACTGGTCGCCGCCGGCCAGGCCCTGAGCACGCACCACCACTTGCCGGCGCAGCATGTGCACCAGGATGTGATGGCCAACGACAGCGCCCGCCACCTGGCTGGCGACAAAAGCGTGGTCGCCCTGCACGCCTGTGGCGACCTGCATGTGCGCCTGATGCAACTGGCCAGCCAGCAAGGTTGCCGGCAACTGGCCGTGGCGCCCTGCTGCTACAACCGCATCGCGGCGCAGCAGTACCAGGCGTTATCCACAGCCGCCCAAGCCTCCAGCCTGCGGCTGTCACTGGACGACTTGGGCCTGCCCTTGAGCGAAACCGTTACCGCCGGCGCCCGCGTGCGGCGCCAGCGCGACACCTCGATGGCCCGGCGCCTGGGCTTCGACCTGCTACAACGCCAGCAGCGCCAAACCGACGCGTACCTGCCGACCCCGTCACTACCCGTGGCCTGGCTGGAGAAGCCCTTCGAGCAGTACTGCTGCGACCTGGCCGACCTCAAGCAATTGCAGCTGACTGGCAACCCGGACTGGGCCGCCCTGGAAGCCGCCGGTTGGCAGCGCCTGGCCGAGGTCCGCAACCTGGAGCGGGTGCGCAACCTGTTCCGCCGGCCGCTGGAGCTGTGGCTGGTACTCGATCGCGCCCTGTTCCTCGAAGAACAAGGCTACAACGTGCGCCTTGGCCTGTTCTGCGACTACCCACTCACCCCGCGCAACCTGCTTATCCTTGCCGAACGCGACCGTTAGCCTCAGCACAACCTGTGGATAACTCTGTGAACAAGCTTGTGATTACCTGTTGGATCCAAGCGCTATTTCAAGCGTTTGGCTTATTCCGGCTTGTGCGTCAAGGCCAGTAAAAACAGGCGTTTGCGCAAAGACCGGCGGTGTAGCGGTCCGGCATGCCTTTCGCGCAAGTCGCCGATGCCACTTGTGCATAAACATTTCTTGTGGTTGGAGTTAGAGCTGCATACACGGTCTTTTGTAGGAGCGGCCTTGCGTCGCGAAAGGGCTGCAACGCAGCCCCGGCGATTCCTGAAACTGCATCGAAAATGGGGGCCGCCTTGCGGCCCATCGCGACACAAGGCCGCTCCTACACTGACCGCGTGAGCCTTCAGTGCGTCTTGTTCTTGGCAATCTCGATATCGTTCATCAGCGCCTTGGCCATGTCGCACAGATAATCGGCAGCGCCCAGGAATTTATGGTCATCCTCCATATCCCCCTCGCGCACCAGATGCTTGATGTAGCCCATCAGGATCGAGACATGCTCATAGGCAGCATCGACGGGGACACCAGGCTCCACGCGTAGCAGATTGAGGGATGGGTTACCGGCTGCGAGGAAGGTTTCCACGCCTGCGGTGGTGATTGGCTTGGGGCTGCGGGGATCAGTATCGATCGTTTTCAATTTTCAAACTCCTATATTCCTCAAGGAGTTACCGCCTTCATTCTTTCTCACGGAACAAAGGCGGCAACCGTGCACGGGGTGAGAAACCGAGTGAATATAGGAAGCCTCGGCCAGACCGAAGTCTGCCCGCGCACGGTCGCCATACGGGGCCGCTAAATTCGTAATCGGGTTCTCACACCCGGTCGCCAGAGCGACCCGAAAACGGTATCCGTGAGCCATTTCCCCGACAACAGCGATACTTCGGCGGCGCCCGTAGGATAGTTCCGAAGCATCCAAACGCTGAAGCCATTAGCCCCCTAGTTCAGAATCTTCGTACAGCTGATGGCCCTTTCGCGGGTAAACCCGCTCCCACAGGAATCTCACAAGGCTTGAAAACAGTGATATCCCTGTGGGAGCGGGTTCACCCGCGAAGAGGCCTGAACAGGCAACAAAAAAGCTAAAGCTTCACCGCTGATCCCGCCCTACGGTGTATCATCCGCCCCCCAAATCATTAAAAAGTGACGTCGCGCGCTGCCCGCCAGCCCCGCGACCTTCTGGCGTTGCGCCAGAACCGACAATGGACTAACGGACCCGACCATCGTGACCCAGACCAAGCCCCTCGCCCTGCTGACCCTCGCCCTGGCCCTGACCGGCTGCGCCAGCGGCACCGCTCCCCACTCCACCAGCAGCCTGGGCTGGAACCACCCCGCCATGCAGCTGGGTGGCGACAACGGCCTGCCCCTGCGCACCGAAAGCCCCTGCCGCAAGCGCGGCTGCGACAACGACAAGCTGTTCTTCAACCCGGGCAAAACCGAGCCGAGCGTCACCACCATCCATCGCGGCTGGTAGGAAAATTCTTCTTTCAGGTCGGTGACTTAGGTCATTTGCGCACAATCGCAAGGAAGTGGTTTACAGGCGCCAACCGATCGTTATAATGACGCCCCATTGCCGGTATAGCTCAGATGGTAGAGCAACTGACTTGTAATCAGTAGGTCCCGGGTTCGATTCCTGGTGCCGGCACCATACGCAGTATCAAAAAAGGCTCACCGAAAGGTGGGCCTTTTTTGTTTTCAGGGTCGCCAAAGCACATTGGCTCAGCCTGGGTCGAGCTGGGACAAATGGCTTGGAGCCGACGTGGTCGGGTGTGGGAACAGCTGTCTTGTATTGCATGGACTGACCTCATCGCTGGCAAGCCAGGCTCCCACAGGTAGAGCGTCAACCCGAAGCCAGCGCAGTACCTGTGGGAGCGGGTTCACCCGCGAAGCAGGCGACGCGATGATTGGCACCGGCTACACCGGTTTCGCGGCTAAAGCCTAAAGGAATTGCGCAAGGCTTGAGGTCAATGCGGTCGGTGTAGGAGCTGGCTTGCCTGCGATGGGCTGCGCAGCGGCCCCCGGCGATTTCAAAGAAAACACAACTCTCTTACCAACAGCGCAGCCAAAAGAGCAGACACGTGTTCCAACAGAATCGCTTTTACTCACCCACCTAGCCCCGCTACGATTTATCTCAAATTTTAGATATTTCTACTGAGACAGGCCAATGGCGCTTCAATTCCACGAAAGCCCTTTCCACGCCACCCACGACGCGGATACGGCCAGCAAAATGGCCTTGAAAATGGACCTGTCCATTTTCATCACCGATTGCATCAAAAAAATGGGTCTCAAGCAGCATGACGCTGCGATCAGGCTGAACGTAACCCAATCCCGAATATCTGAGCTTGCAAATGGCAAGATCGAGAAGTTCACCCTCGATGCCATGATGGACATGCTCGACAAGCTCGGCTTTCGCACGAGCCTTACTCTACCCTCGAACGATGCCGGCTTACCGCCACAGATCGTGATCACTCGGGCATCTGACAGCTAAAAACTCATTCATCGCTCACCCGATTGACCTCGCCATGACAAAAACTCGGGTGATTCACCGAACGCGACCAAGATGACATCAATCTGCTTAGTAGGTCAGGCAAGCTTAACCTCACGGAATTTGATAGCTTACCAGGGAAGCAATCGACTATTACCCCTGTGATAGAAGCACCGTAACCAGTTGCCTGAGGTTGATTCTCGATGAAGCGCGAGAGCGGGGCCAGTAATACCAGTGAGGCGATGACTGTGCCCTCGAATACGGCGCATGGGGCCGAGTGTTGCGACACATCTTCGCTCGATTACTCGCTAGAAAAACTCTGGGCGCTTGTGTCCTCTGAGATGCCTCCCACTGATCAACATGCCCGTCAGGCACTCGATCACCTCGTCGTTCAAGCTACAAAAACCTCGCTGGACAAGCTCGACAAGGCCGTTGCCGAGACCTTCGCTCTGCTCTTCTGGTACAGAAACGAGGATATGCGCGAAGCGCTGGAAAATCGCTTGAACATGCCAAGGCTCGCCCCCGTAAGGAAGCGGCGCCTGATGTATCTGGTTGACAGGCTTCGCCGTTTTCCATGCATGAAGCAGGAACAAGCCGAGCAGATGAAGAAGCTGGTCACCCGCTGGAAGGACCTGGCTCAAGCTCTGAATGGAAAACAGGTAGAAAAGGCGCAAGCGGTAAACCGTTACGACAAGGTTGCTGCTACGTGGGGCGTGGCTGCGCCCGTGTCCAGTCTGATGGACATGGTGCTAGAACTGCAAACCCGGCACTTTATAGATGCCCATCATCTGCCGAATGGCTATGCCCAGTTGGCAACGCGTCCACCTCACCACTGATCCGGTAATGTTGGGTCAGTTGAGGTTTGTGGTGGCTGTACTCTTCCCCATATTGATCTCAATCAAGCCTGACGGAGGCACGCAGCATAGCCTGAGATCCGTCAACACATGAGGGAAGGAAACCATGGCTAAGAATTCCCAACAAACCTCAGCCACCCGGAGCGTATCTGTTGGGGCTGCGACCTGTATTGCCCGGCCAAGGCATTGGCCTGTGGTAATGGCGCGAGTCGGACCAGGCTCCCACTCGTGCTTTAGAGCACACCTGGCTTTCAGTCTGCCATCCACTGCTCTCACCCTTTCGAGTTTAAGAGACCTTAAAGACACAAGCTGGCTTGCCTGCGATGGGCTGCGCAGCGGCATGTGATGGATGCTCTTATACCTATGGCCCTCGTGCACCAGCTACACCGTACCTCGCTGCCCTACAGCAACCTATCCGCTTGGCCAAATATTACGCCAACCTGTGCCTGTCTCTTTCTGTGGAAAGAGACGGGCAATTCCAACACTGCTGCAGCCCCGATAGCACAAGGCTTTGCGGCAATTCCCCTCGTGACAATCGGCGTGACAAACGCGGATGTCACCAGCAACAGCCATGCCGATGATGGTGCCGCAGACCACGGAATGGACTACACCTGACTGACAGTCCAGGCATGCCCCGGTCATCGCATTGCTGCTTGCACCTGGCTCAGGATCTTCAAGCACTGGTCTCGTCAACCAGTGCCGCTTCCACCCGCCCACCGGTATCGTGCTCAGGAGGCCAAATAATGAGATGCCCTTGCTCCCGGTCGCAAGGAGCCGCCATTCCCGCGTAGAGGACGTTCCCCAAAGGTCGCAGGGGCCTTGATCCCTGATAAAACTCAGCATTCTTGGTGGGATGATGTGGGACTGGCTCAAGAGGGAGCGCTAATTAAGGTAATGATCTGACGCGGGATATACGCTAGCGAAGTACTACATGAAATTCCCCTGCCGCCCACCTAGCTAGTGATTGCCTTTAGGTCAGTATATTCATTCTCGCGCTAAATATACCTAGACTAAATATAAAATTAGACCCAGACAGTATCAGCCCCGCAATAAATTATGGTTGGAATCTAGCTCTCCAATTCTGGGATCCAGCGTCAACGCATCAACAAAACTGGACAAAATGATGGCACATAGATATCATCTGTCAATTTTATAAAAAAGCAGGGAAGAAAGTGTATATTTCTGTTGACCAATCTCATAAGCTCGACACCATAATTAAAAGCTATGAAGTCGCATTTCGCAGTTTTATTGCTGACAACATGGACGTGAGTTACCCATCACACGAAACGTTTGACAAAGCTCTTAGATCCATCTCAATTTCCAACGACTTAATTTATTCTAAGAAATTTTCCGCCAAACTAAGAAAATTCATTTCATCTTCTCCAGATATCTACACTCTAATTCAAGAGTGTAAAAAATCTTTAACCTCCAAAACATTTGACAATAATGTACCTTATGTTTCAGAGCTTATCGATTTGATGCTGATTTTCTTCAGCCTTCACTTTTCCGACAAAGACATTGTAAAATCATTTAGCTCCATCGAAGAGTTTCATTACTGCTGTACTGTCTATCACAAAATCAGAAACAACCTGTCGCATCCTGCCTCTCACCCTACCACCATTGCAGATGCCAACAAGGTAGTCTATTTTATCGAGAATGGTATCAACGCGCTTAATGAGACCTACTTTTGGTATGTCTCAAAGCTCGATATTTCCGAAAAGATAAAGCAATACAATATCTGCAATAACGATGGATTCCCTAGCCACCACAATTTAGGTCTAGCTCCTTCAACGCACAAAAGTTTGCTTTGCCGTGAAAGCGTCATCGAGAGCTTATATGAAGCGCTTTTAGGTAGTGAAGTTAGGCAAAGACTTGCTGGCTCAGTTGTTTTATATGGATATGGCGGGGTTGGGAAAACTGCTATAACAACAGAATTCCTATATCGTTTGATCAGAGATCGAAAAGACAACAAGCATACCGAACTTGAGTATCTGTTGTTTTTCTCAAGCAAGGATGAATACTTACGCTCCAACAACACTTCCGGCGAACTTTATATAGATTCAGCAAAACCAGAGTTTTCTACGCTGGAAGAATTGCAAGCACTGATATGCACAGGACTTAAAATAGATAACCCTCAAGAGATCAGTGGGCGGGGAATCATTGCAATTGACAACATAGAAAACATAACAACGATCGAAAAAGAAAAAATAATTAACTTCATTAAATCGCTCCCTAGAAACGTTCAATTTATCGTTACCTCAAGGAACGAGGAACAATGTGAAGAAAAACTACATATTGAAGAATTCAAAAATGATGAGATTGGCGCCAAATTCGTAGAACAGATGGTGGAGTCAGAAGGGTTTGACATAAACCTAAAATCCGGCATGGCAGGCCAAATCTTAGACGCGTCTAAGGGTAATGCCCTGATTATTATACAAATACTTAACATAATAGACAGGCAAGTATCTACACTAAGCAGTATAACCACATCACTTGAAAGCATGCGATCAAAGAACTCGGAAATGATCGCAAACTTCATGTACAAAAACACTTTTGATGCCGCGCTAAAGTACTTATCATCTAACGGACACCCAATTAATGACTTGCTCCAGGTTATTTCCCTTTATGACGAGCGAATTGAACTTTATTCCATTAGCAAGCTTCTAGGAATTGGGATTGCTGACGCAGAACGCACCTGCAACTACCTACTCGAGCGATTAATTCTCAAGAAAAATGGCGAGTACTATGAGCTTAACGAATTCGCGAAGAGATTTGTATTCATTAAGTTACTACCCGATCGCTTCCAGATGAGTCGCCTGAAGGAAAAATGAATCGCCCCTGGTTTCGTAGACACCTCCAAGCCTCATAATGAGGCCCAAATAGGAGGTGCCATGAGTCGTCAGCGTTACCCCGAAGAATTCAAGATCGAAGCGGTCAAGCAAGTGACCG
>PJTX01000161.1_pt1 | contig 21710 bp, 13 predicted proteins | sample 1512091 | NCBI WGS metagenome assembly PJTX01 (sample SAMN08177681, study PRJNA422409) | Soil metagenome, whole genome shotgun sequencing project. | isolation source: Soil enriched (2) on filter paper: beechwood xylan treatment | place: USA: Madison | collected 2015-01-15 | reverse complement strand
TTCATTCCGTGGCGGCTCTTTGGTGAGCGTACAGAGCATCGGACTGATCCTGGTGGGCATTTTAGATTTTGACCTGGCCATACTGCATTTTTTATCTACTGAGTATAGAACACGGCCGGGCATTATTGGTTTCAAAGTTTTATACTGCGCGCAAAATTCCGGGTAAAAAAATAAACCGCTTGTATGACGAAGTATATGCTCTATCACTAGTTTGTACAAAAACCAGAGCCGGAAAGCGATCAAAATTACTTTAAATTTTCGGAAAGAAAATGACGAATCTCTTTAGCTAATTGCTGATGTATTGACTTTCTGTCAATTGTTTGATGGTCGCTGTAGTAACTTGGTTCCGCTTGTACCAGTTGGGGGGTTCCTTCATTCAAAAAGATGTAATGTCCCGTATTAGCAGGGAGTACAATATTCCTTGAACCTTTAATTACCTCACTATATTTTAGCGCATTAGTTCTGAGAGGGGCAATTTGATCATCCGCTGCGCCGATGATCAAGACTGACGAGGCGCTATTTTGTTCCCCTTCTGGAAGTCCCAGCCCTAAAGCTGGAGACAAAGCGATGTTAACTTTAAATCGACTATCTTTTAAATCTTTAGGTACTTGTTTGCAGGATATTTTTTGTATTAAATTCTGCAGATCACCTAACTCAGGAACGACAAATTGATTGCGATTTTCGGCTAATGAAGCATTTTTCTTGAGGATATCACAATCTATTTTGGTGCCAGCTAGCGCTAAAGTAGTATATCCGCCCAATGAAAAACCTATCGCAGCAATCCTAGTGCTATCTACATAACTATTAAAACGTGCATCTTCAAGGAATGAGGAAATCAGGAAACTCATATCTAGAGGTCTATCCCAATAACGCACAAAATTTTCAGGAATTTTATTATTTAGCGTATTGCCCCAATGATCCGGAGCAAGCACAACGTATCCATTTTTTGCCAGGTTAATCGCTAGCCAGGATAAGCTGAATCTGTTACCCCCAGTGCCGTGTGATAGTACAATCAATGGATATTTATTTTGAATAAACTTGGCATTTCTTACTGTAGGTGATAAAAGAAATGGTAGTTCTGTATCCTTAGTATCTTTATCGTCAGTTGGATACCATAATTGTACTTTCAAGGGCCGAGCTCGGGAAGAATCTGTATACGAAATTTCCCGCTCCCCAACGTTTTTGAGCGGAGTTTGATTGAACATAAAAAATAGACTAAACAAAACCAAACTAACTAGAATGTGCATATTTTAACAATTTTAAGCTTCAATCGAGATCAATAGCGATTGAGAAACAATCTCTTACCAAACCACAAATTTAAATCTATATGGTGATCGGATCAATGGTTATTTTTAACCATAAAATCTATTTTTGTCTCACAACTCGAAATTGAAGAGGGTATAAGAGTGCTTGAAACTTTCTTGCAAACGTATAAATCCAGCGCAAAACACGCTTTGCTGTGACTAATCGATTGAAACCATCCTGATTAAATATCTGAGCAAGCTCTTACCGAAATTGTTGCACCCCCGTCTCCTGCAATAAAAACGACAATTATTTTCTTTTATGTATTATTATTTACCTCAGAGATAATATAGTCTGAATCCTTAGCATTTATTTGCCGAGGATTTACAAAGCTGAATAGCAGCATTGCTAACAGGAATTTGACGTTTAAAATCATTATCGTTAGTCTGTTATATTTCACATTTTATTTTCACTGAGGGTTGTCGTAGTTGGCGCAGATTTGCTTCCGTCATATGAAGAGATCGCCCCGATTGCTTTTGGTCTCTGTCGATCATATTACTAGCACATAAGTTATTTTCCATGTACAAATCAATCACAAAACAAACGCAGTAAAAAAAATAAATGACAAACAGCCAATTGGAGGTGACGAAAGGTCCTTATCACATCTCAACCTTCTTGGCAAGACACGTTTTGCTCCTGTTCGTCGCCAGAAAGTCATTGTTAGCGAGTAACGCGAACTTTGGTATACAGAGTCGATAGACGTTGTTCAGAGAGATTCCTCTAAACCACGCAGGACTCTTCGTCTACAATTGTTTTTAGGAGAAAATTTCTTTTATAAACATGCAAGCGATTCATTGTGCTAGAGTCCTCTTGGTTCTTTCATCGTGGCAACAATTATTTCTGTCGCAGAAAACTGGCTATCTGTCTCATATGCTGAAAGCACGCTTTTCATACCAATAAATTTGACTTATAATCAAATGTTGCAGAAATGAATAGAAAAGAAACCGTAAAAAAAATATCGGAGCTATCTCAGATACCAGTACCCGAATGTGAAAAAGTACTGGACGCACTGGAAATCGTGCTCAGCCAAGAATTAATGCAAAAAAAAGGTCTCCGACGTATCTTCCATATAGTCTATAAGATTATGGAGATATTTAAGCGTAGGATATTTATGGCATTTTTCTGTGTTTTGATTTCAATCACTGCTGCTTATGGCCAAAACACGCCAACGCAAAATATACGGGGTGTGGTCACAGATCGCTTATCAGGCATGCCGGTTCCCGCCGTATCTATCAAGGTCGTTGAAAATGCAGGTCTAGGTGTATTCACCTCGGATGACGGGCAATTCGTGCTACATGATATCCCGATCGGACGTTATACAATTCAAGCTTCCTGCATAGGTTACGAACTAACCGTTGTCAAAGAGATCATGCTTACTTCTACCAAAGAAGTTTCGGTAGAAATAGCGATGGATCGCATTGAATTTGAACTGAAAGATGTTGTCATCGTAGCGAATAAGGAACGGGCTTCTAATAAAATGGCGCTTACAGGTGGCCGTTTGTTGCGGGTAGAAGAAGCGAGTCGTTATGCAGGTGGAATGGATGATCCCGCCCGCCTGGTCAGCTCTTTCGCTGGGGTATCTCCTAACGTCGGCAACAACGGTATATCAGTGCATGGGAATGCACCGGGTATGCTGCAATGGAAACTTGAGGGGATAGAAATACCAAACCCTAATCACTTCGCAGATATAGCAGCCCTTGGTGGGGGCGTATTATCGTCATTAAGCACAAATGTTTTGGCAAATTCGGACTTCTATAATGGCGCTTTTCCTGCGGAATATAATAATGCAATTTCCGGTGTATTTGACATGAAGTTGCGTACTGGAAATAACCGTAAGCATGAACACACCTTCCAGGCAGGTTTACTGGGACTAGATTTCGCGTCGGAAGGCCCCTTTAGTAATCATAGTCATGCTTCTTATCTGTTCAATTACCGTTATTCGACAACCGGATTGATGAATAAATTGAAGTCGGGAGTCAATAAAGAGCAATTGTTGGATTATCAGGACCTAAATTTCAAATTAAATTTCCCGGGCAATAATAAAAGCATATTGTCAATCTGGGGGAATGCCCTGATAGACAAGTTCCGTACAAAAAAAGAAGAGTCATTAAGCTGGAAATATATGGATGACCATAAATCCTCAAAAACCGACCAGATGTCAGCTGCGGCAGGCATCACACATCGCTATTTCTTTGCTGATGGAGGAATTCTGCGTACCACGCTAGCGTCTACCTATTCAAACAACCAAGCCGCGGAAGACATCCTTGATCATAACACAGAAATAACGCCCAATTTATCCTTAAACAACCGCATTACAAACCTGATATTAACATCATCATTGGATAAAAAATACAACCAGAGACACAGCAATAAAACAGGTCTGACAGTTACAAAGATGCATTACAATATGGATCTGGATATTTCACCGATTGTGGGAGCAGCACTGAAAACAGTTTCGGAAGGAAAAGGTAATACAACATTGATTTCGGCTTATAGCAGTTCATTGATTGAGCTGAGCAATAAAGTACACGTCACGCTAGGGCTGAATTCACAGATATTAACACTGAATAATAAATGGACAATCGAGCCCAGAGCCGCTGTCAAATGGCAATTAGCCACGAAAAACTCGATTGCCCTTGCCTATGGATTACACAGCCGTATGGAAAAGATGGACGTCTACTTTGTAAAAGATAAAAACAGTGACAAATACGTGAACAAAGATCTGGAGTTCATTAAGACACATCACTTGTATTTATCTTATCAATATAAAATGTCAGCTAACACGAGCTTAAAGCTGGAACCTTTTTATCAATATCTATTCCATGTGCCAGTGATTGCCGACAGCTCCTATTCCGTCCTCAACCGCAACTTGTTTTATGTGGAAGATCCGTTGGTAAACAGAGGAAAGGGACAAAATTTCGGACTCGATATCACAATCGAGAGATACTTGGAGAGGGGTTTTTATTATATGTTAACGGCCTCGCTGTTTGATGCGAAATTTGCAGGTGGAGACGGTATCTGGCATAACAGCAAATTTAACAGGCGTTTTGTCATCAATGGGCTCACGGGCAAAGAATGGTTCATTGATAAACAGAAAAGAGATCTACTAAGTGTTCATCTGAAAATGACTTTGCAGGGAGGCGAGCGGTATTCTCCCGTAATCGAAGCAGCTTCACTCAGCCATCCGGATAAGGAAACGCAATACGATGAAAGAAATGCATTTGCCAAACAATTTTCCCCTATGTTTATAGCTAATTATTCGATCAGCTACAAAATCAATAGGTTGAAACGATCGCACGAGATTGCTATCAAATGGCTGAATGTCACGGGCGAAAAAGAATACTATGGCCACAAATACAATTTAAATACCGCTGCCATAGAACCCAAAAAACAGGCGACATCGTTATTCAATATATTATATAGAATAGATTTTTAATGTATTTTTATACCCACAAATGCAGCAAAGTAAATTATACCGTCTAATAATTGATTCTAAGTATCGTGTCTGGAGACATCTCCTCTTTATTTTCACTTTAGTCATTATCACCTTTAACCAGATATTTATAGCTTATCAAGACAGCATTACACATTTGGGCAATACGGTATTTCTAATTTGTTTGCTTTCATTTATCACTTACCTGATAACCACTTACCTAAACTACTTTTTCCTCATACCAAAATTCTTGTTAAAGGAAAAATACACAATATACATCGCATTGTTACTATTTTTTGTCATAGCGCTCATGGGCTGTACACATATTTTGGAATATTCGATACGGACAATTTTCGGACTTTCGCACCGAATAAAATCCTACAGCAATCCCATTATACTAGTGGACAGTTTGTCTTCATCAGTGATTACTATAATCTGTCTTTGGAGTATGTCTGTCATAACGCTGTTTCGAAAATGGAATAAAAAGAATGAGGATCTGATGATGTTGGAGCATAGCTTTCTAGAATCAGAAGTCAACAAACTAAAAGGACAGATTTCTCCTATTTTTATGTCGAAAGCCTTACGTAAAGCCGCCGCAGCCGCTAGATCCGACTCAAAAAAAGCCTCCGAAATACTCATGCTGCTCGGGCATTTACTACGCTATCAACTCTATGACTGCGATAGAAAGAAAGTTTTCCTACGTTCTGAAGCTACCTTCATAAAAAACTTGCTGCAATTAAAAAGATTGATTGATGATATTCCTTTCGAGTATACCCTTGATGTAAAGGGAAATATCAATAATTTACTAATATCTCCCTTATTATTAATCGTATTGATACAACGTATGCTAATTGATGACGATGTAAAACGCTTAGCCATCAGCATGCAAACGGTAGAAAAAAAACTAGTCTTCATTGCAAATTTTACAGAAACCTCCACACTGACTGCCGAAAACTCCATGGAAATAACGGAAAAATTAAATATGCTCTATCCCGATTCATACGAATGGACTACTGAATCGGGAAAAATGAAGCTTAAACTGGATCTCAGCCAATGGAACTAACAGTAGACAATAAGGGATTTGCTTTTTTGATTGCAGATCGCTACAGGGTACTGAGAAATATTTCGTTGCAAGTAATTATTCTCTTAATTACGATCGGGATATTCTTCGACGCCCCAGATACCCTGAATCTTTCCTTCAACAGATTTTGCGGCTGGCTGGCATATTATCTGTTTATGAATATGCTGGTATATGTTAATGTTTACCTATTGTTTCCCCATTTTCTGGCAAAAGATAAGATTATTCAATATGTGATCGTTGTTGTGCTATTTGCTGTAGTTGCTCTGTTCATATTAATGATCTTGCAAGATCTATTTTACGATATTGCAGTAAGCCGAAACGAACCCAGCCCGATCGCCATATTCCTCAGTTTGGCTTCCAGCTTATTGGCTATTATACTGTTTATTACAGGCACCTCGGCCCTCCTACTCTTCAGACCGTTAATACAGAGCAATATCAAAGAGCGGGAATTACAAAAAGCCACTACTGAATCAGAACTGAAATTTCTAAAAAGTCAAATTAATCCTCATTTCTTATTCAATACAATTAATAACGCTAATATACTGATCGATGAAGACCCTGAAATGTCTGCTCATATTCTAACAAAGCTGAATGATTTATTACATTACCAGTTTACAGACAGCGTCAGAGATAAAGTATGCCTAGCAGACGATATCTCCCTATTAACGGACTATCTGGAGTTGGAAAAAGTAAGAAGAGACCGCTTTGAATTTAATATTGAAACATGGGGAGATACTAAAAATGTATTTATTGCCCCGCTTTTATTTATCCCATTTGTTGAAAATGCTGTTAAACACAATCTAAACAGCAATGGAATATCTTATGTCAACATATCTTTAGGCATAGGGGAGCAATCACTTGTCTTTATCTGCGAAAACTCTAAATCCATGCGTGTAAACCCAACACAAATGGGAGGAATCGGACTGAGCAATATTGTTCGTAGATTGCAGCTTTTGTATGAAGATCGGTATTCTTTGGAGAAAGAAGAAACAGAAGAGAATTATAAGGTAAAATTAACGGTAATGTTATGAGATGCATCATTGTAGATGACGAGCCTATCGCACGAAAAGGAATAAAAAAACTGGTGGAACCGATTGCTTCACTGGAGCTGCTTGAGAGTTTTAACAATGCAGAGTCCGCCGCTTTGTATATACAACATACAGCTGTTGATTTGATCTTCCTAGATATCAATATGCCAGGAATTAATGGAATTCAATTTGCCCAGACAATTCCCAAAAATACTCTGGTTATTTTCACCACTGCTTATTCAGAATACGCAGTAGATAGCTACGAAGTCGATGCCATAGATTATCTGGTAAAACCAATTGACAGCGTTCGTTTCCGAAAAGCAGTGGATAAGGCGATTGTTTATCACGGTCTCCTTTTGGATGAAGAAAATAAGAGTATAGAACAAATCACCGAGGATTACATTTTTGTAAAATCCGATCGCAGATTTGTCAAGGTCAATCTCAGTGATATTCTTTTTATCGAAGCACTTAAAGATTATATCATTTTTCAAATGGAAGACCAACGTGTGATTACACGAATGACGATAAAAAATATACATGATTGGCTCCCTAAAACTACTTTTATTCGAATAAACCGCTCATACATTGTCAATAAATATAAAATCGATTCATTTGACCATAACGATGTCTTTATCAAAAAGCATGAAATTGCGATCGGAAAATCCTATCATGATTCTTTTTTCCAAGAGATGCTTGCTTAATGCGTTCTTCACCTTTAATAAATCAAGTGTGCATTCTCGCCACCTTCTCGCCCAACAAGAGACTGACCGGTAACAGGTATAGATTTATGCATGATTATCTTACTATATGATCCAACCATCTAACTATAGACTCTAATGTACTATCCGGCATATCACCAAGTTTTGCATATTCGGATGGGACGCAGGTTTTACAAGCCTGGAGCAGGTGATTTACATCAGGCAACAACAAGGTGGTGACCTTGCCCAGCTGTCCAGAGCGGCTATACCGCTTCCAGTAAGTGAGGTTGACCGGATCGACAAACAGGTCCTTACTTCCATTGATCGCCAAGATAGGCACATCTATTTTGCTTAAATAGATCTGTGGATCATATCTCACAAAATAACGGTACCACGGGCCAATGGCCTGCTGCACATATGACCAGATCGGAAAGCGGAAATGATCAAATTCTATACCCAAAGTCTTAAAGTAGATCTCATCTTTGGATTTCCAATAATTGTATACTGTATTCAACTTATTTTCGAGACTATCGGAGGTTGCATATTGAAAAGCTGTTGCAAACATCAGGCGATTGATCTCATTGGAACGTTTCTTGTCAACTTCTGGCAAAGGCGAATTGTTGACCAAGTTTTCGTTCTGCACGAAAAGAGACTCCAGACCATTGGAAGCTAAGCCGGCAAGACTGATCAAAAATGCAATATCTTTGGTTTGGGAAGCAGCAATCGAAATCACTGCTCCACCTTCGCTATGCCCCAGTAGTCCGATATGGGCCGGATCAACATTTTTTTTAGCTTTCAAAAACTCCACGGCACCCAGTACATCTTGCGCAAAATCCGCCGTTGTGGCATAGCGGTATTCCCCCGTCGTTTTGCCCACACCCCGATCGTCCATACGCAGCACGATGTAGCCTTTGGGTGTGAGATAATTTGCTATACGTGCGAACATCTTGGTGCCCGCCATGGTTCCATCACGATCCTGCGGGCCCGTACCCGAGGCAATGATGATCGCTGGGTATTTACCGGCCTTTGCCGGAGCCGATATTGTGGCTCCGATCGTGATACTGTCGGCTTTTGATTTGAAAACCACATCTTGCTGTTTGACATGTTGGGCGAATAGCGATAGCTGCCCTATGGTCAATAAAGAAATCGATGCCAATGCAATTTTATGTCCTATTCTCATTTTACTTTCCAGATTTTAACACCCTGACCATTTCAATAATCTCATCAGAAAGCTCCGAAGCGCTTCCCATGTACCCTACTTCAGAAAACCTGATTTTACCATTTTTATCAACAACAATTTTATGTGGAATCGGACCTACACCGAAACTTTTGGATACCCTACTTTCGGTATCGAGCAAAACAGTAAACGGATAATTATTTTCTTTGACGTAGTTAGCCACATATTCTTTTGCATCGGCACGCTTTTCCTGTGTGTCGATAAAATAGAATACCACTTCAGGATCGTTTTTAAAGTGTTCGACAGCAATTTTCATCCCGGGGAAAGCGGCTTTACAGGGTGCACACCATGATGCCCAGAAATCCAGGATAACAATCTTTCCTTTTTGCTGGGCCAGCGTTACCGTATTTCCAAACTGATCTTTCAATTGAAATGCCGGGGCATTTTTATTGACCAGCTGCTGCAGCACCTTATTTTTTAACTCACCCTGAAGACTGGCATCTTTGAGACCTGACAGATAATTTACATAGCCCTTATCGCTGCCTTTTTCAGCAACATACATTTCTTTCATCAGATCCAGCATGTAGGTCGAACTCTTATTGACGCGATAACTTGCTTCGAGGCTTTCTTTTAATTCCTTTTTCTTGCCCTGTCCTTTTAAAATTCTGGAAAACGTATCATTCAGGTTAGCGTCTTCAAAACCTTTCTGACTTTTTGCCGCTGTAGCGTATACAAAGGCCTCGTCAAACAGACCATTGTCCACTAAGATCTTGGCAAACAAATCTGCATTGCTATAATAGAGGCTACTGTACTCATCCCCCTGAAAATTATCCTTATAATAGTTCAGGCGATCCAGGACGACACGCGTGTATGGCAATATTTCTTTGGCTGTTTTTGAATTTTGGGATATATACGGAACAGAAAGCGTTCTATAAATGACATTCGCCAAGGACAGATAAGGCTCCGCTTTTGACACATATTTCTTATATAGCTCAAAGTCATTTTTCATACTTGCGTAGACGGAAATCAACCAATAAGCATTGATATAACTGATCCTGTATTTATCGTTAAATGCCACCTCGAACTCGCGATAGGGATGCTTGTCAATGAAATCCGTCGCCGCTTTCAGCCTTTCGTCATCCGTCTTGGCCTGTTGAATCAGATTAAAGTCTGCCAGTCGCTGCTGATCCCTGACGTACTGGCCCTGTGGATACTGTAGACGAATTTTTTTCTCCAATTCGTCTGCTCTCGCCGAATCCTTTAATACCTCTTTATAGACCCGAAATACTTCCAACATATCCTCTTCTTTTAAATTGGGAATGGCTTGAAGAGCATTCAATTCGTTTTGAAGTTTTGTCAGGGACTCGCTGGTATTCATATGTTTCAGGGCATTGGCGGCAGCATAGAGTACCTTGAATCTGTTTTCAGGGTGTCCCTGCAACTCATACTTTGCCCACATAATCAGGATCTCATCCGTTTTATAGGCTGATTTATCAACTACATACGGGGTACCGGGTACAATTTCGGGCGTACGTAACATCCCCCAGCCAATCAGACCTCCGGACACCTGCTTACCATCTCTTCCAGAGATCAGATAAGAATAGGTCTGATCCCCACCCAAATCCCGTAATGTATCTGCCTGAAAAACAAAATTGACCAAAGCCATCTTCTCGGGCACAATATAACTTGCAATCCAGACCGAATCTTTTTTTGTAAATTTTAAGACCTTCTGCACCCAGCGAAAATCCTGATAACCGGTAAGATTACCGGTTATAGACGATGCATCCTTCAAAGCTGTTTTACGGGCATCATAGATAAATTGTATAGTATCGCGTTCTTTTGGAAACTCGGGAATTACTTTAAAATTAGGCGTTTGCGCTTGAACTGAGGCGATGATCCCCAAAAGAGCTGTCCCCAACCTTGCTCCCAGTGATTTGTTAGTCTTCATATGAGTAGTTCGTTTATTTTTTTATGGATTTTGGACTATTTCCGGACTCAGATTAATCTCATACTGGGCAATCGGAAAGACATAGCGATTGCTATTTGGCGCTAATGTAATCGTCTTACCAGCAAATGTCCGAGTATATGTTTTTTGAAATAAAGGCTCGTCTTTCAGACGGCGCATATCCCACCATCGCAGCATACGGAACATAAACTCACGCCGGCGTTCCTGCACAACTTTAACCAATGCATCATTTGCATCCGTCGCTGTCAAGACGACATTTCCTTTGGCAAGTACCCTTTTGGCGCGAAGTTGATTAACCAAAGCCATAGCTGTAGCAGGCTTATTGTTGCGCGCCTCCGCCTCTGCCTTGATCAATAACATCTCCGGAACGCTGGGCCCCACATTCCGGCCTTCGTTCATCACATAGTCCAGGTAATAATAGCGTCCCTCGTACACTTCCCACGTAGAGATGATATCACCGTTGACAGTGAACAAATTATAGCGTTGATCATTTTCGTCAAACAGTCCAATGAGGTCGCTGCTCATGCGGAAGGCCGTCGGCGTGTAAGCCGAAATTCCATTTACAGGTACTTTTGACAGTAGAATTTCGGTATTGAACACTCTCTTTGGATAACTGGAGGCTACCGGCTGATTAAGCGTAGTCAGGTCAATTAACTTATTGTTGATCGCCAGGGCTTGATCTGCAGCGGTAGCGGCTTCAGTATACCTATTCATATAGAGATAGGTACGCGCGAGCAGACCATAAGCAGAGGCTTTTGAAGGCAGTGTCGTATATTGCTGGCTATTTGGTAATGAGGGAATGGCTTCTTGAATATCTTTTAAGATGGCATCGTAAACAGTCTGCACTGGCACCCTGACCAGCGGCTGCTCTGTCGTAGGCGCCAGGACGAGTGGCACTCCAAGGTCGTTGCCTGCCGTGGCCGCCTCGTAAGGCTTAGCGTAGGTATTAACCAACATCAGATACGCTGATGCGCGGTGAACTTTCGCTTCGGCTATCAGCGCTGCCTTTTGCTGATCCGTGCCGTCCGTCACTGCCGGTACCTCATGGATGACTGTATTGGCGTAGGCAACGGTATTGTATAATGCGCCCCATGCATCATCCTTGTGATACAAATTTTCGATAGGATAGATGATGTCCGCCCATTGATAAGCACGCTTATAATAGCCATAATAATCGCTGCTGGTCAATCCGGTCTGCTGTGCAGTACCGTCTATAATCTCCAGATCATCGGAGGCCATATCTGAAATTGCCGGTGCTGCTTCAAATGCATTGGTATTGTTGAGCAGATAACGATAATTTTCAATCGTCCCCGGAGTGAGCTGACCCTGGGTCTTGATATCCACATATTTTTCACAACTTGCAAACATGGCCACACAGAGAACTGCCAAAGCTGCGGTGCAAGAAAGGGTAATTCGATATTTCATGTCAATCGGTTTTAAAAGCTTACATTAATAGAAAAATTATACGAAGGTACTGGACGCAGATTGGTCGTATTTCCGACGAGATTAACATAATCCGGATCATAGCCTTCTTTGTTCGCTGTCCAGATCAAGCCCAAATTGCGCACGGAACCTGCCAGCTGCACATTTTCTACTCGCAACCTGTTTAAGATGCTTTTCGGCAGTCCATAACTCAGCGAAATTTCCCGCAGGCGGATATAGTCTCCTTTTAAGACGTTAATATCCGAATACTGATAGCGCTGCAAACTATAGGAACTGTAGATATCCGCAGTCAATCCCGGTACATTTGTAAAGGCCTCGTCGCCTGGCTGTCGCCATCTATTGGCGATATCCGCACTCAGATCGAACTTAGGTATTGTGAGCCCCCTGCTTGGCGCCATGTAAGACTCAATGCTAGGTTTCATGAAAATATTTCCAAACTGATACGAGATCAATGCATAAACCGACCATTGTCTATAGCGTAAATTGGTCCGTAACGATCCGAAATAAGGGGCAACCCTACGGCCAGCATATTTCAGGTCATCAACCCCGCTCAAGGTTTTAGTAACGGGTATGATCTCGTTGTTTTTGTTATAAATCTGAGTCAATCCTTTCTCATCCAGCCCTGCATGGCGAAAGACAAAGATTTTGTCGCTCGGATAACCTTCTAAATAGCCGATGCCGATCGGAGTATAGGAATAAGTAAATGTCGAAATATCTTTGGGGTCAAATCTATTGTCTGTGATTTTATTTGTATTATATGAAAAGTTTAGGGTGGCATCCAAATTCCAGTCGACAGTGCGGATGAATGTTCCTGTAAGCCCCAAATCAATTCCATGCCCGGACATAGATGCCGTATTCCTTTTTAATGAACCAGCCCCAATCGTACCTACATAAGGAGCAGCAATTGGGAAACCATATAACAGATCTTTACCATTTTTTCGGTAATAATCCAAACTACCTGTCAAACGATTGTCCAACAAACCGAAGTCAAGGCCAAAATTGGTGACATAGGTTTTTTCCCAGCGCAATTGTGGGTTGGCAATGGCGATGATACTTGCCGACGGTTGATTTGTCGGATTAAGACTGGCATTGTCCAAAGAAATATAGGTAAAGGGTCTGACGTCCTGTGTGATATTACCATTGACGCCATAAGTGGCCCGTAGTCCAAGCCGGTTAAGCCAGGTAAAATGCTGCATAAAGCGTTCCTTCGCCATATTCCATTTCAATCCCGAAGACCATAAAGGTGTTGCGCGGAAACTGCGATCTAGACCAAAGTTGTTGTAATCGTCATAACGTACACTACCCGAGAGGGTATACTTTCCATTTAAAGTATATGCAGCATTCGAAAAATAGGATAAGAAACGTCTTGTTCGGTCAGCCTGAGTAGGACTGCCACTTAAACCGGACAGATAGCCCATCAGTGTGTTATAGCTATTTTGCATATAGCTGACGCTGGTATTAAATCCCGTCTGTGGGTTGTAACCGTACATCGTTTTCATCCCTTGCCCAGCCTGTGTTTGTCTGATTTCCGAACCGGCGATGGCTGTAATCTCATGCTTCTGCGCGAAAGTCGCATCATAATTCAGCTGACCACGCACCGTGTAATTGTTCATACTGCTGTTGATGATATTGTAGATCCCACCCTTATTAATACCAATGGTATTGCTGGATTCTCCAATAGGCGTGAACTGGTTTAATAGCAGTCGATTCTTGTAGGAATTCTCATCGTCATAACTTCTAGTTTCACCAAAAGAACGCTCGTTGGCGTAACTTACCGAGCCCTTCAATCCTTTGTATATGGGGACCTCCAGGTTGATGACAGCGGAATAATTATTGTCTTTTTGGACATTATCCAGCAGCTGCAGCTCCTGCAGGTAGTTATAGCGCCAGTCTTTATACGCTGACCCCAGGGTCTGGGTAAATCCTGGATTTACCCGATCGTAGTAAATTCCATTTCCCTGCTGATCCGCCAACAGCTGATACGGCAACAATGTGGAACTATTGGCATCATAAAGCTGACCAAGATCGATACCATTCTTGCTATTTCTGAAAAAAGTTCCGCGAACACTTGTTGAAAGCGTTGCGATCTTGAATATTTTCCAATTATTATTGAGGTTAAACGTAAAACGTTTTCCATTTTCCCCTTTCGTAAATGGATTCTCATTAGCATAGGAGGCTGAATAGAAATAGTTGTTATTTTCAGTACCATTGCTGATCGAAAGGTTATATTGCTGATTATTCATCGGACGCAGGAGATACTGCTGAATCTGTGATCTGTTGTCGATCTGCTTTAAGGGATTCACAATTGCATCATAGTCTGCCTGCGTTATTTGTCCCATTTTTAAGCGTATAGCCGCCGTCGCTACTTCACCGGGATAATAGCTCGAAGCATACATATACAGATTGGAGGCTATATTATTGGAGTTGAGAATATTTTTGGCAACGAGTTCTTCTTGATATTCGATCATCTGCTCACTGTTCATCGTACGCAGATAGTTCAGGTCAGGTTTACCAGAAAACGCCGTATTGAAGGAAAAGTTGATCCGCGGAACACCGGTTTTTGAACCTTTCTTTGTGGTGACCACAATAACGCCATTGGCTGCTCTGACACCGTAGATGGAGGCCGCAGCAGCATCTTTCAGAATGGTAATATTATCGACATCATTCGGATTGAGCATGTTCAGATCAATATTTGAAATAGCGCCGTCAATGACAACTAATGGAGATTTTTCTGTATCCGTATCGATAGATCCCACTCCTCGGACAGTCAGACTGTAATCGTTTTGTCCGATCGTACGTGTGCTGGAGTAGATCCCCATTTGGTTGTTGTTGTAAGTAAATGTACGGTCACCTGACCCAACCCACACCTGAAGCCCCGGAGCCAGACCATCCATTCGCTGAATAAGATTGGGCGATGCACTTTTTTCCAATTCCTTGGATGTAATCACTGTTGCCGATCCTGTTGCGCGTTCTTTTGAAATTTTTTGGTAACCTGTAGAAATAAGAACCTCTTCGAGCATATTTTCGTCGGCCTCCATGATCACAGCCATGGCGTCCCGATTGCCGGCAAGTACGGTAGTGGTTTTATAACCTACCGCGGTAAATACCAGTTCGTCTGTCGGCTTGAGATCATACATCATAAACCGACCATCTTCATCCGCCTTTCCGCCTTTGCGCGTATCTTTTATCCAGATGCTGGCAAACGGAATAGGTTTTCCGCTAGCAGATCGTACCGTACCGGAAATACGTTCAAATCCGGATTTAGCATCCATACTTCTTTCAAAAGCTCCTTGCTGTGGTCGGTCATCGGTTTCCTGACGAGGGACAATTGAATACGATCGATCGTCCACATAGAGGAAGACCAACTGATTGGGATAAAGGACTTTTTTGAGCACCTCTTCGAGACGATTTCCTTTAAGAGATTCGGAGCTGACGAATTTTCCGTTCAGCAGATTATGCTCATAGCTCAAATTCGCATTGAAGCGCTGTTCGATCTGTCTGATCGCTTGGGCAAGGGGCAACTTTTGCTGCCCGTGGGCCTGTTGCCCAACGGTAAATAGCAGCGTCGTGACGGGAACGGCCAACAAGGCGCGTAACGGCTGCCACCTGTCTTCTGTGATTTTCATTTTTGTTAGGTTAGATGTTACTATTGTATTAGATTAATATTGTTTTTATTGCTTAGGATCGAGGTAGATGGTATCTTTTTCCATTCGGATATTGGCTTGTAAAATATTGGCAATGGAATAAATAATACTTTCAGGAGACTTTAATGATATCCGCCCGTCAATTTTTCGGCTTAAAAGCGCAGTATCGCTTATGATAATTTCTTTTCCGTACACATAACGAAATTCATTGATGAGGTCAGCGACCGATAGGTTCTCTCCTGTCAAGGTTTTCTGAGTCCAGGCTACCGTTTGCTGCACCACTTTTTTATCGCTGCTCAAGTTTTGAAAGCCTTCGGCTCCTTCAGTAACGATATCTCCCGGCTGGAGCACCTTTGCTGCGCCCCCATGCTTCAGGTTGCGCAGTGAAATTCGCCCTTCCAATAGGGAAACCGTGATCTTATTGTCCCGATTGCGGAGATTAAATTTCGTTCCTAACACCTCAACAGCGATATCGCCAGTGTAGGCTGTAAACCTTTCCTCATCACGTATGTTTGCCAGATCTCTGTTCAGATGTTTAATTTCCAAAAGGGCTTCGCCGGTGGTATATACTTCTCGTTTCGACAACCATTTCCAGGCACGCCGGTAAGCCACAGAAGAGTTTGCATTTAGCTGCACGGTACTGCTATCGGGCAAAACAACGGTCTCCAACATACCACTTCCTGTCCGTATCACTATCATGGACTGGTAATACCAAGCTGCCACCACAAAAACAGTTACGGCTGCCGCGCCGGCCATCGCTGTCCATATACGAATTATACGATGCCTCCGTTTCTTTCGATTTCCAGCAATCCCTGACTCGATATCCTGAAAAAGGCTATCCACAAACATCGGATCGGGTGACAGACGTTCGATCCCGAGCAAGGTGTGGAGATAAGCGAATGCTTCGTCGTACGCCTGCAGGTTATCCGGATTGGCAGCACGCCAATGGCGCCAATAGCTGAACTCTTCCTGATTTGGTTTTTTGACAAAACGGACAAAATCCAGATCATCCAAAAAATCCTGTGTGCTATACGTATTATATTTCTCCATTAATAAGCCTTTGTTAATTACATGACAAACAGGGATTGAATTTTATCCCATGGATTTTCATCTTTTTTTTTTTAAATCTAAAAACTACTTCTAAAGATTGTCAATTTCACAATTAATCCTCAGAAAAAATGATCACCTTATTAGTTTTTGGACTGAATAACTACTTCCCTGCACCTAAACTTGAATTTTAAAATGAGGGTTGGCTTATTGTTATTAAATCTTTACTATTTTTGAAAAAGCAAGTAATTTATCCACTTAGTGGCATACATTCTACATGAACAACAGCATCGATCTGTATTGGAATGATTTTATTGAAGGCGACAGAGAGGCCTTTGAGCAGATCTATCGTGTACTGTTACCCAGCTTATACGAATATGGTATGCGACGGGTCAAAGATGAAGACTACGTCAGAGATTCAATTCAAGATATATTTGTCAAGTTTTGGGAAAGCCGGGGCAAACTAAAAACCATTTCCAATCCAAAGCACTATTTACTGGTCGCTTTAAAAAACAGCTTATTGAACGCCCAATTGCGGGATGGCAGGTTATCGTCTTTCGGGGAAAACGACGATTTTCTGCTATCGTACGATATTGAATCCAATTATATCCTTGCTGAAGAACAGCGTGCCAATGCGCTGAAGCTAATTCAGGCCCTGGAACAGTTAACAGGCAAACAAAAGGAAGTTATTTTTCTTCGGTATTTCGAAGAATTGAGCTATGAGGAGATTAGTGTGCTGACCAATATTTCTGTTAAAAGCTTATACAAGTTAAACAATCGAGCCATGGAAGCGCTGAAGGAAATTATGGGTATTCCGAAGAAACCACTTCTGGTACTACTTTATATGATCCGGTTTCTATATTTCTAAAGGAAAGGGCAGCACACAGCTTAGGCAACTGCGTGCCAGCTGTAACCTAGGCCCCTATTCTCTAGCAGCGCTGCCAGGTCCAACATTAGTTCAACGTCTGAAAGCTATACCTCCCGGGTAAAAGCTGGTATTGCAGAAGACCGCACATATTGGCGAGTCTACTAACGGTTTTATATTTACGCGCGTCAATCCGTTCTTCTGGACGAAGCTGTAATACTGCGGTACTATTAGGAGGTACGATCACTTCCAAGGTCATTTGTTTACCGACTCTTTTCCAATTCACGGCTATCCTTCCTACAGGAGAGTCATAGGTTGTTTTCGCATACTGGATATCCGTCGCTCCCCGAAATGGTGGCCGGATAATAAAACGCTTATATCCGACTTCATTCGGATGTCTTTTAATCCCGCCCAGACCATCTATAAACCAGGCTCCGGGAAACAAATAAGAACTATGCAACAGTGAATGCCCCGGCAGGTCTTTCTCCCACATCTCCCATATCGTAGTCGCACCATTGTCTTTCATATATCCCCAGCTTGGATAAGTTCTCTTTGAGGTCATCGCATAAATGAGATCATCTCTACCCTCGTCCCGCAATAACTTAAATAACAGCGCACCTCCGGTAATGCCGGCATGAATATGGCCTTTCCGGACTTCCATAATCTCTTTTTCCAGACGTTGAAAGACTTTTTTTCGCAATTCGGCAGGCGGCACGTCGGCCAATAATGCTGCGGCAAGATAGGCCATGGAGCCATTCACGTAACTATGATCCGTCTCGTTATAAAACATTTTATGGACCGCCTTCGCTGCCACCCCAGCTTTCTGCTCCCAAAATGCGGCCTCTTCCTGACGGCCGATAAGCTGTGCAATCTTCGCAGCCGTTCGCAGATTAAAAATGTAATATGCATTATTCAGGCATAAGGTTTCGGGAGAGTCGTTGTTCATCCCTTCTGCTGTAGCGTTGGGCCATAGCCAATCTCCAAGAAAGTCCCATTGTCCGCCAAATCGACGCAGCAGATTATCCTCCACATGGGTATCTAAAAATGATAGCCATCCCCTCATGAGCTCAAAATTCTTTTCCAGCACCTGCCTATCGCCATAATGCTGATACATAAACCAAGGTAATGTAATCACGATACCTCCCCAGGCTGGTCCTCCTCCGCCCCATACAGTTGGTGCGGTATGCGGGATCACGCCATTATTTAAGATCCTACCGCTCGTCATCTGTTTTCTAGCATAATTGGTATCCAACATATCACCCACCATGGGTTCGGTGCCCTGTACATCGCGCCAATCTTCCATCCATTTGGTATAAAATGCGCCCATATGATAATTGAACATCCCTGTTTCACTCGTAGCGTGCGCGTCTCCACCATACCCCATGCGCTCCCGCTGTGGGCAATCGACAATAAATCCGCCCAATGAGAGGTTTTCAAATGTCCACTTGATACGGTCGTACATCCAGTTCTGCAAGGTATCCGAACTCTGAAAGCTTGAAGCGTCTTTAATATCAGTTCGCAGCATCCATCCGCGCACGTCATCCATTGTCAACGCTTTTTTCAATCCGCGAATGGTAATCCATCGACCAGAGCTATAATTGAACCGATTGACGAATATGCCTTTTCCGGTATGGTTGGGTATGTAGGCACTGTGGATCCCAAAAGTCATCTCATCCTGTTTTCTTTCTGAAAACTGGAACGTAATTGTATCTCCCGGTGTTCCATTTACACGTATACGGGTCCAGCCAGCAAAATTCACGCCCATGTCCACACGGTACGTGCTATCATTCCGTTTTTCAATATAAACAGGACGAATTTCATCAAAAATCCGGTTAGGCTCTACCATCTGGGCAGAAAGAATGAGCTTTGCCGGATAGACGACTGCGGCCTTCCACTGGCGTTCATCACAGTCTGCTTTGTTCCATGTTGCATCTTCTAATCTGGCATCCCAGAGTTCCCCTCCCATACGTCTAAAGTCCCATTTGCCCAACAATTTATTGGGGCTTGATTTCGTCCTCCAGGTTTCATCTGTATAGATCTTTGCGACCGGCTGACTATTTGGCGTAGGGTTGCTTTCATCATAGATGGAGACCTGCGCTTTTACGATCGGCGTAAGTGGCCGGTCATCATGCAAAATATAACCGGGAAAGATGGACCAAGAGGTTCCTAGCCAGATTGCAATCACATTCTTCCCTTTTACTAGTTTGGGAGCAATATCATACATGATATACCGCGCCCGTTTAGTATGATCGGATACTGCTGGGGCCAACACATGATCGCCGATACGCTCACCATTTACATAAATCTCGTGATAGCCGACCGAAGCGACCATCAGCGATGCCTTTCCCGGCTTGCAATCTAATTCAAATGATTTACGGAACCACGGATCAGCGATATTGTTTGTCACAGCATGCCGGTCATAAAGTTCCTCTCCACCAATCCACTTTGCAGACCATTCCTCTTGCGTAAATAACCCAGTACTCCATGATTTTGCAGGGCTCCAGCTTGATTCATTTCCTCTTTCATCTTTGACCTGTACTTTCCAATAATAAGTACGATCTGACACCAGTGCTCTGCCTTTGTAATCTATCAATTGCATTTGATCCGAATTGACCCACTTGCTGTCCCACACATCCCCAATATTCTTACCGAGCAAATCCTTATCCGAAGCTACGATGATATGGTATGCCGTCTGCATCTGTCCAAAAGCAACGCTGTCCACGGGCCGCAATATCCAGCTTAGACGGGGTTGCAAAACGTCTATGCCCTGTGGGTTTTCCAGATATTCGCACCGTAACCGAGTGGGTATAACAGAACTCATTTTTGTCTGTCCAAAAGACGTAATTACCAATGCCAGCAGCAGTGATATCATAAAGATATGCCTGGGTATTCTCTTCATATTCTTCTGTATCGAGGTTTATACTACTTGTAAATGTAAAGTAATAGAGTCAACTTTGCAATTGGTCAAACAGATCAATAATCCCATCCACCCCAAGAATCGCCTCTTGTAAAAGAGAAGCTGTCATCCATTTACACTTAAAATGTTGTATATTTATTCTTGCCGGATGATATCAAAACGGTCTTGAATATAACGGTTCGACGATGAGCCCTTCGATTCAGTTGAACTGCCCAATAATTTTATGCTGCCAGAATGAGCGCCAAACCTTATCTGTATTTTATCAAAAATGTGATCTGGATCAACTTTGGGTTATCCTGCTTTTTTTCTTTACTGGCCACAGATCTTGTATCCGATTCGAGGCATCCTCTCTTGACTGCATTTTCCTTTTGCTTTGCCACATGTGGTTATGTGTTGACAATAATGATATTTCATTTTTTTTCGAAACGAACAAGGTACTTATATTTTAATCTGGGAGTATCGTTACTTCGATTATATCTATTCGGGTTCATTTTTAATCTGTTAATAATTTTTGCTCTTAACTTGGCCGCCCATATTGTATGAATACTAAAGAACTATATGTAGATTCCGTTCAGTTCAGTTATGATAAAAGTAGACAGCATATTACCGGCGCTTACCTAAAATGTTTCACGGGTGATATTGTTGCCTTATTTGGGCGAAATGGAAGTGGTAAATCGACACTTTTGAAAATAATATTTGGCTCTTTGAAAGCTAAAAACAGTTATATCCTCCTGAATGGGAAAAAAGTTGGGAAAACGTATCTGACCAGGAAGGTCGGTTACTTACCACAGGATTCATTCCTACCCACTCAGGAAAGGGTGTCGAAACTAGTTGACCTTTTAATCGGGGACACTCACCATAAAAGTCTGCTCTGGAACGACGCGCGGATTAAGGCGCTACAAGATAAAAAAGTACATCAATTATCTGGGGGAGAACGCCGCTACCTTGAAATTTGGCTATTAATGTGCCAACCTACGGATTTTGTCTTGTTGGACGAACCTTTTACCGGGATTGAGCCTATTTATATCACGATGATCATAGATCTCATACGACGCTTCAGCGATAAAAAGGGATTCATCATCACTGATCATAATTACCATGATCTTTTA
>PJTX01000148.1_pt1 | contig 23299 bp, 22 predicted proteins | sample 1512091 | NCBI WGS metagenome assembly PJTX01 (sample SAMN08177681, study PRJNA422409) | Soil metagenome, whole genome shotgun sequencing project. | isolation source: Soil enriched (2) on filter paper: beechwood xylan treatment | place: USA: Madison | collected 2015-01-15 | reverse complement strand
GGAAAAGGAGAATTAATAATTAATGGCAAAAAAACAAGAAGCAGAAAAAGAGTTAGCGGCGAAAAACGCAGAGCTACAAGGTGCTGACACTAAAGTAGTGAAAGACACTGAACAAATCGAGTCTGAAGCAGATTCAAAATTAATCGACGACATCAAATCTACTACATGGAACACACCGGAAGGTGACTTCGACTGGGATTTAGATGAAAAAGCGTTCGGTAACTACAGTGACACAGAGCGTGCTAAATTAGAAGAGCAGTACGCTGGAACGTTCAATCAGATCAACCAGGGTGAAATTATTGAAGGTACTGTAGTATCTATCAATAATAAAGATGTTGTATTGAACGTAGGCTTCAAATCAGACGGTCTTGTAGCATCATCTGAGTTCCGCGACTTACCTGACTTGAAAGTTGGTGACAAAGTTGACGTATTTGTAGAATCACAAGAGGATGCAAATGGTCAGTTGGTATTGTCACGCAAACGTGCTAAAACACAAAAATCTTGGGAAGCTATCAATGAAGCATTGGAAAATGATGCTATTATCGATGGTTTCGTTAAATCACGTACGAAAGGTGGTTTAATTGTGGACATCAAAGGTGTAGAAGCTTTCTTACCTGGTTCACAAATCGACATCAAGCCTATCCGTGATTACGACGTGTACGTTGGTAAAACAATGGAATTTAAAGTGGTTAAGATTAACCACGAATTTAAAAACGTCGTTGTATCACACAAAGTACTAATTGAAGACGATTTAGAAAACCAAAAATCTGAAATCGTTGCGAAATTGGAAAAAGGACAAGTATTGGAAGGTACTGTTAAAAACATCACAGACTTCGGTGTATTTATCGATTTAGGTGGTGTTGACGGTTTACTTCACATTACAGATATTTCTTGGGGCCGTATTGAGCACCCGAAAGAAGTATTGGCTTTAGACCAAACAATTAACGTTGTTGTATTAGACTTTGACGATGAGAAAAAACGTATTGCTTTAGGTCTTAAACAATTATCAGAGCATCCTTGGGAATCTTTAGACAAAGACCTAGCAGTAGGTTCTAAAGTAAAAGGAAAAATCGTTACTGTAGCTGACTACGGTGCATTCCTTGAAATTATCCCTGGTGTAGAAGGTTTAATTCACGTATCGGAAATGTCTTGGTCTCAAAACCTACGTTCTCCACAAGAATTCTTGAAAGTAGGAGACGAAATTGAGGCTGAAATCTTAACATTAGACCGTGAAGAGCGTAAAATGAGTCTAGGTATCAAACAATTGACTCCTGACCCATGGAAAAACATCACCGAGCGTTATCCAATTGGTTCCAAACAATCTGCTGTTGTTAAAAACATGACAAACTTCGGTGTGTTTGTTGAATTGGAAGACGGTATCGATGGATTGATCCATATCTCTGACCTTTCTTGGTCTAAGAAAATCAACCATCCTAACGAATTCACTAAAGTAGGTGAAACATTAGAGGTTGTTGTTTTGGAACTTGACGAAGAAAACCGCAAACTTTCTTTAGGACACAAACAATTGGAAGAAAACCCGTGGGATACTTTTGAAACCATCTTTACAGAAGGTTCTATCCACGAAGGTACTGTAATCAAAGTTGGTGACAAAGGTGATATCGTTGCATTACAATATGGTGTTGAAGGCTTCTGCCCTAACAAACACTCTATCAAAGAAGACGGTAACCCATTGAAAGTTGACGAAGTTGCTGAGTTCAAAATTATTGAGTTCAACAAAGAGAACAAGCGTTTGGTTATCTCTCACTCACGTATCTGGGAAGACAAAAAATCAGAAGCTCGTATCGAAGAATTCAATAACCGTAAAAAAGAAGCAAAAGCCGCTAATTCCGCTGTGAAAAAAGTAAAAGACTCTGTTGAGAAATCTACTTTAGGTGATTTAGATGTTCTTGCTCAATTGAAAGAGCAAATGGAAGGTGACGAAAAGAAATCTAAATAATTTTAGGTTTTGCTAAATACCATAAAGCCCCGATGGACATCCATCGGGGCTTTTGCTTTTGTATTGTTGCCTTCTAAAATTTGAACGTTAAACCAGCATTCAACACAGACACGCCATATCCTAATTCGGCATAGGCTCCCATGCTATCACTGAAGAACCACCGACTACCTAAAAATCCGCTAAACCCCATACCACTTCCATAACTGTTCGCCATATTCATATCATCACCATCGGATGAATATTTAACGATATTATAGCCGAGCATCGCACCACCATATACATCTAACTTAGGAACCGAGGTAAAGCCGTTATAATGATAGGCTCCGCGTGCACCCACCACGATGTAATTCCATTTAGAAGTATAGCTTCCGCTCGTATACTTGTAGCCGGTATTACCGACATAACCGCCTAAACTGATAATCCCCGGTCCGCCGACGTCCCAAACCCCGTGGTCAATGGATGCACTGATGGCCGGACGCGCCTTACCAAGCCCGCCGAGTGCAGTTCCTAAACCGACACCGACATTAGCCGTGGTTGTCCCTTTTTGAAAAGGCTGCGCTTGGGCAGCTGCGGCAGTAAAAATTGCCAGAAGAATAAAGATTGATTTTTTCATCATTGTAATTATTATTTGTGTTAATTATCTGTCTCTATGTGGGTTTGTTTTTTTATGCCCTGAATTATGTTATGCTTAGAACTTCAATGCGGCTTTAACCTGGTTATAATCGGTAAGATCTACTCCACTCGATGCTATTTTCGTAACATCGCTAGCTTCGATGAAAACGATCCGCGTAAGCGGAAAAACCATCTGATTAGGATGTAGTGCATAAGTACTTGGGTTTCTTACATAGAGACTGACCCGAAACTTACCATTGTATGGATAGGTTGAATATACCACCATAAAATTTGGCTGCCTAAAGGGAACTTGATATATTGGGTTTCCGTATTGTGCATAGACCAGCATATTTAGTTTTATGGCATCATTATAGTCGATAGGCAGATCAATATCAAACGACCCCGTAAAAACTCTCCTACCAATTTCATAAACTTTTACATTCGCATTTCCAGTATCGCCTTTGTCTCCTTTATCGCCCTTATCTCCTTTCGGACCTTTCAAGCTTGTGCCGGTTCCCCAGCCACCGCTGGTTTTAGGGCCAAACAATACCCCGGTGGAGGTTTGGAAGTAAAAATCGCCATTTACCCCCTGAGACGTAGTCGGAGCAGCCGTCCCACTGAGAAGCTTTGTACCATCGGCTCCTTTTGGTCCGGTTGCGCCGTTTGTACCTTTCAAGGAGACTCCCGCGCCCCAACCATCGTTTGCCTTAGGACCATAAAGCACGGAATTACTCGTGCGCAGATAGAAATCACCGATTGCACCCAGATTCGCAGCAGGAACGGCCGTTCCAGAAAGAATCTTTGTCCCGTCAACACCTGCTATACCCTGCTCTCCTCTTTCGCCCTGTGGCCCCGCTTCTCCGTCTCCCCCTTTTTCACAAGCTGATAAACCGAGGATAAACACGCTCATCAGCATAAAAATTGATTTTTTCATTTCGTTATTATTTGTTATAAATCCTTATTGCTTCTTCTATTTCTTTAAAAACCGTAAGTCCGAGTTTAACCTAACAGGCAGTTTAATTTTAACTAATCGATGAAGAACGACTCGAAACTTACGGCTTACTGCCTGTTTTTCTAATTAGCTGCTTTATAGCTGTATGTATGTGTTTCTACCAGCGCATTGTCTTCTCGGTTATAGATTTCCATTTTTGTAGGATAACCATCGTCGTTATATGTATATTTTAGTATCCTGTCTCTATTACCGGCGTCATAAGATGCTGTTGTCTTTTCCGATTGATGGTTATTTGGACTATTGAATTTCCAATTATAGGGATTTCCTATCCTACCTGCGGCATGCTTATTATCATAATCTCCGAACAACGTAGTCGATGCCCACTGCCCTTGGGAAGAAGTTTCTATAGATAATAGATTTCCTTTATCATCTGTTGTATATGTTATTTCTGACGTATATCCACCGGGAATATTGGCCGTTTCTACCACTTTATTTTCGGCATACGTATAAGTTGTGATGATCGCGTTTTCTATATCCTGTCCAAATACGGTTTTCGAAGAAACCGGGCGGTTACCGTTTTCATACGTATAGGCCTCATTATATTCAATCTCCCCATCCGAATTGACCATCTCCATCCAGGTTAAATGACTGTTATTATCATAGATATATGTTATGGTCGTTTGGAGAGTACCTACATCATTGTGTGTAAACAGTTTAACGAGCCTGTTCCGCGCATCGTAATCATAACGCGCCCGCAATTTGCCGTCTACTTTCGATTCGGTGAGGAGCAGTTTATCTCCATCTAACATTCCGTCATTGTTGCTGTCTTTGGAGCAGGAGGTCAAAACTGATGCTATAACGAGTAACCCTATTAGGATAACCGCTACCAATAACGTCACCAATAATTTTCCGATTATTTTTTGAATTATCATTTTCATCACGTATAAATTTTAAAATATATAATTAGGATCATAACCGACGACAATAGCTGTTGCCGTTCTCGGCCGGAAATCTGAATTGTCCGGTATAAAATCCAATTGAAATTCTGACAAGAAATCTCCTTTAGTGTACCAGTTCTGAATGGCGAGTGGGACTTCGCCACTTGATTTTTTTAATACGGCTGTCACGATATAGCGTCCTACTGGAATATCTTCTATATAGCCGTATTTTTCCCAATAACGTTCACCGTACCTTAATACGAGTTTTTTACCCTCGGAACCGTCAATCATCGGGCCGCTTGGCGTAAAAGTCAGCTCAATATCTTCGTCATTCTCCCAAAAATCATTGGCCGAGTGTACCGTCACCCGCCCGCCATAGAAATAATCATCATCGGGATCAATACCCTCCAATTTCCAGGTGAAGTTGCGCACGCCACCATCTTCTGTTAAAGCATCCGTGTTGTCGGGATACGCCTGTATAGAATACGTTTTTCCATTGTATTCTTTTTTGAAATTGGCATACGCTACCCAAGCGCCTTGATGTACCTTAATCTTATACATACCCTTCTCATCGGTAGTGCCGTTGATATAAGAATCGTGGAAAGCTGCATTATCCAGGTATATCTTTGCCCCCGCAATGGGATTTCCCTGTGTATCCACTATCTTGCCGGTAGCATAGCCTTTCTCTGCTTTCGGTTCTCCATTGCCATTTTCGCCGTCTTTGGAGCAGGATAAAATGGCAAACAATACCATGCCGATAATGAGAAATTTCTTTATTGCTTTCATTGTTTTAATGTTTTAGGTAAGCCTGTCTGTTATTGATACACGACACGAAAAGGTACCTTGATTTCACCACCGAAAGGAAAGCTAATCGTTATTTCATGGGCTATTTCTCCATTCCCTTGGAAAAAGTCCTTTGCATCTGCACTGCTTATTGTCCATTCGGTTTGATAATACGTTGCAGTATTCGCCAATAGCTTACCCAGATTACCAAAAATGCTGATCAGTTGCCGGGCGTCTTTCGCATACATAAAGGCACCATTCGTGGCTATCGCCTGTTGCTGTAAATGTGCCGTATTCACGTCTCCTAATCCTATATTATACAAGGTCACGCCATTGTTCAGCGCATGCGATACAACATTATCAGAAGAACCGCTTCCTTGTCCATCTGTAAATGTTAAAACGGCTTTATTGGATTTCGTAGAATTATTTTTTGTGTAGGTGATAGCTTCGTACTGGGATGGGTACAACGGCGTTCCTCCTCCCTCCCCTCCACGCAATTTCTCTATCTCCTGGATTACTTTTGCGGTATCCGTTGTAAAATCGACTAAAGAAGTATACGTAGAACCGGCAAAAGACCATAAGGCTACATCATTGCCGGCCCCTAAATTTAAGGTAAAAATCTTGGATGCCTCCAAACGGTAATCATCCCGGTCAGTCGAACTGATACTGCCACTCTGGTCCATCAGCATCAAGGCGGAATAAGGACGAGCTCCTGTTCCTTTTATCAAGTTGGCGAGATTGTTAGAAAAACCGAAATCAAAGCCGCGAAACGCTAAGCTATCGATGCGGAAATGCTCGACTTTCAGATTGTCCTCGATGTTCTCGGAATCCCTGAACACGGCCAGATCCATCCGGAATTTTAACCGTTCGTTGGTTTTTTCCACGACAGCAACACGAAGGATAGCCGCCGAAGGTAGTGAATTGTCGTCTAAAGGTTCGATAATTGGTGGCGTATCATCCCCTTTTTTACAGCCGAAGAGGAATAGCCCCATCAAGGCTACCATCGATAAAATTTTAATACTTGTTTTCATTTTCTTTATTATTTAGTTTATAATGCTGTTTTGTTTTTCATGAAGCGTGTAGCAACACACTTACATTTTCTTCATATTGTAAAAGCAAAGTTACAGTTGCCTTCCCTTCGGCCTTACCCCCAAAAGGGGGTTTTTATTGGAAATAAATGCATTACCTTTGTTATCGTAATAACTAACACAGATTGATAAATCTTTATAGATAGCGTTATGAAAAGACATGTATATAAAAAGACATACGGATTGTGGTCGTTTCTATCTCTCTTAATAGCGCTTAGCGTTCCCTACAATTTACGTGCACAGATGGTAGATTCCTTAATATTGAAATACACGGACAAAAGCGGAAAAGTCAATATAGATTCTCTCATTCGTAGCAGCAAGACAGCTATATTTAGCGATCCGGATCAAGCTTTCAATGCGGCGAAACAAGCGGTCTACTTTTCAAAAAAACAACGAGATCCCTTACGGTTAGGAAATAGTTATCGTCTTTTAGGAGCTTATTATAACGATGCCAGGCATCACTTTGACTCTGCATACTACTATTATGGTCTTGCAGACAGTATATATACGGCATTAAATACCAAAGAAGCCGTGGATGAAAGCAGTATCCTCCGTCTGAATTACGGAGCTATCAAACAAAAACAAGGAGATTATCTGGGCGCTGTAGAAGAATATACCGAAGCGCTACGTTTATTTGATCAAACAGGGAATGAAGTAAGCCGCTCCAAGACATTGAATAATCTAGCGGGAATATTATATGGCGAGGATAATAAACGGGCAGAAATGTACGCTCGCGAGTGTGTGAAGATAGCCCGAAAGAATAAGGATGAATTTATGATTGCTACGGGCATTCTGTCTTTGGTAAGTGTGCTGGTTGACTATGCGAGAACAGATCAAGCAGATCCGGAGGAAATCGTTACTCTCCTCAACGAAATGCAACAGATCGCGGAGAAAAACAATTATAAACATCACCAATTGCTGTATTATTACAATTATGGTGTTCTCCATACTTATCAAGGCGAGTTTGAGCAAGCTATTCCTGTAATAAAAATTGCTATCGATTTAGCTAGACAAGCTGGAAATGAATGGGTAGTGATGCAATCCACAAATATCATTGCCGAAGCGTATTATGCGAATGGACAGTTTAATAAAGCGCATAAAGCTGCCGAAGAATCTTTGGCTTTAGCGAAAAAACTACAGGCGCGGAGTTATGAAGAGCTCGGCTGGTCACTTCTTGCAAGGACAAACGCTCATCAGACAAATTATCAAATGGCCTACCATTATCTCGATTCTGCGTATTGGCTACGGGATACACTGTTTAACGAAAACAACCAACAGCATCTCGCATTTCTCGAAATGGAGTATCAAACCGAAAAAAAAGAACTCAAGATAGCCGCATTGGAAAAGCAACATCAACTTTATATCTGGCTGGGTATTGCTGGTGCCATTATTTTACTCATTGCCCTCGCCTTTGCTTATATCCGTTATCGACTAGCCGTCAATAAGCGAAAACTTGCCGAAGAAGAAGCGCAACGGCTGGAACAGGAGAAACAACTGGTAGCGGTGCAGGCTACTTTAGACGGGGAAACTGCCGAGCGCACGCGTTTGGCAAAAGACCTACATGATGGATTGGGCAGTATGTTGTCGCTGGTGAAATTCAACTTACCCCAGATGAAGGGCGAAGCAGCCATATTGGAAACCATTGATGTATCCCGTTTCCAGAAAGCCATCGGCATGTTAGACGATTCCATACAGGAGCTGCGTCGTGTGGCGCATCACATGATGCCGGAGTCGTTGCTACGTTATGGATTAAAAGCTTCGCTAACTGATTTCTGTTCCGCGACCCCCATTGCCGACTTTCATTATTTTGGTGATGAAACCCGCCTGTCGGAAAAAATGGAGATCATGATCTATCGTTGTATCCATGAATTGGTCAACAACGCGCTCAAACACGCCCAAGCAAAACATATTAATGTACAATTGGTGCAGGAGGAAGACCGCATATCCTTCACCGTGCAGGATGACGGGATCGGGTTTGATCAAGAATGGGTTACAGAAGGTATGGGGTTACAGAATGTGCGGCAACGTGTGGATGCTTTCCAAGGCAAGATGAATATATATTCGTCCCAACAAGGTACCGAAATCCACGTGGAAATTGATTTCAAAAAAGAAGATAAAAATGATTAACGTAGCTATCGTAGATGATCACAAAATCTTAACGGAAGGATTACGGAGCCTCATCGCCGAATCAACCATAGCAACCGTAGTTGGCGTAGCACATAGTGCGGCGGAGTGTCGACTTTCCCTCGGCTTCTGGAAACCAGATGTTTTATTGTTGGATGTCGGACTACCTGATATTAGCGGACTAGATTTTTGCAAGGAGATAAAAGAACAATTTCCCGAAATCAGCGTCCTGGCTCTAACTACGCACAATGAGTATGCTATTGTTCGGCAAATGCTAGATAACGGCGCTTCCGGCTATCTGATTAAGAATGCTATGGCGGATGAAGTTATGGCAGGAATAGAAGCCGTTGCCGCCGGAGAAACGTTTTTATGTCACGAAGTAGATCTGTTGATGAAGCGTCCTGCTGAAAAAAACATCTGGTTAAGCCCCCGCGAGCGCGAACTACTTCTTCTCATTTCGGAAGGTCTGACCAATACGGAGATTGCAGAGCAGATTTTCCTAAGTCCCGAAACGATCCGAGGTTATAGAAAAAATCTCCTGTTGAAGCTAGGTGCAAAAAATACAGCTGTATTAGTAAAAATGGCTATCGAACAGAAATTAATATAGTATCTTTAGCGTAATCTTGTTTCGGGCAACGGCACATAACCATCATCCCCAGTCACTTTCGGAAAACGATGGTTTCGCCAATCATCTTTTGCTTTTTCTATAATGTCTTTGCTCGTCGCCACAAAATTCCAAAATATAAATCGCTCCTCTGGAAAGGGTTCTCCCCCAAAGATATAAACTGTTGTATTCGGCTTCATCGTAAAGGAGCATAGATGGGCGTCCTTGGTAATTAAAATCTGCTTAGCTCCATACGTATGTCCTTGGTTCTCTATCTCACCTTCCAGTATGTAAAGACCACTTTCTCCAAACAAATGTGTACCAATATCGATAAGTTTTTCTTCTTTAGTTTTTATCTCGATCATATACAATGGAGAGTAAATGGGAACAGTAGACTTCTTTCCGAAAGCTTCACCGGCAATTAGCTTATATTGTACGCCGTCCTCCTCCCAATCCGGGATGTCGGTTACTTCGATGTGAAAAAACTCCGGTTCCATAAATTCTAATGATTTAGGCAATGCCACCCATATCTGTAATCCGTGCAACGATTTATCCCGCCGTCGCAAATATTCCGGTGTACGCTCCGAATGCGCCACGCCTTTTCCCGCTGTCATCCAGTTTACTGCGCCGGGCTGTATTTCTACTTCTGTCCCCATACTATCACGATGCATAATAGCCCCCTCAAACAAATAGGTCAAGGTGGATAGCCCGATATGCGGATGTGGTGGAACATCTAGATTTTCGTAATCAGCGAGGCATGCTGGTCCCATATGGTCGATAAACACAAAAGGACCGATAGAACGTTTCTGACGAAAAGGCAATAATCTGCCGACTAAAAAATTCCCGATATCTGCGGCCTTCTCTTCGTGGATAAAATCAATGTTTGACATAGCGGATAATTAAAGTTGGAAACAAGTTACAAAAAAATCCCGACCTGTAACAAGCCGGGATTTTTTATATTGCATCAATTCATATTAGACATCAATCTTCGCATATTTTGCGTTTCGCTCAATAAATTCTCTACGTGGCGCAACTTCATCTCCCATTAACATAGAAAAGATACGATCACATTCTGCAGCATTTTCAATAGTTACCTGGCGCAATGTACGATGTTCCGGATCCATCGTTGTTTGCCACAACTGCTCCGCATTCATCTCCCCAAGACCTTTGTAACGCTGTACATGGACAGAGTCTTCCTTTCCTGCACCTTTTAAACGCTGGATTGCAGCAAGACGCTGATCTTCGTTCCACGCGTATTCAAACTCCTTCCCTTTCTTCACTTGATAAAGCGGTGGCGTTGCAATATATACGTAACCTTTCTCTATCAGTTCTTTCATGTAACGGAAATAGAACGTCAAAATCAACGTAGCAATGTGCGAACCGTCCACATCGGCATCCGTCATAATGATAATTTTGTGATAACGTAATTTCTCTAGATTCAGCGCTTTGGAGTCTTCTGCTGTTCCTACGCTGACGCCCAATGCCGTAAACATATTTTTTATTTCCTCGTTTTCATAAATTTTATGCTCCATTGCCTTCTCCACATTCAATATCTTTCCTCTCAATGGCATAATGGCTTGAAAACGGCGGTCACGTCCTTGTTTGGCCGTTCCACCCGCAGAATCTCCCTCTACGAAGAAAATCTCACAGCTCTTTGGGTCATTGTCTGAACAATCTGCCAATTTTCCCGGAAGCCCCGACCCCCCCATTACTGTTTTCCGTTGTACAAGTTCCCGTGCTTTACGTGCTGCTGCCCGCGCTTGAGCAGCAATGATAACTTTCTGTACAATCGTTTTTGCCTCTTTCGGGTTTTCTTCCAGATAAATACCTAAGATCTCACCTACGGCCATATCTACGGCCCCCATTACCTCATTGTTACCCAATTTAGTTTTGGTCTGCCCTTCAAACTGTGGTTCAGCCACCTTAACCGATACAACGGCTGTCAATCCCTCACGGAAGTCATCTCCTGTAATGTCAACTTTTAAGTTTTTCAACAAACCGGATTTATCGGCATATGCCTTTAATGTACGCGTCAACCCACGACGAAAACCAGCCACATGGGTACCGCCTTCGATGGTGTTGATATTGTTAACGTACGAGTGCACATTTTCCGAATAAGTATCATTATATTGCAAAGCAAGCTCTACGGGCACACCTTGTTTAATCCCTTCGACATAAATAGGTTCAGGAATAAGTGGTTGACGGGTGCCATCTAAGAATTTAACAAATTCACGCAATCCACCTTCCGAAAAAAATTCATCCGACTTGCGTGAACCATCTTCATTGATCTCCCGTTCATCTATCAACGACAAACGCACACCTTTATTTAGGAACGCCAATTCACGCAAACGATTTGCCAGCGTATCATAATTGTACGTGGTTGTCATCGTAAAAATCTCCGGATCCGGACGGAAAGTGACTATAGTACCTGTGATATCACTTTCACCAATTTCCTTTACGTCATACTGAGGCTTACCTTTTTCATATTCTTGCTGGAAAATCTTTCCTTCGCGATGCACGACGGCAGATAAGTGCGTAGATAAGGCATTCACACAAGAAACCCCCACACCATGCAAACCACCAGATACTTTATAAGTATCTTTATCGAATTTACCACCCGCATGGAGTATCGTCATGACCAACTCCAAAGCCGATTTGTTTTCTTTCTTATTAATACCTGTTGGGATACCACGTCCGTTGTCCTTAACAGAGATAGAATTATCGCTGTGAATCGTAACAACGATATCGGAACAATACCCCGCTACGGCTTCGTCAATGGAGTTATCAACCACCTCATAAACCAAATGGTGTAAACCTTTAACACCCGTATCACCAATGTACATGGAAGGTCTCTTACGTACCGCTTCCAGACCTTCTAACACTTGAATATTATCCGCCGAGTACGTTGATGGATTCTTATTTTCTTCGCTCATGAAATTAAATTAAAATGAGTATCGTTTAACATTCAAAAATACGATTTTTTTCCCTAAAAATCAAGAGCTGATATACACGAGATACGCTGTAGCTTAAACCGCGGTTTACTGAAAAATATGCTGAAATCAGCAGCTTTAAATACTATAATTTACAAAGAACTTCTAAAATTTAATTTTTTATCTTAGGTTTGTTTTCTGAAAACTATATTAGAATGAATAAACTATTTAAAACTGTATCACAAGTATCTTTAGGGTTAGTTGCCGTCCTGGCTGTTGCCTCTTGTAATCAAAACGCCAACACCGGAGCTACCAATACGACCAATGATTCGACTGCATCCGTAGCGAATGCCAACAAAGAAGAAAAAATCGTTTATATAAACTCGGACACCTTATCAGAAAAATACGAATATTATAAAGACGTTAGAACTAAATTAGAGGCAAAAGTAAAAAAAGCACAAAGTGATTTACAAAGCAAAGGGCAAGCTTTCCAACGTGAAGTAGCGGACTATCAACAAAAAGCAGGTACCATGAGTGCTTCTGAGCGCCAAGCTACAGAAGAAAGACTTGCTCGCAAACAAGATGAACTTGGCCGTTTAGACCAAAATGCGTCTGCATCTATCGCGCAAGACGAATCGACCGAATTTACCAATGTGTATAATACGATTACCGAGTATCTGAAAAAACATGCCGAAGAGAAAGGTTATGAATTGGTATTGACGTACTCCGTTTCTAATCCTACCGTATTATATGCCGAAAAGAAAATGGACATTACGGCGGAAGTAGTGGAAGCGCTGAATAAGGAATACAAAGACAAGAAAGCCAAAGAAAAGAAATAAGAAAATTCACACAAATAAGGCTATTCTAAGAATAGCCTTATTTGTTTTTGTGATTTCATGAATATATTATTATCTCACTATGGTACGCACCATCTTAGATTCTAGCAACGCTTCCTTTGATTGGATTGATATATCCGAGCCTACACTTGAGGATTTCGAAACACTTAGAACAAAATATCAATTACACGAAGCCTCTATCAAAGATTGTCTGCAGATCGGCCAGCTACCCAAGATAGAAGAATTCGAAAATTATCATTTTCTCATTATCCGCTCTATTCCTGCAAGGTTTGACAATTTCTCCGATACCCTAACCGAAATTACAGAACGCATATCGGTATTTTTTAGCGATAAGTTTGTTATAACTGTCCATCGCGGAAATATCGAATACCTGGAAAAACTCGCTGATAACTTCCCTTTTAACAAACTCAATTCCATCAAGCTTTTTATCAACCATCTGACCTCCGAGGCACTGAAGACGTTTGAAAATTTAGTTATCAACAAACTAAATACGCAGCTGGACAGCTATGAAGAGATGGTGTTTTTAAACCGACGGAAAAAAGACTTCCTACGCCAGCTTTATTACATTAAACGCCAAATCGATCTTATCCGTATTATATTAACACTTTACAAGGATATCGTAGATTTCTTCCACCTGTCGGCATTCAAAAACATTTATACACAGGACTTAAAAGATATTTATGCCCGCTCGTCCACCCTATATCGAAACATCTCAGAAAATACAGCTCAGCTTCTCTCTGTTTATTTCAATATAGAATCTAACCATACCAATGATATTATGCGTACATTGACCATCATATCGGTATTTTTCATGCCGCTCACATTCATCGTCGGCGTATATGGGATGAACTTCAAAAATATGCCCGAACTAGAATGGTACTACGGTTATCCGGCGGTCATGTTAGCGATGGCAGTTCTTGCCGCACTTATTTATTATTGGTTCAAAAAACGCAGATGGTTATAATTAACGCTTCTTTGGTGTAGTAGCGATAAAATCTTTGAGGTAGTAAGGTTCAAAATAAACTACATCCTCAAACCTACCCTGTTGGAACTTCCGGAAAACCAATTTATCAAAAAATGACGCTGAGTTGCAGAATCCTGTTTCTACCTGCACGGTATGACTATTTTCAAATAGCGTTTCAAATTTGTCGGCGCCACTCCCAAAGAGGACATAGCAGTTATTTTCATCTTCGTCCGCAAAAGAATTCTCATCAATAATACGAGCGGCTGTTTCTTCTATACACTGTAACTGAGAATCGTATTTGGCCATGTATACCTCCATCCGACGAGCATCAATCATCGGCACGAATATACGGGTTGCATCTACACTATGCTCTTGCGGAACAAATCCATAGACCATCGCCTCCAACGTATTCACCGCGATCAACGGAATGTCCAGCGCATAGCATAAGCCCTTGGCAGTCGAAACACCGATCCTCAATCCGGTATAGGATCCCGGCCCCATGCTGATCGCGACAGCGGCCAAATCGTTCCTTGTAACAGCAGCTTTATCTAACACCTGCTCAATGAATAGTGTTAGGTGACTCGCATGTAAATTTGGAGCGTCCGCTTCTGCCTTAGCGATGGTTTCACCATTTTTACTGATAGCGACCGAGCATACCGGTGTCGCTGTTTCTATTTGTAAGATGTACGTATTCTCGATCATAAACGTTATGGAACAGGGTCGTGCCCATGCCCTCCCCAAGGATGGCATCTCAAAATTCGTCGAATAGCCAGATATCCACCTTTGAAAGGGCCATATTTTAGAATGGCTTCCTTACCATATTGTGAACAGGTAGGCGTGTACCGACAATTGGCACCCAAAAACGGCGAAATGAAAAGTTGATAAAAGCGGATGACAAGTATAAAAAACCATTGTAATGGCTTTTTAATCAGCTTCTCCCATATAAATTTGAGTATGCTCATCTTTCAGCTTGGTTAATACTTTTCCCATACGTTGATAGAGCATTGTATAGGGTTCCTTTTCCTTTCCCACATATTGGAATGCCAAGAGCAAATGTAGGGAATGTTCCTGAAGAAAGTTATATAATTCTGATTTTTGCAGGCGATAAGCCTCGCGTATGCGACGTTTGATAGCATTCCGATCTACTGCTTTCCGAAAGCGGCGCTTGGATACGGAGATGATACATTGTGCAGGAACAGCATCTTGTTGTACCAGCGGGCGGTACAGAAATACGATACGGTAAGGGTAAACAACAAAAGAAGAACCATTACGGAAAAGACTTTCGATAAGCCTTTTACTACATAATCGCTCTTCCTTTGTAAATGTATAGCTCATGGTGACTATTTGCCGGAACACAAGCCCGCAGGAGTCACCGGCTCGTATGTATTATCCTTTATGACGGTATTCGTCTGATACGGAAAGACGTCTTCTTCCTTTAGCTCTACGAGCAGCCAATACTCTTCTACCGTTAGCTGTACTCATACGCTCACGGAAACCGTGTTTATTTCTTCTTTTTCTTAACGAAGGCTGAAATGTTCTTTTCATGACACTATTATGCTTGTTTTTATATCTTAATCAATCCTCCCCTATACAAGGGAATGCAAAAGTACTGTTATTTTAGAAAAGAAGCAAATTTTTCATCCGAATAAAATTGCACTTACGACTTACTTCTTAGGATATCGCGAATCTCGGCCAATAACACCTCTTCTTTAGTCGGTGCCGGAGGAACTTCTGGTGCAGCCTCTTCCTTGCGTTTTAAAGAGTTTATTCCTTTAATAACTAGAAATATACAAAAAGCAATAATGAGGAACTGAATAATAACGTTGATAAAATTACCGTAAGTAATAGCAACTTCGGTAGTACCTGCAGCTTCATTTGCTTCGGTGATAACATACTTCATATTGCTGAAATCGACCCCACCTGTAATGTAGCCAATAGGTGGCATGATAATATCATCCACCATGGAAGTAACAATTTTACCAAAAGCACCTCCAATTACCACACCGACAGCAAGGTCTATGACGCTTCCGCGCATGGCAAATTCCTTAAATTCTTTTAGAAATCCCATAATTTTAAATTTAAAAACAATCAATAAACAAAAATGACAATTAAATCTACAATATTCAAAAATTTCGTTATATTTTAATGCTCTTTAAACACTGCCGTTTAGGCATTATGACATTTACTTAATAGACTTTTTTCTATATTTGCTGTGTAAAAGCAGAAACTGCTTCACGTATTGAACTGTTAAACACCAACATAAGTAACCCGTAAATGAAGAAAATACTAATAGCGGATGATCATAGCATTGTGAGACTAGGGGCATCCATGATTATCAAGGAGTGCATTCCCGATGCCGATATTCAACAAGCACAAACATACGATGAGGTCTATGACCAATTACGCGCAGAATCTTTCGATTTACTCCTGTTGGACATCAACATGCCCGGCGGCAACAACATCAAAGTTATCCGGGAACTACTGGACATCCGACCTCAGGTTAAGATATTAGTTTTCTCTTCATACGAAGAGAGTATATATGCTTTGCGATACATCAATGCGGGCGCTTGTGGCTACCTTAATAAGACAACAGCTATGTCTGAGCTTAAAAATGCCATAGAAAGTATCATGACACGCGGCAAATACATGTCGGATGCCGTTAAGGAACTTTATATACAAAAGCTTACAACGAGTAAATCCTCTTTCGACAAGAGCAATCCTTTACATAAATTATCCAATCGCGAGATGGATGTAGCTAAACATCTTACTAAGGGACTTGGAATTTTAGAAGTTGCCAAATTGATGGAATTAAGTTCTTCCACCGTGAGCACATATAAAAGCCGTGTTTTCGAGAAACTAAATGTAGGCAATATACCCGAGCTCATTGAATTATTCAAATTACATAGCGAAGCATAAAAAATGAGAGGTTGTATTTTAACAACCTCTCATTTTTTAACTTAATTCTGCTATTGTTACTTCCGGAATATCCTTCACGGATGGCTCTTCCAAAAAGCTACTACGTTGATAGATATATCCCTTTTCATCATCCAAATCCCACAATAAAGGCGATAAGAAACGGATACAATTTGCAAAGCCTTGATTGGTCGCAGCAATATTACCCGTGTCCTTTGAGTTCTTCGCTTCATTTTCAATTTCGAAAGGCCCATCAAAGCCTCTCCGATGTAATACGGCAACGAAATCATTCCAATCCATGTGGTCTGTTCCACCGAATCCCGGTAGCATTGCTTCGTAGTGATGACGATCCCAATCATGCTGCGGAATGGTAATCCCTGCTTGCTCGGCCAGCGAAACATCCACGTGTTGCATAGGATACATCCCTCCCCACTCTACGCGGGCTTTTGTTTTCAAATTACGCGTGGTCTTTACGTGAATGCGTTTCAACCGCTCAATATCCATTTGTTCCATCACATCGACTGGATTTACATTTTGCCATATATCATGTGATGGGTCATATATCTCTCCGTGTGCTTTGCTTGGGATTAAGGTATACATTAACTTCCGTGCTGCCAGTACCGCAGGCAAGTTGTTATAAGTAGAGGTATAGCGAGCAGAACGCCAGCCTTCCATTGGACAATTTTCGTATACAATCGTAACACCTAGACCTTCCGCATATTTTACAATCGGTTCAAACACGCGCTTATACTCTTCTAAATTTTTCTGAAAACCATCGATTTCATTTCCGAGGTCATGGTTATATCCCACAAATGTCCCTACTTTCACATCATTTCTATCTCCTCCTAACAGATGTGCTATCCGAATAAGGCGTAACAGATGGTTTTGGTTCTTCACGCGCTGTTCAGGGTCACCACCAATCATATTTTCAAAAGCTCCTAAGGACAAGCTCAATTCCGCGGCATTGAATTTCTCAATAAGGCGCTTTCCGTCTTCCGCAGAAAAGCCTTCGTAATCCAAATGCGTAGCAGTATGATCCTCACGTGTTCCGTCTTTTCTAAATACACATAAATCGATTCCCTGTGCCCCTACTTCTTTGGATGTAGCGATTAGTTCGTCCAAAGACAATTTATCATACGCAGAACTCATGACCCATATCGGGTTATTTAGTTTAGCCAACATATACGTTTAGATTTTAATTTTTACTTGGGTAAATATAAATAAAAAAGACAGCATTTCTGCTGTCCCTTCAAGTGTATTTTGATCTCGACGATTAATCAACATTGTCGTGCAGGAACGAATTGTTCGGCCGAATCTCGGTTTCTCCGTCATCGAACGACAAGGTAAACCGTGACACTTGCGATTGTGAAGAATGTGGCACATCTTCCAACGATTTTTGTCTACGTTTATAAGCCGGTTCGTTTTCCAATTCTTGTAAGCCGTTGCTAGACTTCAGTTTCATACTCAACTCTTTTAAACGCAATATACGCTCTTTCGTTTTCATAAGCTGATCTTCAAAATCTATTTCCTTTTCAGGTGTAGATTCTACTTGTGCTACGGGCTCTTCTTTCGCTATATTTTCCACTTTCTCGGTTTCTTCTACACCCGGCGTTTCCTTATTATATGCATCGAATACGGAAGGCAACTTAAATTCAAATATAGAAGGTGATGTTTTCAACTCAAAGCCCGACTCTTCTTGGGTCTCCTCTTGCTCCGGCTCTTCCAAACTCAGTGTATGGCGAATAACCTCCGGTTCCTCTTTTTTCGCTACCGCCGCATGAATTGGTTTCGGCGAGGTGAACAGATCCCCTTGAGGCGGTGCCGGAGTTCCCAAAAAGGATGTTTTCTCCGTTGTATCTTGTGGAGGTTTAATGTAGGGCTGTTGTGTATCAGCAGGCTCTTCTTTCTTTATAAACTGATTTTGAGCCACTGGTCTCACAAATTGTTTTGTTGTGGGTTCTGGAGTTAAGGGTAAGGCAACTTTTTCCTTCTCTTTTTCTTTGACGCGCTCTTCCGCCGTTTGAAAACCTGTCGCAATGATGGTTACCGACAACTCGTCGTCTAAATTCTCATCGATACAATTACCCCAAATAAGATCAGCAGATAAGCCTGCTTTTTCCTGGATATAATCGGTAACAATAGCAACTTCATCCATCGTCACTTCATTTTTACCAGAGGTAATATTCAGTAGAATATAGCGTGCACCTTCAATTTCGTTATCTTTCAATAACGGTGATGCCAATGCGCCTGTTACAGCTTCAATAGCACGATTTTCGCCGGTTGATATTCCATTTCCCATGATGGCAACACCACTATCATTCATAACGGTACGCACATCTTTAAAATCCACGTTCACGTAGCCCGGGATGGTAATAATTTCGGCTATACCTTTCGCTGCTGTTGTCAAAATATCATCCGCCTTCGCGAAAGCCGCCTGCATGGTAAGGTTACCAAATATCTCCCGCAAACGATCATTCGAGATAACCAAGTAAGAGTCTACATATTTACGTAGCTCTTCCATACCCTCTTCCGCTTGCGCGCGCCGTCGTTTACCTTCAAATGTAAAAGGAGTAGTTACAATAGCGACCGTTAAAATACCAAGCTCCTTTGCCGCTTTCGCCAATACTGGGCTTGCCCCGGTACCGGTACCACCACCCATACCTGCCGTAATAAAAAGCATCTTGGTATTGGTACCCAGCATACGCTTGATATCTTCAATACTTTCAATAGCTGAATTTTCACCTACGTCAGGATCCGCACCTGCACCCATTCCCTCTGTTAAGCTTGCACCTAACTGTACCTTGTTCGGAATAGGACTCAACTCCAGTGCCTGCGCATCCGTATTGCAAACGATAAAGTCTACACCGCTAATCCCTTGCTTGTACATGTGGTTTACGGCATTGCCCCCGCCACCACCAACACCAATAACCTTAATTATTGATGATTGTTCCTTTAACATTTCAAATTGTATCGACATAAAATACCCTATTTAACTCTTGCTAAACCACTTAGAAATCCCCGATAGGTTCAACAATTCAAATGTAATAATACCGAATTCCTCACAACAGTTTTCCACATTTGTGAATTTGTGGAAAAAAGACCTAATGTGGAAAACTCACTTACTTTCTCCCAATAAATGTGTCATCATCAATTCCCGTATCGTCCTTAATAAAATCGGATAATAGCTTGGAAAACCAACTTTCCTTTTTATTCTTTTCCTCCGCAATATCTTTCACTTTTCCTCCTTTTTTGGAGACCTCTTCATGTTCTGTAGCTTCCACTTCTTCCATAGCTTGCACACCTTTAATCAACAAGCCAATGGAGGTCGCATACATCGGGCTTTTCAATTCTTCCAATGCTTGCTTGTTCAACATTTCTGTTTTTGCCAAATATTCATTAGGATAACCGATTCTACAGTCAATCCCAGTGATGTACTCCACTAATTGTACCAAATGTTTCAATTGAGCGCCCCCTCCTGTGATGACAATACCAGCAATCAATTTATCTTCATAGCCGGACGATTTGATCTCATAGTACACGTGCTCAATAATCTCCTCCATCCGTGCCTGAATAATATAAGCTAAGTTTTTCACAGAGATTTCTTTGGCCTCACGTCCACGTATACCCGGCACGCAGATCACCTCATTATCTTTATTCTCATCAGCCAAAGCAGATCCATAACGAACTTTTAGCTGTTCCGCCTGATTACGCAATACCGAGCAACCTTGTTTAATATCTTCCGTCACAATATTCCCCCCTAATGGAATAACCGCCGTATGGCGAATAATACCTTCGTGAAAAATAGCAACATCTGTCGTACCACCACCGATATCAACTAAGACGACACCCGCAGTTTTCTCTTCGTCATCCAACACAGCTTCGGATGATGCCAGAGGCTCTAACACCAGGAAAGAGATTTCTAAGTCCGAATTATCCACACAACGCTTGATATTATTAATATCAGTCACACGTCCCGAAATAATGTGAAAATTAGCTTCTACCCGACGTCCGGCCATACCGATTGGCTCTTTAATACCCGGTTCATTATCAATGGTAAATTCCTGTGGTAATACATGGATAATTTCCTCGCCCGGAGGAAGGACCAACTTATACATATCAGAAATTAATTGCTCCACATCAATACGGGTCACTTCATCGTAGTCACGTTTGGTTAGGATACCGCGATGTTGAATGCTTTTGATATGCTGACCGGCAATCCCTACGTTGACCACTTTGATATCCACATTGGATTGGGACTCCGCTATCGATACCGCATCCCGTATGCTACTAACCGTTCTTTGGATGTTCGCGACCACGCCGCGGTTCACACCGGAAGATTCGGCTTTTCCTACCCCCAAAAGCTCAATCTTATTGGCTCCGCTACGACGACCCACCGTAACGCAAATCTTCGTTGTTCCGATATCCAACCCTACGATGATTGGACTATCTTTTTCGTTTTCTGCTAATCTTGGCTTCATATGCTGTGTATTTTGTTGCTGTTTATTCAAATTAATTATTCATTTTTAGTTTCATCTGTAAACTATCTAACATCCATCCATCCCGTCTTTCACAGATAATCTGTCCATCATATTTTACATTTACTTTTTCGTAAGCACCAGTGCCGACTTTTGGTAAAATATTCTTATAGAATATCTCCAACCGATCTAGCTTCTCATCCAATTTCGCAGCATTACCAAGAACCAACGGCTGGCTTCCCACTCGCGGAATAATTTCAATATCCTGCTGATCATCGACATACAGCTGCACGATCTGATTGCTCCACAAAGGATCATCTTTTACTTGCTCCACAATGGTAACTAGATCCTTCACCAATTGGGTTCGGATCGTATCCAATGGCTTTTCATATCCTTCGCGTATATTCCCGTTTGCGACCAAAACATGCGGAACGTATTTTAATGTCACCGGCACTTTTGCTCCCTTTGTGTCGATGTAATATTCTTTCCCGGCTCCGTTCACAATACGCAAAATCACTTCCCGCTGCTGCACAACGATCTGTAAAACGCCATCCATATCGGCATAAATTTCTGCACTAGATACGTAGGGGAGCTCCATCAGTGCCCGTTCGATCCTGTCTGTCGGGATATCTTTCAATGGCTTCCCGACAACATTCCCGAATGTTTTATTTACTAAATCGGAAATATCGTGTTGGTCAATAAAGGTTTCTTTTCCTTCCACTATCACCTTCATAGAGACACAGGCCTGTGCCGTATCCTTCTTCTTGACCAAGCTCATCAACATACCTATTCCCACCAAGACAAGTAGCCCTAAGCACACATAACCAAGCTGTCTCCACGGTATGTAACGAACAACCTTAAGCATTTTCCAATATTTCTTTTAAAGGTTTTACCAATCTGTCTATGTCTCCCGCCCCTACTGTCACGACCAGTTCCGGAGCGTTTTGTTTTACAATCCGCAATACGTCATCCGATGATACAAGCTGTTTACTACCTATCGCCATCTTATTCAGTAGCCAACTGGAGGTTATTCCTTCTATCGGCAATTCTCTTGCCGGATAAATATCCATCAGCAGCAATTCATCTGCCAACTCCAATACCTCTGCAAAGCCATCTCCAAAATCGCGGGTCCGACTATATAAATGTGGCTGAAAAACAACCGTCAACTTCTTTGTCGGATAGAGTTTCTTCACCGACGTCAGAAACGCACGCAATTCTTCCGGATGATGCGCATAATCATCTATGTATACATGCGCCGGCGTTTTAACGATATATTCAAATCGTCTCTTTGCCCCTCTGAACGATACTAATGCCGATTTTATCTTCTCCACTGCTATTCCAAGTTGTAGCGCCACCGTAATGGCCGCTACGGCATTTTCTACATTATGGAAGCCTGGTATACCTAATGGGATAGCCTGCATTTCCGTTTTCCCGGCAACATAATCAAAATAAAACACCCCCTCTTCCACACGGATATGGCGCGCGTACGCATCACAGACTTCGTCTTTGGCGTAAGCTATATTTCCACTAAAGGGCAGTCCTTTTTTTACGATCGACAAGCCATCCGGGACGACACGTTGTAAAAACAGTTCGAAAGATTCGATGAGATGTCGCTCGTCACCATAGATATCCAAATGATCAGGATCTGCTGAGGTAATCACCGCAATATTGGGATGCAACGTCAGAAACGAACGATCGTATTCATCAGCTTCTACCACAACCACATTGTTCGTACCATATAGCACATTGCTATTATAGTTAGAACTGATTCCTCCCAAAAAAGCAGAACAATCATAACCTGAATCCTTTAATATATGCGCAATCATGGTCGAGGTTGTCGTTTTCCCATGGGTTCCCGCCACAGCTATTGTAAACCGACTTGCGCTAATGATACCCAATACCTCCGAACGCTTGTATAATGTAAAGTCTCTTTCTAAAAAATAAGCTTTCAGTTTAAGGTCTTTCGGGATGGCTGGTGTGAAAATCAATAACGTTTCCCCAGACGGTTGTTGGTATATCGTTGGCAATAACGCGACATCATCTTGGTAGATCACTTGAATACCTTCTTGCACCAACGCGTGTGTCAACTCGGTCTCTGTTTT
>PJTX01000069.1_pt1 | contig 47154 bp, 39 predicted proteins | sample 1512091 | NCBI WGS metagenome assembly PJTX01 (sample SAMN08177681, study PRJNA422409) | Soil metagenome, whole genome shotgun sequencing project. | isolation source: Soil enriched (2) on filter paper: beechwood xylan treatment | place: USA: Madison | collected 2015-01-15 | reverse complement strand
GGTAACAAGCCCTCCATCCCAGCTTTTTTCATATTCCTGAGAATTATTTTTCATCTGTCCATTTGAGGAAAGCGCTATGGTGCCTAATCCAAAGCATAAAGCTGCAACAAATAACCTTTTCATGTTCTGTTTCATGGTTTAAAATTTTAATGTAAATAATTAACAATCTTTGTTTGTCCCATAAAAGTGAACATTAGATTCGATTAATTTTTTGTAAGTAGATATCCGCTACCAGAGATTCAAGATCCGTTCGATTTAAGAAAATATCTGACATTAACTGGTTAAACAAAATTCAAACAAAGACCAAAGACACGTATCGCTTTCAGCTAAAGCAACAAAATAAAGGGCCGTCGCCATCACACAGAACTTTTTTACTTCGATTATTTCGACAGCGGATGAGACCTTCAAGGTTAACTGTCACCGTTGCTGATTCTGAAAGATGAACACCTTGCTTATGAGCATACAAATATAGTTTTGGAGGTTGACTATATCGCTTTGAAACTGGCTAACCTCATGCTCTCTTATTGGGATGGAAGTTTATATCCGCCTTGATTCAAAGCTACAGTTAGGATGTGTTGGTACGCAAAATTGAGCATTGTTTATTTGGCTACACGCAACAGCGGTTGCGTACTGCAACGGAATGAACCGCCAAAACTACGGCTAATGCTAAAATCAATATATTCAACCTTTATCCCATGTTTTTCAATTTGAGCGCCAATATGTTTAAAAGCAGGATCTGTAATATATACTTCTGTTGAAATCGGCAATCCGTTTGTGGCCAGGCGACTCGCTTCTTTTAAGGTGACGTAAATGGCATCCCAGTTTCTTAATATTTCAGGTATTCCATCCATGAAAGCCTCATCGCATATCACCATTCTCAACGAAAATTCTATTTTTTGTCATCATCATTCGATTTTTCCCATCAACGATCCTCTGTTTGAAATACAGAGAATTTCAAAAAGTAAACGCTTCAATCTAATCAACCGGAACGGAAAACTTCCCTTCGGAAATAGTGACTACCGAACTTCCTACTACGGTACCGGAAAATGTGCCGCTCACATGACCTGCCGCAAATTTATCGATCTTAACCGTAAAGTGATCACCAAGGCTGGCAGAACCTGTGGAAGCAACGTAATTGTCCTGCTCCATGGTCCCGTCCGTCTTTTTCTTGATAACACCATAGGTGACAACCATGGTCGGGGTTTTCTCCAGCTCATAAGTCATTGGTTCGATTGCCTTCTCACTGATGATAGCCAATTGAATATGCGTATTTTCATTGCTCTTGTTGATATCTGCTGTATTACCGACAACGCTAATGGAATTCGCATTGTTCTGATGGCTACTATTCAATTTAAACTGCACTAATTTACCGTCAATTTTCGCCTGAACATAGTTTTCACTGGTAGGGCTAGTATCATCGTTATCCTTACTGCAAGAATATAGCACTGTAGCCATTAGTGTTATTATAATGCCTTTCATTACTTTTTGCATAACAAATCATTTTGGTATAGAACCGTAGATATCAAAATACATACCTAAAATTGAATAGTTGAGATCTGAACAGTTATATTGTTCAAAAAAATCCTATTTTTAATCTGTATTTTCTAGATGACTAGAAGACAAACAATAATAATCTAAATCTATAAAACTAAATGTTAAACATGATCAGGCCTAAGAATCAGAGAAATTGGATGTTGATTTTATTGATCTTTATCAGTATTCAATCCAGCTGTTTTGCCCGCGCAGCAACCACTTATTTCCAATTGAAAGTTTATCACTTCCAGACCATAGAACAGGAACAGGTGATCGACCGTTTTCTGGAAAAAGCCTACCTGCCGGCGATGCACAAATTGGGATTTAAAGAGATTGCTGTTTTCAAACCGATTGATAATAACGACAAAGCAGATAAGTTGGTTTATGTATTGAGTGCATCAGCTACTCTTGAAAAATATGCAAGCTTAGATGTCGATATCTTAAAAGACAAACAGTATTTGGAGTCGGGAAAGGAATACTTAGATGCTGCACATAACCAGCCACCTTATTCAAGAATTGAAACGATCTTAATGAAAGCTTTTGAGGGGATGCCATTTCTCGCTCTTCCAAAACTAAGCGCGGTTAAAAGCGAACGTGTTTACGAATTGAGAAGCTACGAGGCTCCAACGGAAAAGTTATCGGCAAATAAAATTTCCATGTTTAATAATGGTGAGATTGATATCTTCAACAAACTAGATTTTAATGCTGTGTTTTATGGCCAGGTCATTGCTGGAAGCACGATGCCTAATTTAATTTATCTGACGACTTTCGAAAACATGACAGCACGCGATGCACACTGGAAAGCTTTTGGACCGTTATATAAACCTATGGCAGATATGCCACAGTACCAAAACAATGTTTCTAAAAACGTGACAATACTTTGTAGACCAACAGCTTATTCGGATATATAAGTTAAATAATGGGCTGCCTTCGAAAAATTAGGCAGCCCGACAATATTCGTATGTTTGACCACATTTTGCCCAGTTATTGTGGACATAATTGGACCTCGTATGCACAAGTAGACACTTTGCACGACAGTAATGGGGAAGCTCAAGTCAGTCACAAGATGCGACTTAGATATTCATTTACTGATTGCTTACTTTAATCGCATGTCCGATGTGTTTGGAGATTCCATCAATAATGGTATGCCAATCGTGGGTATGCAACTCATGCCCAGTACCTTCGAGTGGGATAAGCGTCGAATTGCTAATTTTATCCAGTAGTATCCTCGTGCTGTTAAAATGCCAGACTAGATCGTCTGTACCGTGAATGACTAAAGTCGGCTGTTGTATTTCATCTAATCTGTTGTAATAATCTTCTCCGCCGCCTAAAGTTGCATGATTAAACATACTGATGTAGTTTTTCGCACGTGCATATTCTGATCGGATCAGGTTTTCTGCCCTGGTCTTGTCGAAGGGTTTCCTACCGGACATCAGCTTTGCCCCCTCGAGCATGTACTGAACGACATTTTCTTCTTGACTCCAGTTTACATCTGCGGCTTTTGCATGAAAATCTAATATCCGCGTATCCATCTCCGGAATATCTATATCCACAACGCCCCAAGGCCCTGTCGCTATCAACGTGAGGGATTCTACCCTGTGAGGATGGCGTATCGCTGCAATTTGTGCGATTAAACCGCCTAAAGATATACCAACAAAGTGTGCATTATCGAGGTTATATCCGTCCAGAATCTTAATAGCGTCCTCTTCGAAGTCAACGATATTATAAGGGGCTGATCCAGGTTCGTAGTTCGTCGAAGTACCTACATCTCTATTATCGTAACGAATAACATAAAACCCTTTATCGGCCAATCTTCTGCAGAAGTCTTCATCCCAATACAGCATAGATACCGTCGCTCCGGCCAATAGCAGAATTGCTGGGTTTTTAGGATTTCCGAAACTTTCCGTGCAGATTTCAATCTCTCCGTGGATAATCATTTTATCTTTCATAATCAATGAATTAATATTAAATACAAGTATGCAGACACACATCCGATCCTATTATCTAGAATCCAAAATTACGGTCATGTAGGCGGACATAATTGTACAAATTCGACGTTTTTAATACCTTCGATTGTCAGCATGGTTTTTGGAGCAGTGGTTGTAGAAATTGGAAATAAAATCCGGGACTTTAAAGAGTTTTCGGGCAAACACCCCCGAAGCTACCTTTCAGAAATTGATTCTTTACTTTTTGAGTAGGGAGAACTGACGCCCCATTGAACCTGCTCTTTAGCCATCAGCCAGGCCAATAGTGTAAATTTTATAGAGGAGGCGAGCATCGAAGTCTATCATTTTGATAAAGAGGCTATCAAAATGATAGACTTCTTTGTATTCATTAGGTCGTCCGAAAAACATCAAATTACTCACAATCAATTTGTTAAACAAAAATATTTACACATGGCATTTCGTTTGGCATATCGAAAATCAAACATACAAATGAAGATGAAAAATGTAAAGTGGAAACAAAGAAAAGAACCTCCTTCGTTCCCAACATGGCTTAAATCATACCACTTATTGCTCGCCGCAGTGGTGGTGATGTTGATTTTCGGAGCGTTAATGAAATACTTAAGTCGATAACTCATATAAAGAATCATGATAACATTCATTTTACTTGTAGCAGGACTTACCTGCTTTGGACTCTTCTATAAATCCATTGATTTTTTTGAAAAAATCTAGAACACAATATGAAAACTAAAATCGCAAATACCATTCGGGAGTGGGCTCCAGAAGCCGCAGGTCTTGTATCTGACAATCTGGATGACACCATGGCTGACTACCAGCTATTACACCAATTAGCAGAAATATGTATGGTTAAGATCCATTCAGGGCTGGACAATGAGCTGGAACGAGTGCAGGAAATAGCAAAAGTGGTTAATCTGCTTTATCAAGATGGTAATCAATACACCCGCAATGCGATAGAAAATGAATTTTTGACCGCATTGGCTGCTGAAGAAAGTCCCGGAAGCCTGAAAAAGCATCTGGAACTATTTCCGATAGAATTGAGAAAAGGATATATAAAAACTATTCTTGAAAATTAAAATAGCCTCCTCTCCTATCTGTAGTAGCTATTTTGAAGTTGTGTTGCACTGCAGGGAAATCAGGTATATACCAACTTCAAATCAAGCATTGTTTAAACAAAACTAGGTTTATGATCGCACTATTCATAATAGCCGTCGGTGTATTTGCTTACATCTGTTACGTGTTGCTAAGACCAGAAAAATTTTAAATCGTTTCGGCAGAGGTGAAGATGTCAAGAAAAATGTCCTTGACATTTCCGGATTGTCTGGAATCGATCACACTGTTTGAAAGCATAATCAAAACAATATTAACGCATAAAAAATGAATACAGAAATTTTAGGAATCATCGTCATGTTCACCTTTTCGGTATTGCTGGCCATACCTCTGGGCAAGTATATTGCCAAGGTATATGGCGGTGACAAAACGCTTCTCGACCCTCTTTTCAATCCGGTCGAACGTCTTTTTTACAAAATCAGTGGTATCAACACGCAAACAGAAATGAACTGGAAGCAGCAGATGGTGGCAATGCTCACCATCAATCTGATATGGTTCCTTTTGGGAATGCTGATATTGATGACACAGGGAAGCTTACCGCTAAACCCCGATGGAAACCCCAGTATGCCTGCTGATCTGGCTTTTAATACAGTCATATCGTTTGTGGTCAACTGTAATTTACAACACTATTCGGGAGAGACCGGATTAAGCTACATCGGGCAATACTGGTTGATGTTCCTGCAGTTTGTAAGTGCAGGAACAGGAATGGCGGCAGCCGCAATCCTGTTCCGCGCCTTCAGGGATAAAAGCACAACAGCACTGGGCAATTTTTACAACTATTTTGTAAAATCCTGTACCCGTATCTTATTGCCTCTTTCATTTGTCGTAGCTATAGTTTTGCTCTTCGAAGGAACACCGATGACTTTTGAGGGTAAGGATCGTATTACCACCTTGCAGGGCGATGTACAGGAAATTTCCAGAGGTCCTGCTGCAGCGTTCATACCCATTAAACATGTTGGAACAAATGGCGGTGGATTCTATGGCGTTAATTCCGCACATCCCTTTGAAAACCCTTCCTACTTGACCAATATGGTGGAAATGGTGGCACAGTTCATTGTTCCACTAGCGATGGTTTTTGCCTTTGGATATTTTATCCGCCGGCGAAAACTTTCCTGGATGATATTCAGTGTGATGACTGTCGGTTTTTTGATGCTTACCATCCCCAACATCCATATGGAGATGAAGGGTAATCCGGCAATCGCTCAAATGGGTATCGATACTTCGCTGGGAGCCATGGAAGGCAAGGAAATCCGGTTAGGTGCAGCAGCATCAGGTTTTTGGAGTATCGTAACGACGGTCATTTCTACGGGCTCCGTCAATTCGATGCACGACAGCTCAATGCCTTTGTCAGGGATGAACGAGCTGCTCGCCATGATGATCAATGCTTTTTATGGCGGTGCTGGTGTGGGTATACTCAACTTTTTCGTATTCGTCATTTTAGCTGTATTTATCAGTGGATTGATGGTTGGACGTACGCCCGAATTTTTGGGCAAAAAGGTGGAAGCGCGGGAAATGAAGATAGCGATGGTTATCGCCTTATTGCATCCATTCTTGATACTCGTAGGCACGGCATTGTCAGTGGCGTTGCCCCAATACACCCTCGAAACACTCAATAATTCAGGCTTTCACGGGCTGAGTGAAATGCTTTATGAAAATACGTCTTCGGCGGCCAATAACGGCAGCGGATTTGAGGGTCTGGGCGATAACACGATGTGGTGGAACATCAGCACCGGATTTATCTTGATACTTGGGCGCTTCCTGCCGATTATCGGACCAATAGCCATCGCCGGACTGTTAGCGCAAAAGAGATACATTCCGGAGGGTGACGGAACATTAAAAACAGACACTGCAACATTTGGACTGATGGTCTTCGCCGTAATTGCCATCGTAGCTGCGCTTGCTTTTTTCCCTGTATTGACGCTCGGGCCCATAGCAGAGTATTTTTCACTGTATTAATTGTTTAAAGAAATTTAGAAATGAGTAAAAATAATAAATCATTGTTTCAGAAAGAACTGGTTCGGGAGGCCCTAATACAGTCATTCGTGAAGCTGAACCCCAAAATAATGTTCCGTAATCCGGTCATGTTTACCGTTTGGATTGGAACGCTCGTCATGTTGACGGTAAGCCTGTGGACCTTGTCCGGTGCAGAAGCTCAGGGAAGTTTTATATACAATTTTGTGGTGTTTGTCGTGCTTTTTAAAACCCTGCTGTTTGCCAACTTTGCTGAAGCCATTGCCGAAGCCAGAGGAAAAGCACAGGCAGACAGTTTGCGAAAAACAAGAGAGGAAACACCAGCAAGACTGAAAAATGGCAAGACCATATCCTCTGCTCAGCTACAAAAAGGTGATATTTTCGTCTGTGAAGCAGGGGATATAATTCCTTCCGATGGTGAAATCATCGGGGGATTGGCAACCATTGATGAAAGTGCGATCACCGGTGAGAGCGCTCCTGTTATCAGGGAAGCAGGTGGTGACAAAAGTTCGGTCACAGGTGGTACAAAAGTGCTATCCGACAGAATCATCGTACAGGTTACCACACAGCCTGGCGAGAGTTTCCTTGACAAAATGATTGCATTGGTCGAGGGCGCGAGCCGTCAGAAAACACCCAATGAAATCGCATTGACCATATTATTGGCAGGCTTTACATTAGTGTTCATTATTGTGTGTGTAACCCTCAAACCATTTGCTGATTATGCAAATGTCAGTATTACCATCGCGTCGTTTATCTCCTTATTTGTCTGTCTAATCCCGACGACCATCGGGGGTCTGCTATCGGCTATCGGTATTGCAGGGATGGACAGGGCCCTAAGAGCCAATGTGATTACCAAAAGTGGTAAAGCTGTGGAGACTGCAGGTGATATCGATGTGCTCTTGTTAGATAAAACAGGAACGATTACGATCGGGAACCGTAAAGCAACGCATTTCCATCCGGCCAGTGGTGTGGACGAGAAAAGGTTGATTAAAGCGGTTGTACTAAGTTCGATGGCGGACGAAACTCCAGAAGGAAAATCGATCATTGAGCTGGCAAATATCAACCCTTCGAGCTATCTGGTAAAAGAACCAAAATTTATCAAGTTCACAGCCGAAACCCGTAGTTCAGGGATTGATTATGAAAATTTCCGCATCAGAAAAGGTGCGACAGACGCTATTAAAAATCTCGTTTTGCAGGCAGGAAATACTTTCCCGAGCGAAGTGGAAGAAACTGTTAAAGCAATCTCCCAAAACGGAGGAACGCCCTTGGTGGTATCCGAAAATGAAGTGGCTTTGGGCGTAGTTGAGCTGCAGGATGTCATCAAACCCGGCATTCAGGAGCGTTTCGAGCGTTTGCGCAAAATGGGTATCAAAACCGTAATGGTTACAGGGGACAACCCGCTGACTGCAAAATTTATTGCTGAAAAAGCAGGAGTGGATGACTTCATCGCCGAAGCCAAACCGGAAGACAAGATGAACTATATCAAAAACGAGCAGGCAGAAGGGCGTTTGGTGGCGATGATGGGTGATGGTACAAACGATGCTCCGGCATTGGCCCAGGCAGATGTCGGTGTAGCAATGAACAGCGGCACTCAGGCTGCAAAAGAAGCGGGGAATATGGTGGACCTGGATAACGACCCAACCAAATTGATTGAGGTAGTAGAGATCGGAAAACAGCTTTTAATGACCAGGGGAACGCTCACCACATTCAGTATTGCCAATGATGTAGCTAAGTACTTTGCCATTATCCCTGCCTTGTTCATTGCGGCTATACCGGCATTGCAGGGACTCAATATTATGCGTTTACATTCACCGGAAAGTGCCATTCTATCTGCAGTCATTTTCAATGCGATTATTATACCCCTATTAATTCCGCTTGCGCTCAAAGGCGTTGCTTACAAGCCCATCGGTGCCAGTGCGCTATTACGCAGAAACCTGTTTATATATGGCCTGGGCGGCGTGCTTATTCCCTTTGTAGGGATAAAGCTGATCGATATGGTGGTATCCATTTTTTTCTGAGTCACAAAAAGCAATGTTAAAATCAGATCATTAGCATCGACGGCTGATGGTTGCTTCATGTACATTAAAACAAATAAATAAGATGAAAAAACATATTTTGCCCGCTATCAAACTGACTGTCGTTATGATACTTTTCTTCACGGTATTGTACCCTTTGGTCGTGTGGGGTATTGCGCAGTTTGCGCCCAATTCCGGAAAAGGAGCAGTCATTGAGGATCAAGGCAGTAAGTACTACAGCAATATTGGGCAGCACTTTTCCGATGATCAATATTTCTGGTCACGACCCTCCGCGGTAAACTACAATGCCGCTGGCTCGGGCGGCAGCAACAAAGGTCCGTCAAATGAAGAATATCTTGCAGAAGTGCAGGCTCGCATAGATACTTTTATGATACACAATCCCGGCATTAAAAAATCCGAAATACCTGTGGACTTAGTCACCGCGAGCGGCAGCGGGCTTGACCCCAATATTTCAGTGCAGGCTGCAAAAGTACAGGTGAAGCGTATTGCCAAAATAAGAAATATAGACGAAAATAAACTGTATCAGCTCGTCGAAAGCCATATAGAAAAACCGCTTTGGGGTGTGTTCGGTCCTGAGAGAATTAATGTACTGAAACTCAATATCGCCCTGGATAGATCAAAATAAATATTTGTCAGGGAATTAAGCGGTACAGAAATAAATAATAGGATCATTGTAGTTTATTCATTTGCACGCGCGTGAATAATTTGGTAGTACCATCGGTAAGAAGAAATTAGATATAGATGAAAAAAGTATGGATATGCTCCACAATTATGTTGGGAGCAGGAAGTGTATTGGCACAAGAAACAGAAAAAAATCCGCTAACAATCAGCGGATATGCTGAGGTTTACTATCAGCGGGATTTTAACAATCCAAAATCAAATAAACGACCCGAATTTGTGTACAGCCACAACCGCAACAACGAGGTGAGCCTGAATGTGGGTCTGATCAAAGCATCTTATGAAAACAAAAAGGTACGGGCTAATCTCGGTTTGGGCATTGGTTCTTATATGAATGCCAATTATGCTGCCGAAGAAGGTGTCTTAAAAAACATTTATGAGGCGAATGTGGGTATTAAGTTATCCAAAAAGCACGATCTGTGGCTGGATGCGGGTGTTATGCCTTCTCACATTGGCTTTGAAAGTGCTATCGGAGCGGACTGTTATACTTTGACACGCAGTATGCTTGCAGACAATTCTCCTTATTTTGAAACTGGTGCAAAACTGTCGTACAGTGCCAAAAACGGCAAATGGGATATGGCGGTGCTGGTCATTAACGGCTGGCAGCGCATCCAGCGGGTTGAAGGAAATAGTACACCGGCCTTTGGGCACCAGTTGACCTACAGACCTTCCGAAAAAATCACGTTAAACAGCAGTTCATTTATCGGCAATGATAAACCGGATGAGGCAAAGCAGATGCGTTATTTCCATAACTTGTATGGACAATTTGCGTTTAACGCACAGTTTGCATTGATAGCCGGATTTGATATCGGAGCTGAACAAAAAAGCAAGGGTGGCAGCGAATACAACATTTGGTACAGCCCTGTCTTGATCGCCCGATATAGTCCGACACATAAACTAAATGTAGCGGCGCGAGCAGAATATTACAACGATAGAAACGGTGTCATCATAGCTTCTGGCACAACAAATGGCTTTCAGACCTTTGGCGCGTCCTTCAATGTAGACTACCAGATTTTACCAAACGTAGTCTGGCGGACTGAAATAAGGGAGCTAAACAGCAAAGACGCCATTTTTTTAAAAAGGAATGGTGATCTGAAAAAGAACAACCTGATGGCGGTTACTTCGCTGGCAGTACGTTTCTGATTATTTCATTTCCTTGCATTCCCCTTAACCGTTTGTCTAAGGGGAATTTGTAAATTTAAAAAACCATTTTTTTGTATGGAGGACGAGAGAAAAAGTGCTGCACATTTTTTGGACTTAATCCAGAAATCCCGCAGGGGAAAATTCAAACTTTATATTGGAATGAGTGCCGGTGTGGGAAAAAGCTATCGGATGTTGCAGGAGGCACACGCTCTTTTACACAATGGCATAGACGTAAAAATAGGCTTTATAGAAACCCATAATCGGAAAGAAACCCATGCCCTGGTCGATGGTCTTCTGGTAATTCCAAGAAGAAAGTTGTTTTACAAAGGCAAGGAATTGGAAGAACTTGATGTTCAGGCAGTGATCAACCTACGTCCGGAAGTCGTCATTGTCGATGAATTGGCACATACCAACATTGAGGGGAGTAAAAATGAGAAGCGCTGGCAGGATGTAATGGATATTCTTGATGCGGGGATAAATGTGATCAGTGCAGTAAACATACAGCATATTGAAAGCCTCAATGAAGATGTCAGAGAAATAACGGGGATTGAGGTAAAAGAGCGCGTGCCGGACAGTGTCATCGCCCAGGCAGATGAAGTGGTCAATATTGACCTTACTTCCGAAGAGCTTATCACAAGACTGAAAGAGGGTAAAATATATGAACAAGCAAAGATAAAAACGGCACTAAATAACTTTTTCAAAAGTGAGCATATATTACAGCTTCGTGAGCTCGCTTTAAAGGAAGTAGCCTCACAGGTAGAGCGAAAAGTGGATACAGAAATTACCATGGTCAACCCTGCAAAAAGGGAAAAGTTGCTCGCCTGCATCAGCTCCAACGAGAAAACAGCAAAAATTGTTATCCGGAAGACTGCCAGACTGGCCAATTATTATAACGGTAAGTGGTATGTGTTATATGTGCAGACACCCAAAGAGCGTGCTGATAAGATTGCTTTGGATAAGCAGCGGCATCTGATTAATAACCTTAAACTAGCAACGGAACTGGGAGCCGAAATCATTAAAATAGAGGGCAGAAACATCACAAGGTCAATAATGGAACAATGTGAGCTGCGAAAAATCACGACCGTCTGTATCGGAAAGCCCCACCTTAACTTGTTAAAAGTAGTACTGGCAACAGATACGCTCAACTCTCTTCTGAATAAACTTTCCCAGGAAAATATTGATTTAGTAATATTGTCGTAATGAAAATCAAAACAAAACTAACATTTGGTGTTGGGATGCTCTTCCTTTTAATTTTGGCTCTGGCCGCCGTCAGCGGATGGTACATCTATAGGCTAAAGAAAGACACAAACAACATCCTTGTTGCTAACTACAACACACTACAGTATTCTCGAAATATGTTGATTGCGTTAGAAGATATGGGCAAGGATAAAGCCGCTATGGCTACTTTTAAAGACAATCTGGCCAAACAACAGCAGAATATAACGGAAATGGGAGAAAGGGAAGCAACAGATCTGGTAATCAAACATTTCTCAATGCTCAGTAAAAATCCACAAACGCCTGCTTTGATTTCGGCTATCAGGAGAGATATTACTGAGCTGATGCGATTGAATATGGAAGCCATTGAACATAAAAGCAATATCGCAGATGCGACCGCTCAAAAAGCAATTGTTATCATTTCATTTACTGGCACACTCTGTTTCATGATTGCCTTTGTTTTATTGGTGAATTTACCTTCAAACATCGCTAATCCGATCCGTGAGCTTACTGAAAGTATAAAAGAAGTCGCTGCACAGAATTATAAAAAACGGGTACATTTTGAAAGTCACAGCGAATTTGGTGATCTCGCCAGATCGTTCAACACAATGGCTGAAAAGCTAGAAGAATATTCTGAAAGCCGTTTGGATAAGATCCTGAAAGCGAAAAGACGCATAGAAACACTTATCAATAACATGCACGATCCGGTTATCGGAATTGATGAAACTAACAAAGTATTATTCGCCAATGACGAAGCGTTGAAAATAACCGATATCAATGACAACGATATCATCGGAAAGCAAATCCAGGACATTGCGGTTACCAATGACCTAATACGGGATATTATCAAAGATATATTCAGCCCGGAATCTGAAAATAGAAAACCTGAACCGTTAAAGATTTTTGCGGATGGTAAGGAAAGTTATTTCGAAAAGGAGATATTAGACATCAATATTATTCCAACAGGAGAAACCGAATCGCAATTTATCGGGCGGGTCATTATGCTGCGCAACATCACACCATTCAAGGAAATGGATCTGGCAAAAACCAATTTTATGGGCACAATTTCTCACGAGTTTAAAACGCCGATTTCGTCCATCAAGATGAGTTTGCAATTATTGGAAAACAAACAGATTGGCGATTTGAACATGGAACAAAGAAGTCTGATCGACGGCATTAAAGAAGACACTGAACGATTGCTAAAAATAACGGGAGAGTTGTTGAATATCACCCAAGTGGAAAGCGGCTCCATCCAAATCAACATACAAACGACCCATATTTCTGAGATCGTCAACTATGCTGTCAACGCGACAAGGTCCTTAGCCGAACAGAAAAATGTGCAGGTCAAAATCAATCAGGACAGTAAGGTAAAGACAGTGATGGCGGACGGCGAAAAGACAGCCTGGGTACTCACCAATTTACTGTCAAACGCCATACGTTATTCCTATGAAAACTCATTTGTCCAGATTAGTGTAACGGAACACAGCGATGATAAAGTTAAATTCTCTGTCATAGACACGGGGCAAGGCATTCAACCTCAGTACTTATCCAGGATATTCGAACGATACTTTCGCATACCCGGCACCAAAAAAGAAGGCACTGGATTGGGGCTGTCCATTAGTAAGGAATTTATAGAGGGACAAGGGGGCAGCATCGGGGTAGTCAGCGAATATGGCGCAGGAAGTACATTCTCTTTTGTATTGAACAAACCTTCTTTTTCAAAACAAAGCGCATATATCGCATGAGAAGATGACCAAAGTCCTCTGTTGGCTTGATCATGTTCATCTCAGGTACGGCCTATTCGATAACGGGAAGTTCTACTCGAAGTACTAAAGCACTTGCCCCTAAGAGGGCAGCTTCTGCATACGGCAACTCACCTATCGGACGCTTTGCAAATTTTTGTTCATATGTTGCAAAGCATGTAACCCCTCCTTGCTATATTCCGAATTTATCTTTCAGTTTGGCTCAACATGCCGTGATCCACCTGATAACAATGGAATAAAGCAAATCAGGTGATCCATGACGGCCAAACTTCCCATCTTCAAAAAATAAGCAGCATTTTAGCTTAATCAATTAAAAATATGATTAATTTCGAAGCAGACTAAAATTGTCTATTTAAGGGTTTAGACGGAGAGACATTCTATGATGGGCAAACTCAACCTAAGAAGTGTCTTTCCTATGATGATGGGTGAAATTTTTATGAAGAGACTCGCACTATTTACACTTTCCATGAGCGTCACTGTTTCGGGTTGCAGTGTATTCCAAAAAAACAGCAAAAAGGCGTTTAACGATGGCTTTTATACACAAAATATAGACGGCATAAAGCAACGCGTCTATATTGATGTAGCTGATGAAATTATACGGATACATCCATCCGAACTAAAGGAAAATGGCATATCTGTGATTGATACGGCAAATTTCTATGAATTTCAAAAAAGTAAATTGAAAACAAATACCGAAGAAGCTATTCCATTCAGTAAAGCTTCTTTCGATATTGATTTTTTGACGATACCTCTAAAATTCCGTCCTTCACAGGGGGGAGTTCCCTTACAGTTAAACACTAATTTGAACGGTGCAGGATATTTTGGATATAGACGGGACAGATACATCATTGACTACAGTACAAATCCCTTGGGCAGATCAGAGCGCAACATGAATCATTTTGGATTTTCAGTAGGCGCTTTCACAGGTTTTGGAAATACATCGATATCGCCCACCAACACCAATAATTTGATAGAACAGGAGTATGATGGTGTTGTTTGGAGCAAGGGACTGGCAGGAATTTTTGCTGTCAATAATTTTACGGTCGGAATGGCTTTGGGGTTCGATCATCTATTAGGCAGCAACCGGCGGATCTGGATTTATCAGAATAAATTCTGGTACGGACTCGCTTTCGGACTTAACTTAAATTAACCCAAAAACTCGCTTGTCAAATGTAAGACGCAATTTACACTTCTTGGTAGTGGCAACAAATCTCAGTGCACTCTAGATACATAATCTTCAGGGATTGATATCAATGTGAAGAAAGTAGGTAATACTTTTAACTTCAATTTTGGTGCTAATCATTTAACGCCTGTTCTAAAATAGAAAAGCCTATATTCGTCACGTCAACAGCTGTATTGGATAAAATAACAATCGCTTTTTGTTGTGTATCATTAAATGCAACGAAAGATCTAAATCCTCCAGTGCCTCCAGAATGATAAAATATTTGCTGATTTTCGAGTTTTTCAATTCGCCAGCCAAGCCCCATTGTTTGTTCGGCAGCGCTGAAAGTTTCTTTATGGCTCAATTCGATCGCATTCGCCAAGTTATTCTTTGAGCCTAACTGCGCTTTCATAAAAATTATCATATCATCGAGCGTTGACCGAATTGCACCGGAACCCGACAACGGGCCTAAATGCCAATTGGAAGAAGCCTTACCTCTTTCATCATACCCTTGAATAACGCCTACATCCTTCAATGATGTTTTGTTCATCCCTAGTGCCAAAAAAATATTTTCATTTAGCAGCTGTGCAAACGTTTTACTATTTTGACGTTCTAAAATCACGCCTAGTAATCCCGCCCCCAAGTTTGAATAAGAAAACCGGCTTCCGGGTTGGGCAACAACTTTGTAATTTTTCAGGTAATGGAAAAGGGAATCTGACGTGTAATGACGATACGGATCCTCAATGATCACATTGCCAGAAAAAATGTTTTCAGGAAGCCGGGGTAATCCAGAGGTATGATTAGACAACTGCATCAGCGATATTGTCTTATTTTGGTAGCTTAATGGAGGAATAGAATCGGGTAAATACTGATTGACAGGATCATTCAATGTCATCTTTCCTTCAACGACTTCCTTGGCTAATAATAGAGAGGTAAATACTTTTGTAACTGACCCAATTTCAAAGATGCTTTCAGAAGATGCTGGTAGAGCCTGAATCGTTTTGTCAGTGGTTCCATAACTATATTTCCTTTCTTTGTTACCTTCAATTATAGCTAGTATGATACCGGCAGCGTTTTCCTTTTGGATATAGGGCCTAACGAATTTCTCTACCCATAAATCTAAAGAATCTTTCATTGGATTGCTACTCGCGACCTTGTAATCCTTTTCTTTGGCCACAAAAGGGATTTCTTTAAAATTCATCCTGATGATCTTCTTTTCTTCATCAAGCAGAATCGAAAATAACTGGTCGGAATTTTCAAACTTAATCGCATAGTTATATCCATTCGCCGCTGTATCAACAAAAGAAAAACTCTGCATCTGCCCTGTCTTCGCTACAAATTTCTTCATCCCAAGCGTGAACTTTTCCTTTGGCATTCTAGTTTTATAACTATTGGATGCCTGTTCATAAATACGATCGGGCTGCCTTTCATTAAATAGCTGCTGAATCTCTTTCATCGCACGATCGTAAACCGGACGATTCCCCTGAGCCTCTGCAAGCAGGAAGGAAAATTGAAGCAAAAGGACAAAAAAGCTATAATTTCCTATATTTTTCATCTGTCGGTTTGTATTTTCTAAATTTAAGGTTTCAAAACGATAAATCATACTGCAAGCAATGCTGTGACCAAATGTTTATGGCGCAATAATAAAAAAGGGCCGCTGTATATGATGCGGCCCCAATAAACTATAAACACTGAAACAACTTTCATTGGATTAGTATCCAAATATCTCTTCAAGACTTAATTTTTGGATACTTCCCAAGTGTGAGAGCGTATCTTTATTTAAGTCTTTCTCATCTCCTACAATACAATAGATATAGGGTTTACTACTGATATTGTCTGCATGGAAGGCACTAAGGTCCGAAAACGTTAGTTGAGGCAATTTATCAAAAATCAGTTTTCTGGAGTCTTCATTTAGTCCCCGACGCTGTGCAGCCAGATAGCTTGAGAGTATACCTGCACCTGTAATCCGCTCACTTGCCAGTGATTTCAATAAATTGGTCCGGATTGATTCCAAGCCTACTCTAGATTCAGGGAGTTTGTTCAAAAGCTCATTCATTCCACCTACAGCATCCTTAAACTTATCAGATTGTGTCCCAATATATGCGCCTACCATACCATGATTTTCTTTCCGTTGAGGTTGTCCGTAATACGCATATGTCGTATAGGCTAGTGCTTTCGATTCGCGGAGTGTCTGGAAAACAATACTGCCCATTCCTCCCCCAAAATAACCGTTAAAAAATGCAACAGTAGGTATCTGGTTTTTGTCAAATAAGCCGGAGTTCCGAATCCAGAACACTTCAGCCTGCTTCATAGTATACTGTGCGAACAGGACCTTATTCTCAGTTGTGGGCTTTTCTTCAAATTTCACGCCCTTCTCTATGTTAAAATAAGGCAGGTCACTCTGTTTTAAAGATTTCAGGTTTTTGACAAGATCACCGACTGCTTGTGGACCGTAATATAGTATACGATGTCTGGCATTCGCCAGATTGTGTAACACATCAACAAGATCTGACGCTTTTAAGCTATCCAGTTCCCCGTCTGAATAGGTGTAATTAAACGGATTTTTAGCTCCATAACGCGCAAAGGCTTTTAACCCTTCCATAATGGTCGCCTTATTTTCCTTGGCATTGGCCCTCGATTTCTTGACGCGCTCAATATATGCTTTGAAAGCCGCTTCATCCGCCACACAATTATGCATCAGATCCTGCAATAGGTCGATTGATGCAGTGAAATTACTATTTAGACCGGAAATAGAAACACTGCTTTCTTCATTTCCTGTAGATACCGAAAAATCGGATGCCAATTTGTAAAATGCCTTGCTAAAGTCTTCGCTGGTCTTATCTCTCGTGCCCAAAAACTCTAAATATCCTACTGCCAATCCTAATAATTTATTATCCCACCGCCCAAAGTCAAAATGGTATGTGAGGCTAAAAAGCTCATTGTTTTTGTTCTGTACGGCCAAAACATCCAAATCTTTCAACTTAGCAGTTGTCATATCTTTCTCAAAATCAATCCACAGCGGCTGAATATCTTGTTCGGACATGGCATTGATCTGTTTCAAAAAGGCAGACTCTACATTGCGGTTGACCGTAATGGGCGTAATGGCTGGTTTGACCACTTTATCGACCGTGGTATCCTGCCCCTTTTGTTTATAAACAGCGACATAGTTCACTTCAGATAAATACTTATTGGCAAAACGTACAATATCTTCCTTCGTTATCTTCGCTAAACGATCCGTATAAGCCAGTTCTTTTACCCAGTCAAGCTCCGAGGTGAAGCCAGACATGAGTTGCTCAGCCGTACTTGTATAATTGTCAAAAAGCTTGATCTGTGCCTTCCTTTCATTGTTTACGATAGAAGTAAGCAAGTCTTCTGAAAACTTTCCCTTTCTCAATTTATCAAGTTCATCCAACAAGAGCTGCTTAACATCCTCCAGGCTCTGTCCCGCTCCCGGATTGCCCTGTAAGATTAACATGGAATAATCCTTTAAAACGTAAGGAAACGCGCCAGCACCCAGTAATTTCTGGGACTTGACAAGATCCAGGTCAATCAATCCGGCAGATCCGTTGGTCAGCACATTGGCCATAAGATTCAGCAGCTGCGCATCCGGATCGGCCGCTCCGGGAAACCGAAATCCCATCAAAATATACTCTGATGCAGGACCGGTGACGGTTTTTGTAATGGGACTGGTAATCGGTTGCTCTTTTTCAAATGCATAAGCCGGAACAGGCTTAGATCTCATAGCGGAAAACGCCTTGTCAATACGTTGGATGATATCCGTAGGATTGAAATCTCCAGACATAATAATGCCCATATTGTTGGGAACATAATAGGTATTATAATAATCACGGATAGCCTTTAGCGAAGGATTTTTGAGATGCTCAACAGACCCCAATACGGTTTGCCTGCCATAATTGTTGTTGGGAAACATAGCTGCAAAAATAGTCTCTATGGACTTTCTATTATCGTTATCCAAACTGATGTTCTTCTCTTCATATACGGATTCCAGTTCGGTATGGAACAAACGCAGAACGGGGCTTCTGAAACGCTCGGCCTGAACAGCTAGATATTTGTCAACGACATTGTTGGGGATATCTTCCACATAGACGGTCTGTTCAAAAGATGTAAAAGCATTGGTCCCCTTAGACCCCATGCTGCTCATCAATTTGTCGTACTCATTGGGGATAGCATATTTTGACGCCTCGCCGGACACGCGGTCAATTTCTTTATAAATAGCCGTGCGTTCATTAGCATCACTCGTATGATTATATTTCTCATAAAGATCATCGATTTGATCCAGCAAAGGTTTTTCTTTGGACCAATCAAGGCTGCCGAACTTGTCCGTACCCTTAAAGAGCATATGTTCAAGGTAATGCGCCAGTCCAGTATGATCTTTAGGATCCGTTTTACTGCCAGCCTTGGTTGCAATGTATGCTTGTATACGGGGCTGTTTGTTATTTGGACTAAGAATAACGGTGAGACCATTTTTCAGTTTGTAAAAACGTGTCTGCACAGGATCGTTAGTTACATATTTATAGGTATATCCGCCTTCAGAGCTTTCTTTCCACTGATATTTGCCGACCTGCGCCTGAAGACCAGTGGTGATGAACAATAAGGAAATGAAAGCTATTGTTTTGAATTTTCTATTCATAATTGGGAATAATTATTTTTCACGAATCAGGGTAATTTTTTAAACAAGATTATTTACAGCAATAATCGCAATTAACCAGAGTAAACACAACAACAGTTACATAATCCAAGAAAAAGAACTGAAAAACAACATAAAACAAGAAAAAAATATAAAAACCATCAGTTTTTCTATGTCCGCCTGCAGTTTTTTCTGTTTGAAAATCAAGGCTTAAACCAAACTATCATTGAGCGACTGTGCCTTCCAAAATTGAAGAAGAGGTATGCGCAGATACCATATCTGGTACCGGATTCCAAAAAGAGTAACGGCTGCCAAAGGAACAGCCGTCTCCACTAACTAAACATTTACCAGCACCGGATAAGTTTAGGTGCTGGTGAAAACTACTTATCAAAAATTTCGGCTAGTTTTTTATCTAACTCTTCTCCACGTAAATATTTAGCGATGATTTTACCATTCGGATCTACCAAGAAATTCATTGGAATAGCCTTAACATCGTACATTGCTCCGGCTTCATTTTCCCATCCCTTAAGATCGCCGACCTGCCTCCAGGTAAGTCCATCATCCTGAATGGCTTTTAACCATTTCGACTTGTCCGCAGCTTTATCCATGGAAACACCCAGAATTTCAAAGCCTTTTTTTTGATATTTAGCATAGGATCTTACCAAATTTGGATTTTCACGTCGGCATGGGGCGCACCAAGACGCCCAAAAATCTATAAGCACATATTTACCACGATAATCGGATAACTTCACCGGTTTGCCGTCAACATCAGGCTGTGTAAAATCCTGTGCCTCTACCCCTTCGCTTGTTTTTTTGACCAAAGCGATACGCTTTGCCAAGTCTTTTCCAAGGATAGAATTCTGTAAACTGGGATCCAGTGTGGCAAATATCTTTTCGGCCTTGATGGCATCAAACTCCGGTGGTAAGGTAGAATTAAAAGCCATCAAAGCCATATAGCTTTTTGGGTTTTTGGCGACATAATCCAATTTGGCATCAATGGTCTGCTGCTGTATCGCATTGGCTCGGTCTTCCAATGTCTTGATATATTTCGGGTCCTGTTGGTCTGCTAGAGATTTGGATTTATATTCGTTATTTAAAGCCTCGTACTGGTCATATATGGGTTTCAATAATGCATTTACGCGTTCATTTTCCGTATTCAATGGAGATCCGGTTATTTGTGCATGTTTTATGGAATCTGTGGCGGCAAATTTAATCGTTGCTCCCTCAATTAAAAATGGTAAGATGTCCTGTTTCGGTGGCTTGGCTGGATCGAAAGGCGCATTATCATGGATGATACGCAAATGCGCTTCCATCGGTGACGGGATACTTCCCTTAAACTCAAATTTTCCATTTTTTATTTCCACCGAATCAATCCGTTCCTTTCCATCGTAATTGAGACGCAGATAGGCTTTCGCCGGCCTATCTAATTTACCGACTGTTCCTTGTAACGTATAGTTTTGTTGAGCATGGCCCATTGCCGGCAATACACAGGCTAAAGCGAGGGCCCATTTTATTTTTTTCATATCTATTCGGTATTTATTCTATTGTTCGAAATTTAATTGAATAATTCTACTGTACTTTTTTTACGATTTGGCCGACTATGTCTGCCTGTAACAAATGTTCATACAATTTCTCGTCGCGAAGTACAACCAAGGCTTCCTTAAAACTCCGGTTAGCTTCATTTCTGACTCGAGCCATATAATCGCCGCCTGTATAAAGCAGCGAACCAACTTGCGCCTTAAACTCGACATCGATAGCTGCATGAGCATCCAGCTGGCCGCCCGGAGGAATGGCTACGTTGTGATCAGCTGCGGCATTGATCAGCTGGAAATGGACTTCTTTGGGAACTTTAAACCGTGAATTGAAGGCAGCAAAGTCCGGATAGGCTTTAAGAAGTGCTGCACGATTTTGCTGCACAAATTCAAATCCTCCTTTGGCGATAATGCCATTGTTCATGAGTTGTGCCATCCATGCGCTATATTCGTTTGTGTCAATAGGCACAAAGCGGTCCGGCATGATCCCGCCTCCGCCATAGACTATTCTTTTGTTACCTAAAGTGGTATATTTTAACGAATCAGGGAAGGAAACATGCCCCTCTTCCATCAATTCTTTGGATGCCATCCGACGGTTAAAATCCTGAAAATAATCGTCTTTTCCTTTGGTATAGGGCTTTTGAATCGAACGTCCCGACGGGGTATAATAACGGGCACCGGTAAGCTGCATGACCGACCCGTCGGATAGCGGTACCGGCTTCTGCATTAGCCCTTTTCCAAAACTGCGGCGACCGATCACCACTGCGCGGTCCCAGTCCTGTAGCGCTCCAGTGACGATTTCACTAGATGAAGCTGTGGACTCATCAATAAGGACGACCAACTGTCCGTCATAAAACTGGCCATATCCTCCGGTGAAGTAGTAGTCCTTACCGCCCTCGTTGGGCACCGAATAAAAAACAATTTTCTCCTTAGGCAAGAATTCATCGGCCACGCCAATTGCGGACTCCACATATCCCCCTCCATTGCTCTGTAGGTCAAGGATCAACTTTTTCATCCCCTGCTCTTTTAGTCCTTTTAAGGCAGCGTCTATTTCCTGTCGCGTAGTCCGGTTGAAAATCGAAAGCGCTATATAGCCGATCTCTTTGTCGACCATGTAACTTTCACGAACTGACTTTTCCAAGATATTCTCACGAACAACTCTTATATCTCGCCTTTCCTTGCTTCCCGGCGATAATAGTGTAAGTACCACTGGCACGTCCTTTTCACCCCGCAATTTTTCCATAATCTCCCGATTGCCCCATTTTTTTCCCGCAATACTATCACCGTCAATACCGAGGATCTGATCCCCCACCCGTATTCCAGCACGCATCGCCGGTCCATCGGGGTTAATTTTGGTGACAAAGGTCTGGTCATTATTTTTTAGAAACTGAATGCCTATGCCAGCAAAGCTTCCACTCATGGCCATCCGCATTTGCTCCGCCTCCTCGCGGCTCGTGTAACGCGAATGGGGGTCCAAATCCGATATCATCGCTTTGATAGCTGCATCCACCAGCTGTTCTTCATTGACCTGATCAACATAGTTCTGCTGAATAAGCTTCAATGCCTCCTCAAACTTATATTTTGGATTCATCTGAGCCTGTAAGGAGAGGCCGAGGCCAATCATCCCGACGAGCAAGCTCGTTGTTTTCCTGTTCATATTGTATAGTGATTTAATATTCTATTTTTCGTTTTTAAGGATTTCAATGGCTAGAGATAGTTCATCCATCAATTTGCTGGGGCTTCCTGAATAACCTCCCGAACAATAGCGCACGCGGCCATTCTTCACGATGATCTTGCGTGGAATCGACGAATCGCCGAATAATGGAATCAGCTGTCTAAAGACGAGATCCTGTTCATTGGTCTTGGGATTGACCGAATCGTGCAACAAATTAAAACGGAAACCTTCGCCACGAACATAGTTAACTGATTTATCCTTATAATTCCCAGTCTGCATTGTACCTAACATATAGACAGCAACCTGTTTATCCTGTGCATATTTGTCGACCAAGAGCTGCATGCCCGGGAAAGCCATAATGCATGGGCGGCACCAGGTAGCCCAGAAATCCACCACAACAATTTTATCCTTCCAGTCTGCTGGCGTAATAAATAGTCCATCGGCCGTTTCCAGGCGGAAATCGGGCATAGGGTGGTTGACCCAGTTATGATCTACATACGCTTGCATCGCTGCTTTTTCTTCGTTCGATTTCAATCCTGCAAGATAAGTTTGGTACCCGCTGTCATTCCCAGCATGTTCTTTTAGATAAATCGCCTTGAGTTTATCAAACATGCGCGGGGTCATCGCATTATATCTAGCGCTCATTTCGAGTAGGGGAAGAATTTGTTTGTCATCGCCCAGTCCCTCCAGAACCTGAAGGTTAATTTCATTCAGTTCAGCATTGTTATATTTGCCATCTTCGGACAACAGCAAGAAATATTTTCGAGCTTCTGTATACTTTTTGAGGTCCTTTAATAAGGAGATATGCGTAAAAAGACGGTCATCGAGGTTTTTCATCACATTGGAATCGGCCTGTGTCTGTCGGTCAAAATCGTCCTTGTATGAATTGTCGTTCCGTCGCGCGATCAATTTAGGAAGAATTGCTTCAGAGACCTGATAGAGGCTATCCTTTCCGATCATTTTGAACATATAAGCACGCATAATATTCCAGCGCATCAGTTCATTTCCTGTACGGAAATCGATATCGTCATACAGTTTCGCGAATTTGTCGAGCTGCCGGGACTCGAAGTAGGCTGCCCCAAGTCCGCGATACACCGCATAATAGATAAACCCTTGACTATTGGGACGCTCGCGCCATTGCTGAACAGGAAACCGTTTTAAAAAATTTTCATACGAAGTGATTACCTCAGCATTGTCCGGGCTGCCTCCCATGGTCTTGCTATAGGCTATGAAACGTGCTGTTGCACCGCCCGGAAAATCTGTATTGACGCGCTGTTCAATCGATCGGGTCAATTCTTTGTCTTGTAGGCGTGCACTGGCAAAGGAATACAACTGGTTAAGAACTTCATCAGTTAAATTCTTCTGCTTTAGTTCATCCGTGATCAGCTTCCTAGCGAAAGCGGGGAAAGCATCACCTAAGGCCAATTTTTGTAAGTTCATAAAAGGCTGAAAATAGCGTAGATAGTGCTGGCCTGATAATGTAAATTCTTTCTCAGCGAGGGCCTTTAGATAGTCAGCTGGCAGCGCTATGGGCTGATTATTATAATAAGCGAAAATGCCACCTCCGGCTATCGTTGGTTGCTGAAAAGCAGCCTCCGACAGATAAGCCCCAGGTACCGCTCTGCCTTTCTCATCGCACAGGGCAACAGCATAACCCAGGTCCTGATTGTTGTCTAGCATGTCGGGATGATCAGCGTCTCCCTGATAGAATCTGGCAGCGATAAAAGCTGTTGTCGGTTTAACTGACACCGCCACCGTCCATAACCCAGCGGAATTTTTCTGCATGGGTAGATTGATCTGCTTCCAGGCAAAGTCTTCAAAAAGAAAGCAGGCAGCGTGTACCTCATCGCTGAACTCGAGATCTTTATCTTTGGCATTATACAGCACTTCAACAGGTTCCGTCGTTTTGGGTCTGGCTGGTTTAAAAACACTGCTGTCAAATCGAGGCTGCGCGTGTAACACAGCCTGGACAAACAACAACACTAAAAAAATATTCAGTTTTTTCATCGTAAGTAAATTATCTCAATTTTTGACCTATTTCGGGATTTAACTGCAGGTATTTATTCGCAACGGGATACACATAACTCGCGCTATTGATCTCGAGTGTATAATCTTGATTTACAAATTGCCTCTTGAATTCTTTCGCCAACTTTGGATCCAGATTATAACGGCGCATATCCAGCCACCGCAGACCGGTGCCGAAGAATTCCCGCCTGCGTTCGTTGACAACAATCTGCATCGCCTCATCCGGAGAAGTAGCGGACACAGGTATAAAGTCCGCTGACTTGAATCTTTTGGACCGTAATGTGTTTACAAATTCCATCGATTTCACGGTATTTCCTCTACGTGCTTCAACTTCTGCTTTGATCAACAACATCTCGGGAACAGAGGGTCCAGCATTCGGCTCACCTTGCATGACGTCCGCTTTTTTTGAGCGCAAGGCACCAGCGGGCATCTGACTGGTTCCAGCGTCCATATATACGGTTCGTCTAAGATCGTTGGCATCAAAAAGTGCTACAAGCTCTGGATTTAGCTGTTGATTAATAGGCTGCCCCACTTGTTTGGATAAGTAAGCTTCGGGATGATCGAATGGCTTCGGATATCCTGACGTAGATGTCGCATACTGCTGAAGATCCAAAAGGGCTGAATTGTATTGAAGGGCTGCATCAGCATGGGCGGCGGCTTGATCAAAGTTACGCATATGAAGATGCACAATCGCAAGCAAGGCTTCTGCCGCTGCTTTATTGGGATGTCTCTTGTTACTCACAGCTGCTGGAATATCAATTAATCCTGTTTCTAAATCCTGAAGAATCTGTGCATATACTTTAGCTAGCGCTGTCCGTTTCAGCGACGCAAATAAATCAGGTTGTAAAAGCAGGGGTACCCCCATCCCATTATCTGCTGTCTTCGGGTCATAAATATCCCCATAAAGATTGGCGAGGACAAAATAAGCATAGGCTCTTTGGATTTTAGCTTCAGCCAAAAGCGCGCGTTTCTGCTGTTCGGTACCGTCTTGACTTTGCATCACTCCTGCAATAACTTCGTTGGCCGTGTAAATTTGCTTATAAGGCCTTGACCAGTTCAAATCTTCTGTATTGTCCGGCACCAGTTGCGATGACCAGATATAGGGCCACGCGACAGTTTCGGGCTGCTGCTGTTGATAAGCGAGTGTTGCAAAGGTCAGATCATCACTGGACAATATCGGCATACCAAAAGTAGGGGTGAATACGGTAGAATTATTTAAGAGGTAAGCATAATCGTTAGTATATTTAAGTTCCCTACGATTATATTGATCAACCTCTACATATTTGCGACAGCCTTGTGTACCGGCTGTTAGTGCCAAAAGCGATGCAAAAAGAATATATTTGGCTTCCATGTTGTTTATTTTTTAAAAAGTAGCGTCAATAGTTAAGAAGAAGTTCTTTGTGGGCGGCAAATTATTATACGTATTTGCACGTACATAGAGCGGATCGATACCTAGTTTATTTGCCTTCCAGAGAATGCCCAAATTTCGTACTGCAGCATTTACACCTAAGGTCTTGAACGGCGTCCGTTTGAGGTATGAGGTCGGCACGGCATAGCCCAAAGAAATCTGTCGCAGGCGAATATGGCTCGCATCGATCACCAACTGATCGGAATCTTTGAATCTGTTGAAGCTATTCGTATTGATATTTTTTAACCCAGGAACATTGGTATGTGCTTCGTCGCCCGGGCTACGCCAGCGCTCTGCCTGCATCTTATTCGTATTGAGCACTCCATAGAATGTCCCTTGATACTGTGGATAACTCCGGAATGTCTCAAGACGCCTAACATTGCCTAAATCATAGGATATACGAACCCCTAGGCTGATGCCTTTATAGGTAACTGTATTCATAAAACCGCCAAAGTAAGGCGCAGTGGTACGCCCCATATAGACCAGATCCTCACGAGCAAATAAGTTACGTCCGCTTTGTGTGCTCGTGATGATTTCTCCATTTGCTTTTGCTATTTGGGCTTGACCTTTTTCGTCAAGTCCGGCCCACTTATATGCGTATAGGTAATCCAAGGGCATTCCTTCCAATAGTCCACCGTTGATGTAGCTGTTTATCTCTGTAATCACAAAACGCGAATCTGTTACTTTGTTGGTATTGTACGAAAAGTTGAACATCGAGTTCCAAGAAAAGTCTTTTTTGCGGATGACAACAGCATTTATCCCGAGATCAATACCGTTACCCTCCATGGTGCCACCGTTAAATTGGAGGTCAGTCCATCCATAGGTCGCATTGTAAGGAAAGTTGTAGAGGATATCACGCGTGTGCTTTTTATAGAGATCGAATGCGATATTCAATCTATTATTCAGTAAACTAATATCAAGACCATAATTTTGCGTGTACACTTTTTCCCATCCAACCTCAGGATTTCTAGGCATAGCTATTGAAGCAGGTATCTCTCCAGTTTGAGGATCTGTGCCTTCTATATTGATAATTGTGGCATTGGATCCGCCCTGAGGAACTGTGCCCCCGACACCATATGTAACACGGAGATCCAACGCATTCAACCAATCAACCTCCTGCATAAAATTTTCGGACTTGATATTCCATTTAGCACCGGCAGACCAAATTGGTTTGGCGCGTTTGGACCTGGAGAAACCGACAAGTGTAAGATCATCAAAACGGGCGCTGGCCGAAACAATGTATTTGCCCTTGAGAAAAGATAACGCTCCATTAGAATAATAGGACATCTTGCGTAAGTTAGGTCTTCCAATAGAGCCATCAGCGATGGAAAGTGATTGTTGCCAACCTTCTATCCCCATAAAACTACCTAGTTGGTTATAAGCAGCCGAGGAGTAGGTATCTTCGTTAAACCCATATCTTGTCTGTGAATAGTTAATGCCGGTCTGCGAACTTATTTCACCACCCAGCACCACATTCAAATTGACCACATCCGCCCATGACTTATCAATATTTCCCTGCAAACGGACATTATATTGGGTCGCATTTTCATTACGTAGGACCATCCGACCGCCCTGTGTAAAATTGCGGGTGAATGTCTTTTTCTGGAAGTCGACCGTCGAATAATAATTTAAGAAATCACGCATCGAATAGCTCTTCAACTCGTCAAGATTTTTATTATCCGCGAATGTGCGTTGAAGCATACCTGAGAGGCTAATGCTAGCCCAGCTATTTACTTTTGCGTCAAGGGCGGCATTGATCCGTACCCGGTTATCAGCTAGCGTATACTTATTGTAATCAAGCTCATCTACAGGATTATATGTCCAGTCATACAATCCAATATCTTTCAAATTTGCGGCTACAGATTCTGTAAAACGCGATGAGCGGCGAATTCTATTGCCCTCTGCGTCAACTAATAGCTCGTAGGGTCTCAAGCCTTCTGTTGTATTTCCAATCGCATTCGCAGCAACTTGGTTGGACACACTGTTTGTATAGGTATAATTAAGTCCCGTCGTCAGTCGCAATCTCTGATTTAAAAAATTTGTCGACAAATTGGTATTTACAAAAAATGACTGCGCCTGGTTAGATCTAAAAACAGGAACATCTTTTGAGTAATTTCCTGAAACTGCATAAGTTGTTCTTCCATTGCCGCCTGATAGCGAAAGGTTATGCTGTTGGGTCACTGCATGCTGTAGCAGATACTTCCGGATCTGTGCGGTATTGTCGATCTGAGATAAGCGATCGAGCTGCTGGGATAACTCGTCATTACTGATCAATCCCTTTTTATTTTTATACATCCACTGTATAGCTTCGCTTGCAGGCTTATTGGTGTTGAAAAGTTGCCAATCTGAATTCCAGACTTCCGGATCTGCGATCCACCCGTAATCAAACATTTCTTTTTCAAAGTCAATATACTGCGCAGTTGTCATTCGATCCAGATTACCGAGATCGGCAGGTGCTGAAATACTAAGACTTGTATTATAGGAAATGACTGGTTCACTGATACGGCCTTTCTTTGTTTCTATGACAATGACCCCATTTGCTGCCTGTGCACCCCATATAGAAGCTGCTGCTGCATCTTTAAGCACCGTAATACTCTCGATATCTGCCGGATTGAAACGGCTAAGTATGGAGTTATTAGCAAATTGTGTAGTATTTTTCACCAAATCTTGATCTATTGCCGGAAAGCCGTCAATAACAATCAGTGGACGCTTAGAATCGCCGTCTGTATTGAAGCTGTTGATTCCTCTGACCGTCATTGTATTCTTGACTGGATCAATCTGTACTCCTGGAATCATCCCCTCTATACGATCCAGGATATTGATAGAAGGTACTTCTTTTAGCTGTTTACTGGTGATCTGCCCAAACGAGCCTGTCGCACGATCTTTTGCAATTTTTTGGTATCCCGTCGATACAACTTCAACTTCGTCTAGCTGATTATTTACCGCTCCCATCGTCACATTGATCTGTGTATCACTGCCTATCACCCTTCGGGCAGGCTCCATACCAACGTATGAAAAAATTATTGCCTCTGCTGGATCCTTTAGACGCAGTGTAAAACTACCGTCGCTGCTCGTGGTTACACCTGTGCGCACAGCATAGCCGTCAGGAATGACCGTAACGCCGCTCAGAGGTACTCCATGCGTATCCTTTACCCGCCCTGTAATTACTTTCCAGAATCTATCATCCCCATCATTATCGCGCTTACCGCGGGTATCCCGTATAATGGTAAAATAATTGTTTTGTACATACAGAAATAAGTAATTGTTTGGATAAAGAAGCTCCTTCAATACGGTTTCTACAGGAAGCCTTTTATTTTTAGGTATGTGCTCACTGTCGACGAAGGCATCCCGGATCAATCCTTCTTCATAGGAAAATTTGGTTCCATAGATCCGGGTTACTTCGCTAAGAGCCTGGCTAAGACTGGCCCTTTTTTGTGCAAAGCTGCCTGTGGTACTCATCAGGCAGACAATAGGCACAAGTAATTTTGTTTTCATAAATTTTTGATTGATTAATTGTTGTTTTTTAGTTAGGTTTTATTACGATCTGTTTATTTTTCACTTCGATGTTGACGTTTATGGTATGCTTGATCACAAAGAGAATATCCTCAATTCCCTTTGCTGGGATTACACCTGTAAAACGCTTATTGAGTAATGCAGAATCCTGCACAATTACTTTGTATCCATAATTATCTTCCAGCACAGCGACAATATTGGCTAGGCTGCTGTGTTCGATACTCAGTTCGTCACGGGTCCATGATAACACTTTGCCGGCATCATTTTTGACGATTTGATTAGCCTTAGTCAAGTCGTCATGAACGAACGTTTCTCCCGGCGCAAGTAATCTATCTACTCCGTTTGGCCCCTGTACACGTACGCTTCCTTGAAAGAGTGCTACTTCAATACGTCCACGGCGATCTTTAACGTTGAATTTTGTCCCTAATACTGTCAGCGAAAACTCGCCTACATGGACAACAAAGAAATCATTCTCGCGAAGGCGATTTTTTATTGCGGTATGTTTTACCTCAAACATGCCCTCCCCCTCTATCCAGACCTCTCGAGGTTTGTCCGTCTTCCAGTCGCGCTGGTAAGATAACTTGGAGTTGCTGTTCAGCTTAATGATGGAGGAATCCGGAAGCGCTATTTCGCGTTGTTCACCAAATGCCGTATCGACACCTTTAGGACCGAACTGGCTGATCTCATAAGCTAGTAGCGTGAAAAGCAACAAGGCTGCTGCTGAAGCCGTCCATCGTAGCATGGTCCGAATAAGCAGTGTTCGTCTTTTGTTCTTTTCATAAACCACAATCTGGTCCTGAATATTAGCCCAACGTTGATCAATACTCAAGCTGCTCCGAGCGGGTACCTGCCTCTTGATCAATAACATCCAAGCGCGAGCAAGCTCCATCTCGGCTAACAAATAAGGATATTGTTGCCCCAATTCAACCCAAAAAAAATGCTGTTGTTCTTTCTGCTCGACTACAGTCTGGATAAAATCCTCATCCGCAAAAAAGTCTACCGCCTTAAAATCTTTATATTTTGATAACCGAGAATTCATACTGTTTTATATAGGTTACACCCTTCAACAAAATTTTACCCCAATACACTTTTCTTTTTTTTTAAAAAACAGGCAATACCTGTCTAATCGTCCCAACTGCACATGTGTCAGGGCGGATGGCTTAATACTGGTTACTTATTTTTCTGGCAAACTTGAAGTTGAGCGCAGGATCTAATGATATCGGAAATGGTTGAGCACATAAAGCAATACCAAAAGACCAAACCTGCCAAAATGTTTTTTCAGGTTATCTAGAGCGCGGTAGTAAAGTTTATAGGTATCTTTGGTGGAGAGCCCCATTATTTCGGCTATTTCGTTGTAGGGTAACTCTTCAAAAAACCGCAGATGTATAATTTCTCGTTGTCGTGCCGTCATCTGTAGCAGCGCTTGATCGAGTTTATCTCTGATCTCCAGCGCACGCTCTTGGCGTATCATGCTGAGGTCATGTGGAAGCTCAATGGTAAAGGGCAAATAATCGACTGAAGAATTCGTTACGTCTACCCGGCGTAGGGACTGTTCGATCTTCTTCACCAGTGTACGACGGAAGGCTTTTAACAGATAATTTTTAACCGCAACATCTATACTTAAATTATCCCTGTTACACCATAACTTCACGAATAACTCCTGAATACTATCCTCAATAATCGCCTCATCCTGCGTAAACTTAAATCCATAATTGAACAACAGCTGGTTATATCGTTCAAAAAGAATTTTGAACGATGGTTCATGTCCAACCTGAAACATCTGCCAAACCTGTTGATCGGAGTTCATCTTTTAATACGCGATTTTTTGTTTTTCAGCTAAGTAGATAAAAATTCCATTCAAATCTACTAATTTTTTTCAACCAACCTAACACCATGATCCGCAATGAATAATGGCACATACATCGACAAAGTTGCCACCTTTGACCATAAGGTGATAGAGGAAAATATAACGCGACGAACTGTTGCGATTAGTAGCCTACAGTTGTCCACGAGAAATAGGATTGCTTGCGACAGTGGTATGCTTTGCAAATTCACGGAAGTTATAGGTAGCAAGACAGGCTTGATGTTTTCCGAAAGTGGTGTACTCATACAGCTCTCCCAATTTTATATGATGTATCCCCTATCTGCTTGATGATTCTTTTTCCCTGCACTGTCTGATACATGAAGGAGACACCGCCGCTGACGCCGTACAAATCAATTGTGTTGAGCATTTCCACATCCAGACCCAGCCACATCACATTGAATACACTTAAACTATCCCCATGTGAGACAAGAATAATATTCTCTTCGGCATTATTTAACAAGATTTCATAGAATGATAACATCCTTTGCCATACATCAAATCTTGATTCAGCATCACTAAAACACTTATCATATACGGTCAATTCTTCCATTTCGATATTTTCTTTCAGCCATTTTACGGATTTCCCCACAGCTTTTCCAAGATTCCTTTCTTTCAATGCCGAACTGAATTGGGGAATTATATTTAATTTTTTCGCAATTATTTCAGCCGTCTCTCTGGTTCTGCTAAGTGGTGACGAATACAAAGAAAAGTGGATATCCGCAAACTCGGTTTTTAAGTTTGCCGCGATATTTTCGGCTTGCTGAATTCCTGTTCCTGTTAATTTCCAGTCGGTCCAGGAACCGATCATTCCATTCGTATGATGGACAGATTCTGGATGTTGTACAGTGATGATATTTTTCTTTTTAAACATCGTCTTTGGTAGATTAGAAATAGGTGTATTCCCAATGGCAGTGATTCGGGGTAAGTATTACACCAATAATAAATTAATGAAAATCGTTAGCTTGTATCTTGGTATAAATAAGCTCCATCTGCTGCCCTAATTTTGATTAAACCATAGACAGAGCCTAAGCTTCATATTAAAGTACAGCAGACCTATTGAGTCAAAGCCAGAGAGTCTTTAGGGAAGAACCCATTATCACGATCTTAGCCACTCGATGCGGAGCATAAATACATTATTTATGCAAGTATATGGAATAGATTTATCAAAAGAAAAGTTTGATCTAAACTTCTTTGAAACTGCTTTATTCTTAAGTTCCTCTCCAAAACTTATTTTATTAGTCCCTGCGGTGAAATTGCCAGCAACAACAATAATGATGGCTATAAACGTGAGCTCTGAGTCCTTGTCCGTTATGAACTGCAAAAAAAATAGGCTTTATCGCCGGCAGCGAATATGAATCATTACTTGACGAATATTAAATAAATGAAAAGGGTAAGCCTGATTAGTATATCTTTACTTTATTTGAGGTACAATAATAAATGACAGACCGGCATAATTGAGCAGAGGGCAATATTCAGTAATCATATGGTTCGAGCAAGACAAGGACTATGCCTGTTTCAAAGATATTGGTAGTGGCGAGGCTCCTCCGATAATCTTACGCGCAAAGGTGAAAAGCGAATCTGTTGGTTGTACCGGCCCAACAGGGGCAGAATGATGAAATTGAAATGGAAGTCATAAAGGGAAAATTGAATTTACGTACATGGGGCGCTGTCTGGGACAAAAAAGGAAATAGGCTGAAACCGGGAGATGCTCACAGAAAGGTTTTCAAACGTACGGGCAAATTGGATTAAAGTGAATATTCTTGAACATATCGAGAGCTTTTGATATAAATATGGAAAACAAAATTAAGGATAAAATGACTTTTGTACGAGCAACAGTGATTTTGATGGTTATCGTACTGTTTTCCTGCCAGGGCCCTAACAGGAAGGACCACTTGAAAACAGATACTGCAATCCAAGACGAGCACAATAAGCCACGTCATCCAAGTGCTGGTGTCGCTACACGCAGAAGTGAAAATGAAGCAAAGGATGTCATGCTTGCTGAAGATATCAGATTTAACGGTAAATTGAAAAGATTCTTTACCATGGGTGAGTTTGAAACTGTATTCGGAAATCCCGATAGTATAAGACTGTTGAAAGATGATGCCCCCTGTATCAGCATCTTTAATACAGAAACACCCCATGACAAGTACCTTTACAAAAGTGGCTCACGATTCGAGAACAGCGGGGACAGTGTGGCTGTGGACGAATTCTGGTTCAGAGATGGCAATTTTATCATCTATAAAGGGATTCGGATAGATGCTTATACGACCCTGCAGGATATACAACAGCTGTTCCCAGCAGCGGTAAGTGGGAGAATAGGCATGGACAAAGAAGGGAAACTATGGGTCATTACATTAAAAGAAGATTACGAAGACAGCTCTGACGGGCAAGTCAAAATGTTCTTTAGGGACGGTAAGGTAATCTTTATGCATTGGTGGTTGCCGTGTTAACTATCGGCAGGCAGAATATGCCATGGGTGGACAAAAGCAATATTTTAACGCGATAAAATGAAAATCAGTCTTTACATCAAAATAACGGCATTGACTTTTCTCTCTCTGGGGACAATTGCGTGCGGACAGAAATTAAAGAACAAATCTGTCGTTCAATCAAAAAAATTAAAAGAACCAACATCAACTGAAGAACATGCGATGATTGCTAGGGATTCAATCTCTGTCCATTTTGAAATTGAAGAAATAAGTGCAGAGGAGTTTTTCACGTCCAAGCGACGGCAAAAAACAAGCAAGCCTGCTGAGAAAATCACTGACTTTCAAATCGTCCCGAAACTTTTGACCCGAGTCGTTGATTTCAAAGAAATGGGTAACTATCTAAATATCGAAAAAATTAATTTCCGTAACGGGACTTCCTCCGATGATAACGACTTATTATCCGAGTGCACTTTTGTCGCATTTTTTCCTACGGAAGATATTCTCTTGCTTGAAGGCGGCCATTCAACGGATGTCAGCTTTGACCTTGGGACAGGACAGGAGACTTATGATACCGGCAATCCAGGTCTAGCCACTACCTCCCCCAGTGGAATATTCAGGCTGAATAAGGTGTACGAGGGTCAGGAATGCTTTTATCATTTCATTCAGGTTAAGAAAAACGGTAAATTTAAAAAGATCGCTGAGCTCAACGATATTTTCGAAAAGAAAACGAATAAATGGCTGTGTGTAGTTGAAAAAGAGTTTTGGACCGATGACCATAGCCTCTACTTCGGTCTGGTGACCAAATATAACGAGCGGGGCAACGAATATGAGTTTTACAAGGTGAAAATAATCGACAGTAGTAACTAATTTCACATATACATGAAGAATATCTTTTATCTCCTGCTTCTGCTTTTTTCGTGCCGGACTGGGGTAAACAATTTCTATCAGGGCAGAGTGCTGGACGGAAACGATCAGCCTCTCGAAGGCGTAACCGTAATTGAAGAAAACGGAAAAGGGAAACAGGTGAGAACGGATAAGAGCGGATATTTTAAACTGGACAGAAGTCCAGACTGGCTGGGCCGGCTGATTTTTATGAAGCAAGGTTATCGTACGGACACCATTCCAAGTGTCTGGCGTCAGTCAGGCGAAGCTATTGGGTACAACTTCGTTGAGGACGATACCACAATAGTGAGGTTGAAAGACGCCGAAATCTTAAATGACAGCACAGGTGCCGTATCTATCATAAAAGAAGCCAGCGCTGAAGCTGATCTGTTGGCAACAATTCCGACAAGGTATTTTCCGAGTATAGACAGCACCAGATTCGAGAATTTTGATACTTCGGGTATTCGGGACAACGGTTTTGTGAAACGGATCCATTTTATGCCAAAATGTGAAGATGCAAGCAATTTCAGACTTAACTATAAACTCCCATTTTCTAATAACTTTTTGGCTATAGTGGTGACCTATCGATGTGGCGAACACGAGCTATTCACAACATTGGTCACGATAAATAAAGCGAATAAGATCATTGACACACTGGATATCGCTTATGATGAAGTCGCGGAATCGGCATTCTCCAAAACGAGCAAAATTGAAAGAGACAAGATAGTAATTACCAGCAGCAACTGGATGAGCGAGGAGCTATTTTTGAAACGGAAACCTATATTATACAAAATGACGGCAAGTTTCGGGAGGTGCCCTCCCATTAGAAGGCCTCACAAATTTTGATTTAATTACCCGCCTACTGGCTCTACAATAAATTCCATTACAACATTGTATTCTACACTTCTTTCCAGCGCTTCACCAACATATCAGATTGTTCAGGATAGATCTTCTGGAACGATGCGATCTGCCGACAAATTATGCTGAAACCTGTCATAGAAAAATATGATGCACTATAACTTCGCTGAATACCCGGGAATACGCAAAGAACAATTTACAAGCCCATAGAAGCGTTGTCTGTAATTCACTCAAATAAACAGACCGAATACTCAATTTCTGTTGAAGGAGTGATATTAAAATCCCATATTCGAAGGAGGTATTAAAAATATGAAAAAGCAAATTCTATTCGGCATCCTATTCTTACTATTTACCAATCTCCTAGCGCAGGACAAAGAGGGAAATGACTACTTCTTTGGTGATAATTTCCATTTCCACGGGAACCGTACCGATCTTAGAATGATGCACTATAGCTCCTTGACTTTCCAGATATCCGATAAAAGAATCTGGACTGTCTTTGACAGCTTTGATCCTGAGAATAAATTTAACGCAGACTATGGAAAAATCACACCTAAGAGCAAAATTCTATTGGGAATAAAATTGACACCGACCCTTAAGAACTACTTTACTGCTGAAGTCCCCAATTTCAGTAAATTTTATTACAGCTATCTGATTCCTGATTCCAGTGAAGCTACCGTTGTTGCCATGGGAATAAACAGCAGCAACATCGCGGATTATCAATATAGAATGGTTCTGGACGACAGTCTGGAAATCCAGAAATGGTCTCACATCCCTGGACTGGAAATGAAATATGGCGCCAGAAAACCCTATGGTAAGATTGGAACCTTTAGATTTCCGGGCAGGAAGCTTCTGGTGGAAGTTGCTCACAAAGACTCCATATGGATTCGGGATGGCTATATTATGGATTGGACCAGACGTATCAAGCCACCAATCGAACAGATCATCGTGAGGGGTGCTAGTACTTATGGCTACTATGGACTGAATCTGGATAGCTTAAGGAGAACAAATCACGGAATAGACTCCCCAACAAACAGTGATATTATTAAATGGACTTTTGAAAAAGACTCGGTACAGGAATTTGACCTGTGTTTTGCCCAGCACGAAACCAGACCATATTCGATTTATCTGATCAAGGATATCCAAAATAATAGAGATACAATCAGAATTGCATGGTGGGAGATTGGCAATCGGTTTACTGTTGAAAATAAATACTTGAAAGATGTTGGGCAATACACATTGTTTATACAGCAGACTGGTACCTTCGGCGAGTTTTCAAAGGATGAAATGACACAGATTGATTTTAAGATCGTGGAGTCTCTCTCGACAGATGTGCGTAACGGGTACACGCCCAAGCAAATTCTTCCTTTTGCACTAGGTGTGCTGACTATTGTCGGACTGGGATTCATAGCCTACAGACTTCGGGTCAGAAGGAACTTAAAAATGGTTGAACGGGATCGCAAGCTGCTCGCAATTCAGATGCAGGGGATCCGCAGCCAGTTGAATCCCCACTTCATGTTCAATTCCATAAACTCCATTCAGAACCTGATTCAAAAAGGGGATATCAGTGCTGCTAAAAACTACTTACAGACTTTTTCCTCACTCACACGGGAGGTGCTGGAAGACTCAGAGAAGGAAATGCATAGTCTAAGTGCTGAATTGAAACTGACAAGAGACTACCTGATCATGGAACAATTACGATTCGGCTTTTCATATCAGATCAAGCAGGAATTGGATCTCCATACCGACAATGTAGATATTCCGGTTATGTTTCTCCAGCCGTTTGTTGAAAATGCAGTCAAACATGGAGTTTCCAACCTGCTTGATCGCGGATCGATCGCCATAACAGTCTCCAACAGAGACAACGATCTGATTTTGGAAGTAACTGATAACGGACAGGGAATGAAGGCCGGTGTTGAAGAGTCTGCTACAGGGTACGGTATTAAATTGAGCAAGAAGCGAATAGCCTTATTAAATCAACTGAATCCGCAAAATCGAATAGACATGGAATTGTTAAATGATCAACCTGGAACCATAGTTCGGATCACATTTGTGGACTGGTTAAATTAATTGTAAAAACAGGTCATAAACTAAGAAACTTAAAATGATCAATTGTTATATCGTAGATGATGAGCCCAACAACGTGGATGTCCTGCTATATACCTTAAAAAGCAGGCATCCGGAATTGGATATTGTGGGTTGTTCATTAAGTCCGACAGATGCCATTCAGCAGCTGAATAAAGTGAAGATTGACCTCCTGTTCTTGGATATTCAGATGCCTCAATTAAATGGTTTTGAATTGCTCAATAGATTAGATCGGCGGGATTTTGAGGTTATTTTTATCACAGCCCACGATCAATACGGGATTCAGGCGGTCAAGATATCCGCCTTGGATTATCTGCTCAAACCATTGAACGATATGGAATTAGAAGCTGCTATAGCAAAAGCAAAGGAGAAGATACAGGCAAAACGAGAAAATATCAATCTGGAGAATCTACTTCAGAACTATAACAAGAAAACGTACGATCCAAAGATCGCCTTAACCATCAACAGAGAAAGCCGATTTGTTCCTGTGTCAGAGATAATCCGGTGCCGGGCCGATAACAATTACACAGAGATTTATCTGAAAGACGGCCTGCAGATCATGGTCAGCAAAACGTTAAAGGAATTCGATCTGATGCTGGAAGGATTCGGTTTTTTGCGCTGTCATCATTCCCACCTCATAAATACTAAATATATTAAGGGTATTCAGGGGCCCGGTCTGCACAAGATTATCTTAACTGACCATACTGAGGTGCCTATTTCCCGAATGAAGAAAGATCTGGTCAAAATTGTATATCCAAAATCTAAATTTCTATGAAAAAAATCTATCTAGCAATTATTGCCTTATGCCTACTTGGGCTGCTTGGTCATGCGCAAGAATCTGCAATAGCCATTACGGACAGTAAGTTTGATAACACCTATACGGAGCGCGCATATCCGATTATTCGCGGTAAAATCAACAATGCATCCGAGGAGGAGCTTAAGCAGATTACTCCCGTATTTACACTAGTGCGCCCCAAAGAACCCCTGCAGGCTAAATTAACCACTGAAATCGCAAACGATGGGACTTTTGAATTGCAATTGCCGAGCAAGTTGCCCTATCAACAAATCTGGTTTTCATTAGGCGAGTATGTGTACTCCTGTTTATACGCTAACGAGGAACTGGACCTTACCTTCGACCTTGAAAAACTCAAAAACGAAAGGGTTTATATGCTTGGAGAAGGAATAGCATTCGCTGGAAAGGACGGAGCAATAAACCGTACTTTGAATGCCTACATCTTGTACAATAAAAAACACCTGCCTGAACTATATAAGGACTTTCAAAAACTAAAACCGGAGGACAATCGGTACATGGTGAAATTAGATTCGTTATTTAATCTACAAAGAACCGTTAACTCAAATTTCTTAAAGGAAAACAGACAGGTCGCTAAGAAAATAATCGAAAGTGAAACAGAGGCCTATTACAATTCCAAAAAAATCAGTTATCTACTTTTTAAAAACGATGAACTGACGAATATAAAGGAACTACAGATTCCGATATATGCTATTACAAACGAATCGGCTGAATACATGCGCTACTTGTATTGGTATATCAACAATAAAAAACTACATACCAAGCAAGACAAACTGAGCGATAGTGTTAAATTTACAAAAATCGACTCCCTGCTACCAAATACCTATGCCGATCTTGTCAAAATGCAGGTGTCAAGCAGAGATTTACCAAGCCAGCTAGAGATCAATAAAGTACTGGAGAAATCGGTTAAGTCGAAATGGGCAACTTTGTATCTAAACGAAGAGAATAGGGAGCTGACTTCTAAAATCCTTAAAATGCAAAATCTTCTTGTAGCCAAGCAAGATGAAACGCGTAACAGCAAAATAGGGAAGTATTTAAAAAGCACGAGCTTTGAAGGTAATCTATATCTGAACGAAGCTAAATCGGGAGTAGAGCTCTTGAAGTCTATCAAAGGTGCTTTTCCGGATAAATATATCATCATGGATCTTTGGGCAACATGGTGTACACCCTGCCTATCGAATATGCCCCATAGTAAAAAGCTGCAATTGCAGGCCGATAAGGAGAAGTTGCCTGTCGTGTTTGTCTATCTATGTACAGACGGCAATTCCTCCGAAGCTCTTTGGCAGAATAAGATAGCGGAACTGGAACTCCCTGGAGAACATCTCTTTGTACAGAATACACAGATGGATGAATTACTTACCTTGTTCAACGGGGCTGGGTATCCTACTTATGCGGTTATTGACCCCAAAGGGGGCATCTATACACAGTCCATCAATTTTTTCAGAAATATCAATCTAGACAGACTTAAAAACCTGATTAAGGACTAAAAATACCCAGGCTATCAAAAAGGTAGTTGTCCAAGTAATAAAATAAAGTTGGATCTTTATAACACATGCCATAGGCAAATGTTACTTACTAAAATTTGTGGAAATATTTTAATTATATTTATGAGCATTCTGAAAAGTGTCAGAAGTTACTAATCAACGCATTATGTCATATACAGAAGATAATTTTAAGGAGTGGATATTTCTAATCGGAGAAAAAATGGACTTGTTCACCGGAGATTTTGCAAGAGAAAACAACCTAAATCTCGATTACAGCATTCACTCATTGGATGAAATTGAAAAATGGATTATCACAACCTATCCGACTATCAATCAATTGAAGGCTGACCATAAAATGCTCGACTTGTTAACCATTTATATCGGGGAAACTTTCAGAAAACATCTCGGTGGGAAATGGCACATGAATACCGAGGATCAAGAAAACGTCTATTATCTGATGCCAACACTTACGAGCCCGGAGTATAGTGGGGAGGTATACAAATCGCCGCGTACATTTGCTACCGCTTCAATTCCCAGAAAAAAAGGAAATTACATGAGCAGTATACTCAGCAACTGCTTGTAGAACACTCATTTAAAATCCTGCTTTCTGCATTGCGCCTGCCGCCTTATGCAGCCTTCGCAACATTTAAGCCCTAAACCTAACTGCCCCATCTGTCCTTTCTACACCCAATATTCCAAATCTCCCTTATAGAGCAAAAGCCGAAAAAAAGATAAAAAAATATTGTGTAGTTAAATAACTACATTTATATTTGTAGTCAAATGACTTCACATAAAACATGACGTGTTCAATTAAAATAACGTGACTTAAATATAAGCTTGAATCGTATAAGTTAGTTCGATTGCATTGCGCACGGAATTGATATAAACCACATAAACAACAAGAAGTAATAGCGTATGAAAAAACGAATTAGAATTATTTACTGGATAGCCACTATTTGGCTATGTATGGGCATGATATCCACGGCCGCTGTTCAACTATTTAGAATACAGGCCGGTGGACCCGGTACTGAGGAAAACTTACTACATTTAGGCTATCCCGCTTACATCCTTACATTTCTTGGTGTTTCGAAAGTCCTGGGTGTAATTGCACTGCTTATTCCGGGATTTGCAGTCCTGAAAGAATGGGCTTATGCAGGCATCTTCTTCACCGTTAGCGGAGCGCTATATTCGCACATCGCGTCAGGTGATGCGCTTAAGTCCATGTTGCCGTGCTTATTGTATCTTGTTCTGATAGCGACTTCGTGGTATTGCAGACCTTCAGATAGAAAAATGATGTTTAATAATAAATAGTATTAATATGAAAGTAGATTTTAAAAACGTGGCTGTAAAAGGTCTGGAGTCGTCTCCTGTTGCTGAGGCTCTGGCTGGTTTACGAGCAAATGAAGCAAGGTACTTTATGAATAAATACAACATCGAATTTCATGTCACGACAGCAGATGAAAGCACGGAAACTGTAAATTGGGTTCATCACATATTAGAGAAAGAAAGAGGCATAGTGATAGCGTCTAAACCTTTAGAAACAGCCTCCTTACAAATTGAAAACATAAAATGGGTGTTCGTATTTTACGAGAGCGGTCTTGGAATCAATGTTTTATATCCGCTGGACAATCCGAAAAAGAGAGCTGTAGGTTTTAAACTGTCTGAGAGAATGGAAATTCCGAAGGAACTGGAAAAGTTTAAGTTTGCCCGGCAAAAATCTAAATTGGCGGGAACTATTCGAGGCTCATTCTTTGTCATCAAAGGGGAATATTACCGACCTTGATGTATAAGCTGTGCACCAAATACAATTTCATGAAGAGCGGTAGCACTATTCAGATATAAGCAGTTCGAAATAATCTCTAAAGCCTCAAAAAATGCACGGCAGCTGGCAATCATTGATAAGATATTTGCCCATATACCCCAGCAAGATAGCCAACGAGGGACCAGTCTAGATCGCCATGTCAACACATAAAGTTTTATGCGTCTGCCCTTGCACCGTTGTAAATAACAGATCAGCCTGTCTTTTGCCGTTAGTAAACGCAAAAGTAATTTCAAGCAAGCGATTGGCAATTATGATATGCTTATCTTGTGCCGGCTCGGCTACCGCATCCCAGCTACCTGTCCAAAAATGACTTATATAAGCGCTGAGATCCAAATCTGGCTGTATCGTATTATAGATCATTTTTATCGCCGATAAATGGGAGGCATATAATTATCTTAAGCCATTACCGATACCATTTTTAAAACCTGTTGGCCCAAACCTTCAATTCCTTTTATTTCTACTTTATCCATCACATCAGCTGGGGACCAGCTTTTCGAAAACAATTTCCAGGCTGTATCGGGATCTATTTTTACAATGGCTTCAGCACAATCACCTTTTTCGGTGTTCAATTCCCAGCCATCTTTGGACTTGATAATATTCCATTGTCCGCCTATTGTGCCGCTGACAATTAATGAAACAATGGTCCCCGCTTTTGCCTCCACATTCCTGAGCGTATGAGGCAGTGCAAACATCAACGTATGTATAAACGGATAATAGAATTCCCTGGTCATAATTCCAGGTTTGCCAACTGCATCCCGGATCTGCTGCTGATGCAGAAATTTTTCGGTATACTCTCGAGCAATATGAAACAAGTTGGGCGACTTCTGATGGCCTGCCCAGGCAACAGAAAGCAGGGCATCCTCATCTGGATCGAGTGTCTGAAGAAAAGCGGAATACTGTTTTCCTGTACTTTCCAGCAATTGGGTCAGCACAGCTGGACTTAAGCGCCTTGTAGCATTGGTCCAAATCATATTAAGGTCGTTAAGAAACGAGACCAGATCGCCAAATGTATGAATGTGCTCAGCTTGCTCTCCAAAATAATGATCCCGCGTAATAGACAATCCTCTCAGATTGCCGTCAAGAAGATGGGAAGCGACATCTTTTACCTTCCAGCGTTTGGCGACGGTCTGGGCATTCCATTCATCCGGAGTCAGGGAGCTCAACAATTCAATCAATTTCCTATCCAGGATAGGAAGTAATTTCGACGTAGACAGCAGGATTTGATCTTCCATACCTGAAATTACTAATTTTAAAAGCAATTTGAAAAACGTAAAAAGGAACCGAACTAATCTTTCCGTTTTTTTTAAGTGTTCCGAAGCCTAAACGCAAGGGGCTATTCTTAACAAGAACGCCCCAAATATCCTTTCCACCAAAAAGAATGTATTAACGATATCGTGCGTGACGGATTGAACTGCTAGGGTAAAAACTATAACCGCCAATGTAGTGAGATAAATGGCTCAAAATTTCAGGGCGCTGTCCTGAATAATAAATCAGGTGGTTAATAAAGAACGAGACTGTCCGGGGGACAGCCTCGGGCAACTTATCGCTTTATATAATTATGATAAAACTCATATAACAGTTCGATATTGCCTGAACAGATCATTGGGATAGCATCTGATAATTTAGTTTCATCCCAATCCCACCATTTGATTTCTAAGAGCATTTCAATGTGCTGGTCGCAGAATCGTTTCTTAATTGGTTTCGCGGGATTTCCGCCCACAATAGTGTAAGGCGCAACATCTTTGGTAACTAACGCCCTGCTTCCGATGACTGCTCCATCTCCTATTTTCACGCCAGACATGATCATTGCCTCGCTGCCTATCCAGACATCATGCCCAACGACAGTATCGCCTGCATTCTTAAATCCGTCAATTGCTCCTCTGAAGAATTCAACCTCCGGCATATAATAAAATGGAAAACTTGATATCCAGTCATGCCGGTGCCCTTGGTTTCCGGCCATAATAAAGCTAACACCACTTCCAATTGAACAAAATGCGCCTATAATCAATCGATCAACGTCATCTCTATCTGGAAATAAATAACGAGCACAATCATCAAATGAATGCCCATGATAATAACCTGAATAATAAGAATATTTCCCCGCCACTATATTGGGGTTAGTGATGTGGTCTTTAATAATTTTGCCTTTAAAAGGACTTTCAAAAAAATTGATCATTTTAGCATATATTAAAAATTTGACAAATAAAAATCAACGGCATTCATCGATTGCCGCAAAACAAGTATATGTCATATGCTAATCAGATTTTTTCATAAGACAAATATAGCAAACACCTCTGTATTTCCAATCGGACCAGTTTCCCTAAAATTTAGGGAGACATCGTGTCTGGGCGCTAACCAAAATAGTGGTTTTGCCGCAAGGGAAGCCATTTGATCATACCATGATGACCACTGATGATCTTTTTCTCAGGTGTTACCGATGATATGCGCGCATGGCTTCTATACATATCGGTGCAACGAACAATAAAAAAAACAGGTCGGCTTCTGCATAAGCGAACCTCTCTCTGTAGAAGCCGACATATGATTATCAGATATTTTTAGGAAATTGGTCCTTCCACCAGGTGAAACGCCAATCTTCAGTCTCTTCTTCAGTCAACAAACAAGATTCCAGCTCTGCAAGATACTTTTCTTTTTCCAGATGCTGACCGATAAACACTAATTCATTTTTACGATCCTCCCATTCGGGATGCCAACGGTTTAAAAGATCAGACCGTATTTCAGCATAAATGGGGTATTGATAACGCATTTCTTCAGGCATACTGCTCCACCATACACCCGCATTCTCCAATCGGACACTTCCCCCAGCCTGACTAAAACTAATGGCGATATCGGGTCTTGACGCTAACCAGAATAGACCTTTCGCACGTAAGATATTGTGTGGATAATGATCATTCAAATAACTGTATAAGCGCTGTGGATGAAATGGACGCTGCGCGCGAAAGACAAATGACGAAATGCCATATTCCTGTGTTTCGGGAACATGATCTGCCTCCAGCTCCTTCATCCACCCCGAAGATGCCGATGCTTCGTCAAAATCAAAAATACCAGTTCCCATAATTTCTCTTGGATCGACTTGCCCAAATTGGGCACGAATAAGCTTGGCCCCAGGATTAAGCTTATGAAGAGCCGCCTCTAAAGTACCTATCGTTTCCTCCGATACAAGATCTGCCTTGTTTAGGACGATAACATTCGCGAATTCGATTTGATCGGTCAATAAATTTACGATTGTCCGATTATCACCTTCATCATCAGCCAATTCCCTATCCAATAAAGTATCTGCGCTACCGAAATCTCTCGAAAAATTGAAACAATCCACTACTGTCACCATCGTATCGATATAGCTGAATGAGGAAAGGTCGATATGATTATTAGGATCAGCATAACTGAACGTTTGAGCTACTGGAATGGGCTCCGAGATACCAGTACTTTCAATTAAGAGATAATCAAACCGATCTTCTCTGGCCAAACGCTCAACCTCCACCATGAGATCTTCTCTTAACGTGCAACATATGCATCCATTGCTCATTTCAACAAGTTTCTCCTCAGTCCGGGAAAGAACATTCTCACGCTCAACTGACTGAGCATCGATATTCACTTCACTCATATCATTGACAATTACGGCAACCTTCTTCCCTGCCTTGTTGTGCAGCACATGATTCAGCAAGGTTGTTTTACCCGCACCCAAAAAGCCACTTAAAACGGTGACCGGTAGTTTTCTTTCCATTTTGTTGAAAATTAAATTCTAACTTTTTTCTCTTTTATACTCAGTACAATCTTTAGCCAGCCCGTTCTATTCCATGTCCGGAGGCACATTGCTGTGTTTCCAGCCTTCGAAGTTTTTTAGGAATCATGCTCACTGTCTTTTTGCTTGAAAACAAAATTAGGTAGAATAATTTATAAAAGCAATTTAGTTGCATTTATAAATTCAAGTCTTTGTTTAAATAAGAACTCGCATAGCGCTGTGCCTTCCAGAGGGAAATTGGGATCTGAAGCTTCAGTTAATTGAAGTACGATTTTGACTAAAGTCAACAACTTTATCGTAATATTTGCTGCATATTTGATACTACAGAACAGTAAGAGATGAAAGAACTACTTTTGCAGCTAATACGGAAAAGAGTATCGTTAACGGAAGATCAATTAGCGGAGATCCTGACCTATTTCGAACCACAGTCAATAAAGAAGAATAAGCATCTGCTCGAAGAGGGGGCTATTGCTGACCGTCTTTTCTTTGTTAACAAAGGCTGCCTTCGTCTTTATTTTCGTAATGACGAGTTATCTACTGCAACTCGTTTTATGGCTTTTGAACAGACCTTCTTAACGTCTATCGTCAGCTTTATCTCCAGACAGCCGGCGACAGAATTTATTCAGGCGGTAGAAGATAGTGAGGTGCTCAGCATTAGTCACAACGACTTCACCTTTCTAAGATCCCATATACCGGGATGGGACAAATTTTATATCTACATCCTGGAGTACGGACTCACAGTCATAAATAATAAGCTCAGTAGTTTACTAACCCAGACCGCTAAAGAACGATATCAAGATCTACTTAAAAATAATCCCGAACTGACACAGCGGCTGTCCAATGCAAACCTGGCTGCTTATCTGGCCATATCTCCTGAAACACTCAGTAGGCTGAAATCTAATATTTAAATTATACAATGAGAAGTGACGAAGTAAAAAAAGGTTATCAACGTACCCCACACAGAGCACTGCTACGGGCAACAGGTCTGACAGACAGCGATTTTTGCAAGCCGTTTATTGGTGTAGCGAATTCATTTATCGAAATTATCCCGGGCCACTATTTTCTGAATAAGGTAGCCGAGATTATTAAAGAAGAGATCAGGGCCAATGATTGTGTCCCCTTTGAATTCAACACCATCGGTATAGACGATGGGATTGCTATGGGGCATGATGGGATGCTCTATTCGCTGCCCAGCCGCGAACTAATTGCCAATTCTATCGAAAGTGTCATGAATGCACATAAGTTGGATGCAATGATAGCTATTCCAAACTGTGATAAGATCGTACCAGGAATGATCATGGGGGCACTTCGGGTAGATGTACCTACTATCTTCGTCAGTGGTGGCCCGATGCGAAAAGGATACAGCAAAGATGGCACAGCAATAGACTTGGCCACGGCTTTTGAAGCGGTCGGCAAACATGAAGCTGGTATTATCAACGAGGAGCAGCTTAAAGACATCGAGTGTAATGCATGCCCAAGCGGAGGTAGCTGCTCAGGTATGTTTACGGCAAACTCTATGAACACATTAATGGAAGCAATGGGTGTTGCACTCCCCGGAAACGGTACCATACTGGCGCTTACACCCGAGCGCGAGAACCTATACCGGCAGGCGGCAAGAAGAATCTGCGAGATCGCTAAAGACAGCGAACTATCGAAACAATTCAAGCTGAAAAATATAATCAACGAAAGAGCTATACAGAACGCTTTTGCCGTAGATATGGCCATGGGGGGAAGTACCAATACTGTGCTTCATATGCTCGCCATAGCACATGAAGCGAATGTTGATTTCCAG
>PJTX01000038.1_pt1 | contig 75811 bp, 69 predicted proteins | sample 1512091 | NCBI WGS metagenome assembly PJTX01 (sample SAMN08177681, study PRJNA422409) | Soil metagenome, whole genome shotgun sequencing project. | isolation source: Soil enriched (2) on filter paper: beechwood xylan treatment | place: USA: Madison | collected 2015-01-15 | reverse complement strand
TACCTTCATAAAGGCCTTTCATCGCTTCCTCTTTGAAGCGATCAAAATCAAATTTCTCCTTGTTCATTGTCTGTGTCTAAATATATAATTTTTTTATGTGACACAGTTCAATTTACACCCTCGTTCTGGTTGGTAAACGTCCTGTTAAGTATACTTTTATTTGTACTATATCGTTTCTTGATGTTAGATAGTGAGCTTGTTGATTCAACATTCTTTGAAAAAGTCCTTGGTATAGTGGATGCGTTTTTAAATGCTTATCTTTCAACTGTCTATGTTGTAGTAATCACTTTAGGGTCAGTTTTATTCTTTTTGAATCAAATCGAGAAAATTAGGAACAGTTATTTCTTATCGTTAATGACCTTTTCCGGTGTACCAGTCATTAGCGTTATTTTACTTACAATCATTATTTTGGGAGATACATACCAATATGGCGTAACTGCAGCTCCATTAAAGTTACTATTTGCCTTTTCAGTACTTTATTTGCTATGTACTATTGTCGAATTTCTGCTCTTTAGAAGGAAAATATCGCTGATTCATAAATTAAGATAAAAATGAAAAAAAGTTATTCTAATAGAGCGTCTCAGTTGATGCGTCCCTTAGACCTTTCAACAGCCTGAGTCGTCACTGGCGTAAAAAAATTGATCAGATTTCCGTCGGGATCTCTGAATAGTAGCGATCGGTTCCCCCACGGCATCGTTGTAGGCGCCTGTACAAGATGCGGCGCAATGAACTGTTTTATCCGATCGTAATCGTTATCTACATTTGGTGAAATAAATTCAATGATTGCAGTATGGTTTTGTGCGGGTTTGGCTATATGATCTCCACCGAACACTTCCAGGGTTTTGGTACTGCCAAATGCCAGTGTGGCTGCATCAGTTTTCAGTTCAGCAAAGTCCTGCGTATACCATACTGCCTTCAGACCTGTTATTTTTTCATAATAATCAGTTAACTGCTTTACATTTGCTGTAATAATCCTTATAGAAAGAAGATTCATCATATATAATATCTATTGAACATTAATTTGAACTACATCGTGTCGAGCAAAAATCGGATTACTATTGACAACAGTTTGTCATGATGAAGATTAAATATCAAAAATCTATTATTCATTGAGTCCATTGTTCAAAGTCGCTGATATCCAATGCCAAGAGGCGGAAAATAGCCATCCCGCAAAGGGATAGCTACTCTTAATATTTTGATAATGTATTAACGGTTTGTGTAAGTTTAATTATGTGGTCGCAAACACGCTAGCAAATTCTATAGCGTACTCCTCCAGCTTTACTTTCCCCATCGTCGGCGTGTGCCTGTCGTAATCTTCATGGAGCGTGCCATTATGGATCGCTTCGCTGAGTTCAACGAGATTGGCAGCATGTTCGTTCGAAAGCCCATGTTCCAAAAGACTATTAAGTACCAAGTCCTTCGCTAATCTTACCCATTTCAGATCTGGATTGCCGACTGCATGGCCGATTACCGCTGCGATTTCATTGCAGTTTTTATCATCGCTACAGATATAACGGACAGCACAAATGTTCTGTGTCTTAACCAGTTCTTCTGCCGCAGCTTCGGCGATATCTTGTGGAGAGACCATTGGTAATCGGTCTGTGTCTCCATAGACTGCTCCAATGTTGCCAACTGCTTTAATCAGGGGTATGAAGGCAAGTAAGTTGTAATAAAAATAGGTCGGACGTAGATGAGTCAGATAAATATCAGGAACGCTGTTCAGGACTTGTTCCACATGATATGCACCTGTTATAAAGCCTGTTCCGTACGGCAAATGAGCTCCGTAACTGCTTAAATATACCACTCTTTTAATTCCTGTTTTTAGAATAGCCTTTTTGTATTTTTCGCCCAATCTCCTATAATAGGCGATCTGATCAGGCTGTGTATAGCTCGGTGGAACCATACAAAACACGGCATCCTTTCCAGCAAAGGAACTACTTAAAAATTCGTCATCATCCAAAGAGCCAATCAACGAAGTAGCTCCTATTTGCTGAATCTCTATCGCGCGTTTATCAGTGCTGCTGATCACCTCCACTGAATGTCCACTTTTTACTAATGTCATGCTTAATGGTCTTCCGATGTTCCCAAGAGAACCTGTAACAACTATGTTCATCGTAAAATTATTTTGTTACCCAAAGTTCTGCAAGGAGCGGATTCCGCTTGTATCCATATCCACTTTTTTTGTATCCAGATACCCAGAAGCATCTGTATGTGCCGATATTCTAGATTCCTTTCTTCAGGCCACATTTCACAGAGTCCTCAGTGTCGCTCACTCTTAAAGTTAAGCCATAAGCGCCTAGTATCTTTTTTGATCTTTCAGACAGTAGAAACACCTTCTGTTAGTTTTACCCAGGTGCTTTCGGATCAGTCGTTCCCCGCAAATAGGGCAGTTGGATTTAGTGTGTACCAACCAATGTTTCTTCAGTACAAAATCTCTCTTCCAGTTTAGAAAATCGAAGCTATAATTGCGCGCTTCCGCGATTAATTGATTTAACTTTATTGCTGGCAGGTTGCCGATCAAACTTTCTGGCTGAACTCCGATCCTAAAGAGCACTTCATTTTTGATGATATTTCCAACTCCAGAAAAAATTTGCTGGTCCAGAAGTGCATCGCAGACCAAGATGTCCGGCAAAGATATCAACTTCCTGGCAGCCTTTTTAGGATCCCATATATCGCTCATTACATCCGCTTGCCAGTCGATTTCTGTTAAATAACTATGCTCAACTTCCTTTACTGAGCAGGTATAGAAAAATATGCTACCGGTGTCAAACCAGATCCCCAAGCGTAGGCTTTTTTCAGGTTTCGTTTGCTCGTCGATACTATAAGAACCAAACAGGAGCAGGTGAATTCTTAATACCGCCTTCTCAAATACGAGATACAATTGCTTTCCGAACGTTTTTATACCCAAAAGCACTTCATTTACAAGCCAATCCTTTTCGAATTTGGCGTTTCCTGAAACCGCAGTGATGGTGTGACTGACAAACCTTTGCAGATTCTCTTTTATCAGAACTATGGATGGACCTTCTGGCATATTCGATACGATAATTTAAGCGCATTCACGTAATGGACATTTCGTCATTGACGTTTATTACTATGAGCCATAATCACATTTATGGCACTCTGACTTAGAACAATACTTCCGCAGGCATAGTTTTACGCTAGTGTGGTCATCCGGTAGTTAAAGGCTCGTCTCATTAAAAATGAGACGTCGTGTCTGATAAAATCTTGAACACCTTTTCGAAAAGTACGTCAATGCATCGCTAGCTTAGCAAAGAACTTTAGTCGCCTCGCCAAGAACATATTCTAGAAAATATTGTTTCCTAATAAAGTAAGAGAACAACAAATATAAAGACTGTTTTATATTCTAAACATCATCAGTTTTACTTACATAACCTTATACTATGGAATACAATATCCCCAGTCATCTCAAAGGCCTTAGCCAGGAAGAGGTAAGTATAGCTCGGGCGCAATATGGCTATAACCAATTGGAAGAACAACAAAAAAGTAGTTGGCTTGATCTTCTTATCAGCATTTTAAAAGAACCCATGCTGATTTTGCTTATCGCCATTTCCCTTATTTATGTCATTGTGGGGGATTATGCCGAGGCAGCTTTTATGGCCTTGGCGATTGTAGCAGTCACAGCTATTTCTTTTTATCAGGATAACCGAAGCAAGAGGGCGCTGCAAGAGCTTGAGAAACTCAACGAGCCGTTGAGCACAGTTATCAGAGATGCGCAAGTAACTAAAATCCCTACCCGTGAAATTGTCGTTGGCGATCTGTGTATTACAGAAGAAGGACGTGTCATCAATGCAGATGGACGGATTTTGCATAGCAATGATTTTTCGGTTAATGAATCGTCCCTCACCGGAGAGAGTTTCTCCGTTTTTAAAGATAGTACGACGGAAGATAATTTGGTGTATAGTGGTACAGTAACAGTGTCAGGCCTTGCTGTTTTTGAAGTATTAAAGATAGGTAAACAAACACGTGTAGGCAAGATCGGCGAATCCATTCGTACCATAAAAGAAGAGATTTCACCCCTGCAAGTGCAGATCCAAAAATTTGTTAAGTCGATGGCAATCGTTGGAGTAATTATTTTTTTGTTGGTCTGTCTATATAGTTATTTGGATACCAAAGATGTAATTCTTAGTTTACTCAGCGGACTGACCCTAGCAATGTCCGTTTTGCCCGAAGAAATACCCGTTGCATTTACCACTTTCATGGCTTTGGGCGCATGGAAACTTATGCGTGAAGGTGTTATTATAAAAAGAAGCAGCATCGTTGAGACCCTCGGAAGTACAACGGTGATCTGTACGGATAAAACAGGTACAATAACCGCCAACATGATGCAGTTAAAACAACTTTATGACTATCGCTCCGATACCACTTATTCGGAAGATCAATTTGATAATGAGTTGCTTGAGGAGCTGATTGCTTACGCCATGTGGAGCAGTGAGCCGGTACCTTTCGATCCTATGGAGATCACGTTACATAAGATATATCAGGAAACGCACAGCAAAGATTTAAGAAAGAATTATGAATTATTTTATGAGTATCCCCTTGAGGGCAGACCGCCGATGATGACACACCTTTTCGAAAGCAAACAGAAGGAGAGGATTATTGCAGCTAAGGGAGCCCCCGAAGCCATATTGAGCGTCTCTAAGCTTTCCGATAACGAGAGGCTGCGGATCAGAAATATTGTTGAGCGCTTTGCCCAACAGGGGTATCGCATTTTGGGCGTTGCCAGATCAGATTTTTTTGGCGATCAATTTCCCGCTAAGCAGCAGGATTTTAACTTTGAGTTTTTAGGGCTAACTGTGTTCTACGATCCACCAAAGATTGGAATAGAAAAAGTCTTTCAGCAGATTTATGCTGCTGGGATAAAGGTGAAGGTGATCACGGGAGACAATGCTGCAACAACTAAAGCCATCGCCTTACAATCGGGCATCACCAATGATACGCCAGCAGTCAACGGAAGTGAAATCATGGGCCATACAGAGGACGAAATTGTAGCGATAGCTGATCGCACCACATTATTTACACGCATGTTTCCTGATGCCAAGCTCGCCGTTGTCAACGCGTTAAAAAAGAAAGGTGAGGTGGTCGCCATGCTCGGAGACGGCGTTAACGACGGCCCCGCACTAAAAGCTGCTCATATCGGTGTGGCCATGGGGAATAAAGGGACTGAAATTGCTAAATCAGCTGCAGCGTTGATTATTACAAATGACGATCTGGAGAAGCTTATTGTAGGCATAGCCGCGGGCCGCAGGATTTATGCGAATATTAAGAAAGCGGTTCAATACATAATTTCTATTCATATTCCCATTATACTTACAGTCTCCTTACCCTTGTTCTTAGGATGGATCTATCCGCAGATATTCACGCCGGTACACGTCATTTTTCTGGAACTTGTCATGGGCCCCACCTGTTCAATTGTCTATGAGAATGAACCTATTGAAAAAAATACGATGAATCAGCCGCCGAGAGCTATGGGAAAGACATTTTTGAATATCAAAGAACTTGGTATAAGTATCGTTCAGGGGCTTGCCATTACAATTGGGGTATTGTTTAGCTATCAACTTAGCATCATGGAGGGCGGTGACCAAGAAAAAACAAGGGCAATGGTTTTCACTACCCTGATATTTGCGAATATCTTTCTGAGTTACGCAAACCGATCATTTTATTATGGCATTATAGAGAGTTTTAAGAATCGTAATTTACTGCTCGTTAGTATTACGTTAACCGTGCTAATTCTGCTGTTGTTTATTCTTTACTGTAAACCAGTAGCATCATTTTTTGACGTTACTGCACTTCGTATATCTGAGTTGCTAACTGCATTGGCTATTTCGGCGGTATCCGTACTTTGGTTTGAAGTTTATAAAAAGATAAAAAGAAATTCTGACAAGTAAAAAATCAACGGATTTTTAAAGGCTGACTTCCATTGATCCCGTAAAATTTACCATTCAAATAAATTATTTAGGTAAAGCTCCGAGAGCCAGTACATTCGTAAACAACTATTTTACGAATATGAGAAGAGCAACTATCTTTTTGGTTTTAACTATCGTCTTGCTACTATCAAGAGTCACCCATGCAAAGAAACAATACACATCACAGGATACCATCCGGGACAAATCTATTATACTGAGCGGAGTGACTATTACCAGAAAACTCAACCCTGTTAAACTTTCGCCTGATAAAATAAGCATACGGGTTTCCAATAAGTCACGCAACACTTCAGGTAGCGTTTTGGATCTGCTGCGGAAAATGCCAGGCGTAACGATTTTGCCCAATGGAAGCATAAGCCTAAATGGACAAGAGGGTGTACAGATACTTATTGATGAAAAGACAAACTTTCTTACCGCAGAAAATCTGATTACCTTTCTGGCTTCGATGCCTGCGTCATCACTGGAAACAGTCGAACTGATTACACAGCCCGACGCGGTATTGGATGCCAACGGCCATGGAAGATTTATCAACCTAAAAAGGGCAAACACAGCACAAAAAGATCTAGCGCTCATTATTTCAACAAATGCCGAGCAAGGTAAATATCACAGAAATCACCATCATTTAAATGTTGTGTTTACGCGGAACAAATTCAGTCTTTCAAATACATACACATTTAGAAGAGGAAGTGAACTAGTGGACGTTATGTCCACCCGAAATATAACTGGCCTTGCAGGTCGGACCCCGCTACAGATTGATATGAATGCTATTAGGCATAAGAACTATAAGAATCACTACTATAATGGTATATTGGATTATACAGCGAGCAAAACTATAAAACTAAGTACATATTTACTTATTAGCGATAATAAAAGGAGCAAGGATGAAATAGCGGGCTCACTATTTTTTAGCGATCAATCGGTGGTCGATTCAACTACAGAGGCCAGAAATGCGATGAGACAAAACTTTAGAAATTTAGGAGCTGGCGGTCAGCTGGTTTTCCATATGCAAGATCATTCCAAATGGGAATCCTCATTTGATCGGCAATACTTCCAACAATCGGAATGGCAGGACCAAATGATAAATAAATTTACAGATGAACGGTCTGCTGCGGCCCTGCATACATTAAATGGGACGGCGCAGGGAGAAGTCCGAATCTCGACATTACAGTCCAAATATACGCTTGATTTCGGACCAGACATCACCGCCATTCTGGGCGCCAAACTTACACATGTGGCTATGTCGACGGCGTCGTTTTTTCATGGCTTCAATGGAACGGATTGGAAACAGCGCAGCGATCTTAACAGTGAATTTGAGCATCATGAAAATTTGAAGGCTCTATTTTCACAGGTGCGATATGCGGCATCTGCCCGCATGCACTTAAGTTTTGGGTTACGTTATGAGGACGCATCTTTCGATAGCCAGACACGCAACGCGTCAGATCGGAATATTCTTAACAGGTCGTACAGAAATATTTTTCCAAACTTGACTATGACCTACGCTTTACGGAAAAAACATCAATTGTCATTGAATTACAACAGGCGGGTTAACCGGCCTAACTTTCGGGATCTGAGCCCCGCTGTTGAAGTCAACGACCCCTATCTTTACGAGCGCGGAAATCCCGAGCTGAAGCCAGATTTTACAAATACTATCGAACTTGGCTGGTTATACCAAAATTTATACTCCTTACACTTATTTCATAGCTTAATAAAGGATGCGATCAGTAAAAGCTATCATCTCGACCCGTATGGTCGCACGGTCGTGCAGCCCATAAATATACAATACGTATCCATCTTAGGGCTGCGGTTAAACGGAACAAGTATGACTCCCATAAAGCAATGGAATATACAATTAAACGCTAATCTCATTTACAAGCAATTTGAATGGCGGGCAATGGCAGGAAACCGAAGGAACCGGCAGTTGACGCCAACGCTACAAATACAAAATAGTGTCAATCTTCCTGGCAAAATGAACCTCGAAATCAACTGTTTTTTTGATGGACCGAAGGCTGAAGGGCAGGCAACAATTTCGCCATTATGGTTTATAAACACGGGACTACATCGTAAATTCCTTCAAGACAAATTTACTTTGTATATTTATACCAATGACATCTTGCAAACAAATAAACCTAAGATAATTTTTAACGGAGAGTCTATGAGAGGAAGATACCGTGAGCTATATGATAGTAGAGCCGTTGGCGTCAGTGTATCTTACAACCTATTTAATAGCAAAAAAGTTAGTAAAAATGCTCAGTCAGGCGATCGCTTAAAGGAAAACGATAGAATTATCTTTTAATCTTAGTATGAGTATTATTACAAGATCAAATCCGTTACGTTATCTAGGCCCCGCAATTTGGGGGATAGCTTCTTTCAATATTCTGCGTGTGGTTACCGACTTAACTAAAAAAGATCAGTTTTGGTCAGGGGGTATACGGATCCACTCGATAGGTCTTTTTATTTCCATAGCTTTCTGTTATGTTTTGACAGCACTGTGGGGCAGGAGACTTGATAAAATCTTTGGTGACGTGTCCGTCTTTTCTGTTAGTGTGGCGAGAGAATATTTAGCCGTTATCATTCAGATTGTTATCCTGCTTAATCCTGTTATTTATAGTGCCGAGCATTTTGGATGGGTATATATGGGGGATGGCTATATCGATTATATCTTGGTCAATGCTATTTATATACCGCTATTTTTACTTTATTATACACTGATGCGAAATGAGCAAATTGACCATGCCATGGCCAGTAACCGTATATATGTAGAAAAGATAAAATCAGATAAATTAAGTGCTGAACTTCAATTATTAAAGAGCCAGTATCACCCGCATTTTTTATTTAATGCATTGAATACGGTATACTTTCAAATTGAAGATACCAATACGTTGGCGAAAAGGAGCATTGAACAACTTTCAGAATTATTGCGTTATCAGATTTATAATGTTGACGAAAAAGTAAGCATGGACCAGGAAATTGTCTATATCAGATCTTACGTATCGTTTCAACGACAGCGGTTACCGGAGAGATTAAATGTCCAAATGAACATTGATCCGGACTGGCAGGAAATACGTATCTTTCCGCTACTTTTTCAGCCATTGATAGAAAATGCTTTTAAATATGTCCGTGGTAAATACGAAATTAAGATCGATATCAAGCTGCGGGATCGGGAAATAATTTTCGGTATCTCGAATAGTCTGGACGATCGTTTAAATCCTGACAAGGGAAAGATAGCTAAGAAGGCCGATTCAGGATCAGGTCTGGCACATCTCGTCAGGAGATTGGCGTTAGTCTACCCTAATGCTCACAAGCTATCTACAGAAATGCAATTTAATCAGCAGGAAGGACATTGTTATCTTGCTGAATTAAGAATAAAAATCTAATTATATGCAAATGGAGATAAAATGTGCTATAGTCGATGATGAGCCATTCGCGCGAAAAGGATTAGCATCATATATAGAAAAAATAAGTTTTTTGAAATTGGTTGTCGAGTGTGAAGACGTAATGGCGTTAAATGAGTATTTAAGACAACATCCGATAGATCTTCTTTTTTTGGACATCGAAATGCCCGAAATGTCTGGGCTGGACTATGTTGCCACACTCAGAAATCCGCCTAAAGTCATTGTCGTTTCTGCGTATGAACAGTACGCCCTCCGAGGTTACGAATTGGAGATCGTCGATTATTTATTGAAACCTGTTTCTTTTGAAAGGTTTTTTAAAGCCGCAAATCGTGCAGGAGAGAGCCTTGGCTTCGCTTCTCTGACTATTGGTGGCCAACATAGTGTTCAAGAGCAGCATATTTTCGTAAAAGTTGACAAAAAACTAAAAAAGATTCAATATAATGATCTACTTTTTATCCATAGCCTCGGTAACTATATCGTTATTCAAACAACTTACTCGCAAGAAATTATCTACTCTACACTCCAGCAGATGATCACCATGTTACCTTCAAATTTATTTATATCCTGTCATAGATCTTATATTATCAATAAGCAAAAAGTTACGATGATCGAAGGCAATCAGCTTCAAATAGCAAATCATAAAGTGCCGATAGCAAGGAATTTAAAAGATGAAGTGTTGCGATTGATCATAGGTGATAATTAGTTGTACGATACATAGGCATGAAACAATATGGCTATAAAAGAGTACTTAGCAAACAATGTGGAATGATGTTTAGTATAATTCGGATGTAGCCACGTATCCTCTCAATAATAGGTATGCTTCCCTTGCTTGCATTTGGCCAGTTGCGGGCAGTTCCCCAATCAACGACTATAAAACCGTGCCGAACGACAATTATTAGGCCTGATTTCGACAAATATTTTCGTGATTGCCAAGTGAACGGCGCTATTGTTATTTACGATAATGCCAAACAGATGCTAATCGTGTCAGATACGCTAAGCGTAAAAACACCAGTGCTACCGGCATCCACCTTTTAGGTGGTCAACATGCTTATTGCATTAGAAACAGGCACTATCAAAGATGAAAATGAAATCATGAAATGGCCGGGGAAGACAGATACGGTCAAATATGGTTACCGTCCCGATATCTATCGCGATATAACGGTGAAAGAGGCATTTGAAGTTTCAGCCGGTTGAGCGTTTATTGAGCTCTCCAAACGAATAGGTAAGAACAAGTATCTTAAATACTTATCGGAATGCAATTAGGGAAATGTACTGAATTAGCGCAGCAGTATTGAATGATTCTATTGAGCTTATTATGATTAGCTCAGTCTATCGTTCTGCAATGATCACCTGTGGGTGAGTATTAAATTATACATCATTAGGTTGAATTGCACTCAACAGCTGAAAATTTTCGTCGTCAAAACAAACAATTGTTATCTGTTTGATCGTATTATCCGATTCCAGAAATTGATTTATAGCTTTGACCGAAAGTTCCGCTGCCAACTTTTTTGGGAACCTATATATACCTGTACTGATGTTTGGAAAGGCAACAGTGGAGCACTTATACTCTGCAGCTAATAGGAGAGAGTTTATGTAACAGTTTCTCAGCAAAAGCTCTTCATCTTTTTTGCCGCCATTCCAAACCGGGCCGACAGTATGGATCACATACTTAGCAGGTAGGTTACCAGCTGCAGTAATGACTGCTTCGCCTGTTCTGCAGCCACCTTGTCGAGCGACGATCTTTCGACATTCCTCTAAAATAGCCGTTCCGCCAGCTCTATGAATAGCACCGTCCACCCCGCCACCGCCTAATAAAGAGGAGTTCGCTGCATTCACGATGGCGTCTACCTCTATTTTTGTGATATCTCCTTTGATGACTTTAATTATTTGAGCCATACTTTATGGAATTATGTCCGTGAATATTGATACGTTTATTATAGGATCACGTATATGTTCAATAAACATCAAAATTAGTAAATATCCTTAAATTGGCTACAAAATTTCCCGATATGACTACAGTTAATGACCTGTGATCTGGCAACTTTGTTCTACAAAATTTAAATATTCAAGTTATGCAGACAAACCAAACAAAAGTGGCCCTCGTCACTGGAGCGAATACCGGTGTAGGATTTCAGATCGCCAAAGCGTTGGCGGAAAACGGCTATGTTGTTTACGCTGGATCTCGGAACCTAGAAAAAGGGGAAGCGGCCGTATCGCAGATCGGCGACAAAGCTAAAGTTATTCAGTTGGACATTACAGACAATCAGTCAATTAACGCAGCGGTTGAGACCATAAAAGGTACGTATGGACATCTTAACCTTTTGGTTAACAACGCTGCGATCTCGCATGCCGGAAAGCCCGGCCGTACCATGGAAGAAATTTTGGGCTCCCAGCGTGCTAGTATTGCATCCATTAGTGAACTTAAAACCGTGTGGGAGACGAATGTGTTTGGAACACTTGCCGTCACCCAGGCCTTTTTACCCTTACTCCATCAAACAGCAACTGCACGTATCGTGGTGGTTTCAAGCGCATTAGGATCCCTTGGAATCAACTCCAATACCGAAAATCCATATCGTGTTCATTTTGATGCAGTATATGGCGCTTCTAAGACCGCGCTCAATGGGATATTTCTGTCTTTAGCAATAGAACTGGAGCATACGGGTATCAAGGTTCACCTCGTCAGTCCGGGATTCACAGCAACAGCGCTCAATAATTTTCAGGGGACGGATACCGTAGAGGAGGGAGCAAAGGAACCCATCCGCGTTTCACTGGCTGAAGACCTTCCGACAGGTAGTTTTACCGGCCCAGCTTCTTTCAGTGCAAAGGGCAACATTCTGCCGTGGTAGTTTTTTTGAGATCAAAACCTATGATCATTTATCATAGGTTTTTTACATTTATAGCATGAAAGGCAAAGACAGTAAATTGGTCCGTTTTATATCCATATCGGAAAGCCATGAGGCCTTCGGCCTCCCCGCACCACAGCATCCGCTGATTAGCCTCGTTCATTTCAATAAGGATAATCCTTTCAATACGGAGATGGCACCCATTTATGATGTCCTGAGCTTCTATAAGATCACTTTTATCACACGAAACAAAGGACGGTTGAAATATGGCCGCAATTACTACGATTACAATGAAGGTAGTATGTTGTTTCTGGCCCCGAATCAATTGGTCGGAAGCACAGACTATAACAGCGAAACCTATTGTTACATTCTGCTGATCCATCCCGATTTTTTTCGGGGCTATCCCATAGCCAATAAGATTAAGCAGTATGGCTATTTTTCGTACTCATCTAATGAAGCCCTGCATTTGTCAGAGTCCGAAAAGGAGATTATCCTTTCTATTTATAACATCATGGAACAAGAGCTCAACAGCCGCGTTGATGAATTCAGCCACGAAGTTGTGATCGCACAGTTAGAGCTGCTATTGAGCTACGTCAATAGATTTTACAAACGCCAGTTCATCACCAGAAAAATCATTAACAACGATATTCTTCAAAGAACTGAAGCTATTTTGGATGAATATTTCAATAGTGAGAAGTCTTTAATTGAAGGCATTCCTACTGTACATGATCTATCTAAGCAGTTAAATCTTTCGCCGGGTTATTTAAGCGATATATTACGGTCGCTCATCGGACAGACTGCCCAGCAGTATATTCACCATAAACTAATTGAAAAAGCAAAGGAGAAATTAACAACTACACAGTTGACAGTCAGCGAAATTGCATATGAGATGGGTTTTGAACATCCTCAAAGCTTTAGCAAACTATTTAAAAAGAAGACATCGAGAACACCATTGGAATTCCGACATTTATTTGATTAAAATTCTAGTTGTTGATTTTCGTAAAGGCAATCTACTCAGGGATGGCTGCGCCAGAAGAGAGCCAAGCATAGATTTTCGTTGGCCAAAATAGCCGTATCTGAAGGCTCTTCTGGATCAATTTGCTCTAAATTTCTTGTTTAATTATAATAATCTATATCTTTATTCAATATAGACCTTATTGTATTCTTGTGCCTCTTGGAATCAACCATTTTTTGTGTGGACTGAATGAGGCTATGTGATTCCTCCCGATGAGAGTCAAGTTACACTTGAATTTAATTTTATATATGCAAGCACTCAAAACATTGAATATCAGAAGAACAGTGACGGCTATTTTTTTAATGATCTTGTCTGGAGCAACAATTGCACAGAATTTGGATAGAAGGCCCAATATCGTATTTATTATGGCTGACGATCTCGGATATGGAGATCTGGGAGTCTACGGGCAGAAAAAAATAGAAACCAAGCGTATAGATTCTCTGGCCAGGCAGGGTATGAAGTTTACCAACTTTTATGCGGGTACTTCAGTCTGCGCGCCATCACGTTCATCGCTTATGACTGGGCAGCATACGGGGCATACCTATATTAGGGGCAATAAGGAAATTGAACCAGAAGGCCAGCAACCATTGGCAGATTCGGTGCAGACTATCGCAATGCTGCTGCAAAAGGCGGGATACGTTACAGGCGCCTTTGGTAAATGGGGCTTGGGCATGGTCAACACCAGCGGTGCACCAGATCAGAAAGGATTCGATGAATTCTATGGTTACAATTGTCAACGACAATCGCACCGTTACTATCCGACCCATCTTTGGCATAATAATCAGCGTATAGAACTTGAAGGCAACGGACTGATGGCAAAGGGCCAGTATGCGCCGGCGTTGATACAAGAACGGACACTTGCATTTATCGATGCAAACAAAGACAAACACTTTTTCCTCTTTGTACCCACCGTACTGCCTCATGCCGAACTTTCAGGGCCGGAAGATGCGTTTTACCAGCAATACGCCACTAAGTTCGAAGAAAAAGCCCACAGAGGAAATGATTACGGTCTCAAGGCAACTGTGGCTGGCTATGCCAGTGTAGATAAACCGCGAGCCATGTACGCCAGTATGGTCAGCCGCATGGATGCATATGTTGGTCAGATAATCGATAAGCTTAAGCAGCACCAATTGCTTGACAATACCATCATCATTTTTACTAGCGATAATGGTTCACATAAAGAGGGGGGGCAGATCCAAACTTTTTTAACAGTTCCGGAGGTCTACGTGGCAATAAACGCGATCTATATGAGGGCGGTATCAAAACACCATTCATAGCCTATTGGCCGGGTAAAATTGCAGAGGGAAAAACGTCCACCTATCTCGGGGCGTTTTGGGATATCATGCCGACGCTTGTAGAACTCGCCCGGGCTGAACAACCACATTATACCGATGGTATTTCCTTTGCGCCGACGCTATTGGGTAATAACAAGCAACAGAAGCACCACGACTACCTTTATTGGGAATTTCATGAAGACGGCGGGCGTCAGGCCGTACGAAAAGGAGACTGGAAACTCATTCTACAAAAGGTCATCAGTGGTAGTCCAGTTGAGGAGTTGTATAATCTCAGACGCGATCCGAAAGAACAAACGAACGTAGCACAAGATAATCCGAAGAAAGTGAGAGAATTACGTATTCTGATTGAACAAGCACATGTGGAAACGCCTATCTTCCCATTGACGAGTAAAAAATAACAAAAGAGCTTAGTAAAAGCTCTTAAAGCATAAAGTGAGACCGCCTAGAAACAACTTCAGGCGGTCTTTTTTGTTACATCAAAAATAAACACTGGACCATGGGAAATTTTCAAAGCTGCACCAATCGGGTAGCCCAATATTCATTTACCTTTACGCTGTCTTAAAGACACCACAGATACATTTATCTGCTGATATTCCAAATAGATAATATAGTAAATGACTTGGTATAACGACAAAGATATGAATCAGGACATCGTTAAAAATATAGATTCTGTACAGAGAAGAATAGTAAAGGCATGCGCTGCCAGCGGCCGTAATCCAGACGAAGTGAAGGTATTGCTGGCGACCAAAACAGTGCCTGTCGCTCGTATAAAGGTTGCCTTGGAAGCTGGATATACTTTAATTGCCGAAAATAAGATTCAGGAATTGAAAGAGAAATTTGAGGGCCTAAAGGAACTTCCACACGTCAATCATTTTATCGGGCACTTACAGAGCAATAAGATTAAAGAAGTTCTAAAATATGATGTGACGTGCATTCAATCTCTGGATCGATATGATCTTGCGGAAAAGCTACATCATAGATTGCTACTCGAAGGAAGGCAAATGGAGGTTTTCATACAGGTCAACACCTCCTACGAGGAGAGTAAATATGGGGTAAGTCCGAATGACGTTTTAGCACTCGTCGAGAAAGTTTCCAAATTGAATACGATAAGGATTAAGGGGCTGATGACAATAGGCATGCTGAGTAATAAGGCAGAAAAAGTCCGGAAGTGCTTCCGTCTGTTAAAGGAGATACAACAAAAGATCATTTCTAATAACTTTGATCATGTTAATATGCATGAACTGTCAATGGGTATGAGTGGTGATATGGAAATAGCGATTGAAGAGGGGGCGACAATGATTCGCATAGGAACAGCTATTTTCGGGCACAGGCCGACACCAGATAGCTTTTATTGGGACGAAAATAATAGAGTTTGAAAGATAGACAGTTTAAATGCGTTGCGTTCTTGATATCGCCCTCAAGATTAAATCAATTAAAAATGAACATACATTTTATACGATTAAAACTCTGGTGACATTTTTAGACCGTGCGAAGAATAAAAAGACCTAAGGCAGCTTTTTCACATACTATCTAGTCAGCTGTGGTTCACACCAGATCGACCAAGCATTAAAGTTGTTTCCTGTCCTATCTTGTGTGCAAAGCTCGAGATCATCGATTTCTGTTACATCTAGATCAAAACAATGCTGTTCGCCTGGTTTGACATCGTGCGAAGACAGTATTTTTCCATTACCTCGAATGAAAAATTGAATACCTTCGGGTTTGTCTGCTCCGTCCCGTAAAGCAGCCATGATATGCAGTTTTTTCCACTTTCTTGCTAGACTGTACTTATAAACAGAAGGGGAATGTGCATATAACCCTTTATTAAATATCTTACCATTGCTTTCCAGGAAAAATAGTTTGTTCGATTCAGTAGTGTAAAAATTTCGTGCGGGGTTTTCCCAGCCTACAGATGCGTCATCCCATTTTGCATCCGAAAGAAAAATGCTGTCAAGATTTGTGTTGTCAAGGCTTACTGGTGTTTGGTCTTGCAACAATTGGTGTAATAGTTTTAGTTTTGTCTGTCTTTGACTATGTTGGTCATCGCGTTCTATTAATCTGATAAGGTCATTTACAGTTGCTTGACCATAATTATCCAAAGTCAAAAAATGACCACCATCGTTATGCAGTATCATTTTTCGGTATTCTTTAATAGATCCATTGTTAAACAAAAATAATATCCTGATTTCATGAGGTGTATTGAGCTCAAAACCAGAAATGTCAATCTCTGCTGAGTTTCTTTGATCGATGACCGTGATATAGCTGCTGCTCAGATATTCTGAGATATGGTAAGGACGAACTAACGTGACAGCGCCGTATGGTATTGTGTCTGCATGGTAATACAGTTTTAGCTTCGTTTTACTTTCGGAAAGAGAAAAGTTGTAGGATTGCAGTAGAAATTCATTCTTATTGTAAATAGATTTTGGCCTTTGAGTAAAAATCGGATGACTACTCAACTGAAACACCGAGGCCCGGGATAACTTAGAGGAGACTATACCACCCCATTTTTCTTCTTTGTAATGTCGGCTACCATATTCTCCCATTAAGGAGATTTTATTTTTATTGAATTCGCCAGGAAAGCCGTTGTCGTGTGGTAATCCGAACAAATGGCCCATTTCATGAGCTATTCCCCCTAAATACCAACTGTTGAACTCTCCGACAGAACATTCTTTATCGGTGGCAAACATTTCTGTAAAAACCATTTTTGTTGTTGAGTCGCTTAGGAATTTCGGGTCCAAAAGTTCGCAGTCTGCAACCATGCACAACCCAGAGGAAGCAGATCCCCTTCCGTAGTATGGCGAATGAAATACATAGGTACCTTTCTCATTTTTGTAGTTTAATGAAGTAATTACAAGGATATGCTCTATACTTGGATTCATAACAGGGGCTAACTTTTCGAAAATTTCCTTTTCTATTTCTGTCCCAGAATTTATGTTATAATCAGCTGACGGCTTACAGCCTTGAACGAGGTGGTATCGATAGCCCGAATTTTCCGTTTCAAATGGAATTCCGCTACTTTTAACGCCTGAATTTTCAAGTTCCTCTTTGTAATAGGACGAGATATCTCTAAGAATTCGATCTAGGCGGTTACTCCAACCTTGAGGCGCCTCTACGTCAGCAGCGTAAAAATAAACAACCCGAACTGTGTTAACATGTTTATTGTTGCTGGTTTGTATAGACGCGTGCACGAAATGGCTAAACGTTAATAACAAAATGGACAGCCATATTTTTCGGAAAATTTTCTTAGCTACTTGTACGTTCAATTTACACTATTTTGGGTTGCCTAAAAAACATATTTGTCTAAGGAAAACTGCAAGATTGCCTTACGAATGTTTGTCTCACATAACATCTTCAATTTTCTACAATTTTCGTGTACTTCAAAATGAGGATTATTTTCGAGATTCAAGGACAAAGCCTGCTTGAAATCTTCACAGACATTTTACTCATTACCAAGGTGCAAAAAATTGCGGTCCGATTAAAATATGCATATCATAATTTTGATTAACTTTCAAAGCATTATCTATTTCGACCAATGCTTCTGTCGGTTTATTAAATTTTCTGCAACATGTGGTAATACTACGGTTGCACGTAGCTAATGTAAGAAAAATTTAATTAATCACCTATTTTAATATATCAAACACATCGCCGATATCCTAGCGAATGTTATCTTCCGATGTATGATAAATACCGTTTTTATTACCAAATCGTTTTATCGGGCAAAACAAAAACATGTCATATTATATTACTAGGTATATAAACTTAATTCAATGAATGGTTCAAGACGAGATTTTATCAAAAAAGCAAGCTTGCTTGGAGCAAGTCTGTATACTGGGGCTAATGCTTTCAGTGCCTCCAGTTATCGCAGAATCCTAGGTGCAAATGAACGCATAAATATCGGTGTAATTGGATTTTCTGACCGCCACAAGGGAGCTCACGCGCCCTCGTTTCTGGCCGCTTACAAAGATTTAAATTTTGACATCATTGCTGTGAGCGATATCTGGAGACTTCGTCGGGAGGAAGGAACTGACTTTTGGAAACAAAAGCTGGGACACGATATCACCTCTTGTCGGAACAATGAAGAGCTTTATGGACTGAAAGACATTGACGCTGTAATGATTTCAACGGCGGACTTCCAGCATGCGCTGCATGCAATTGAAGCCGTTAAGGCCGGTAAAGATGCGTTTGTCGAAAAACCGCTGGCAGAAACCATGGATGACGCACGAGCCGTATTAAAAGCGGTAAGAGATAGTGGCAAGATTGTACAGATTGGATCGCAGCGGAGGAGCGGAGCGAATTATTTTGCCGCGGATGATTTTATAAAAAGCGGAAAATTCGGCGATATTGTGATGGTAGAGCTTACGTGGAATGTCAATCAGCCTGGTCGTTGGCGCAGACCATCCTTAGTCGCCAAGCTCCGGGAAGAAGATGTGGATTGGCGGCGCTTTTTGCTCAACAGGCCGTATGAAGCATTCGATGCGAGACATTATCTCGAATACAGGTTATTTTGGCCATACTCATCTGGTATTCCCGGACAATGGTTATGTCATCAGATCGACACGGTACACTGGTTTAGCGGCCTTCCCCATCCACGCAGCGTAGCAGTCAACGGCGGAAATTATGTATGGAAAGATGGACGCGAGAATGCCGATACATTTACTGCAGTATTTGATTACGGCCCATTTGATGATAAGACCAAAGGGTTTCAGGTGTTGTTCAAGTCGAGACAGACTAATTCCGGTGTTGCAGATGGGGAAGAGGTAAAAGAAATATACTACAGTAATGGCGGGACACTTAACCTCGATACGAATAAAATCACGCCTTTAGGAGGCCTTACCGAAAAATATGCCAGCATGATGGGCCTCAAGCCCAATCTATTACCCGAAACAAGCTTAAATGATATTCGTGTAGCGACATCGGCTGATACCGGAGGTGATCCCGTAACCATGGCCCATATACGCAATTGGATGGAATGTGTACGCAGTCGTAGGGAACCCAATGCGCCCGTCGAGGCGGGCTATAATCATTCGATCGCCGTCATTATGGCCAACGCTGCCTACCGTACGGGCCAAAAAGTAATCTTCGACCGTGAACGACAGGAAGTTATCGCCGGTGATAAGGTATTCAAATATTAAGTTTAAAATAGCTAACCAACATGAAACATTTTATCCTATCTCTTTTACATTTAGCAACCATGGTCGGGCCCATATATGCACAACATAAACAAAAGATCACCGTCCGACACGATAAATTGCACAAAAGCGTTACTGTCGAAGCAGATGGCCAACCTTTTACTGCTCTTATTTATCCTGATGATCTGGAAAAACCGACGCTATTCCCCATCCATGCCGCCAATGGAGAAGTTATTACACGTGGCTATCCACTTATGTCACGAGCGAATGAACCCACCGACCACCCGCATCACGTTGGCCTATGGATGAACTATGAAAGTGTGAACGGACTCGATTTTTGGAACAATTCCTCTGCCATACCACCGGATAAAAACAACAAATACGGCTGGATTAAGACGACTGCCATCAACGAAGCTAAAGGTGGCGATACGGGACTCATAAACTATACCGCGAACTGGTGCGATATAAAACAACAGGTTTTGTTGAAAGAAAGTACCACGCTAGTCTTTCAGTCAACAGGAAGGGTCCGAACGATTGACCGTACTACCATCCTCACTGCTCAGCAACCAGTATCTTTTACCGATGTTAAAGATGGTCTACTCGGCCTGCGTGTTGCTCATGAACTGGAATTACCGTCCGATGAAGAACGTCAGTTTACCGATACGCATGGTGTAGTGACGAGAGTAAAGAGCAATCCTAACACGGTTACCGGCAACTATTTGACCAGCGAGGACAAAACCGGAGATGCAGCATGGGGCTCAAGGGCCAGATGGTGTATGCTCTATGGGAAGAAAGGGGGGGATACGATCAGTATTGTTATCATGGACCACCCCGACAATATAGGATATCCAACCTACTGGCATGCGAGAGGCTATGGGCTTTTTGCCGCCAATCCATTAGGACAGAAAGTGTTCAGCAAAGGTTCTGAAGCCCTAAATTTGACATTGGAACCGGGAAAGTCTGTCACATTTCGATATCGCATCGTGATCGCGTCGGATAATAAAAGACTGTCTAAAAAAGAAATCGACCGGTTGTCCGACAACTTTGCTAAGTCCCGATGATTTCATTTATAAGTGGTTGCCGGACCGGAGGGGTCGGCAACCTAAAGCGATCCTTTTTTTATCTTTGATTTTCGTAAGCAAGAAGTTCTTCCACGCAAATTTTACCAAATTTATCCGCGGCAAGTGGGCTGTCTGCTGTAATTAGTTTTCTGTCCACATGACAATCGCCGCTGATCTTCTTGTTTAGAATTTCCACACCAAGCTTTTTTAATTTTTCTCCATAAAACCAAGGCATCTCTCCGGGTTGGTATCCACTTTCTGGCAATGTAAGGTCCATTTCATCAGGAAAAGAATTGATCTTATATCCTTTATACGGAAAGTTGCCCTCGCTGCTAGCATCCGCTGCACTTAAGAGCACCGCAGGGCCATGGCAGATCGCCAGCAAGTATTTGTCTTCAGCAACCACCCAATTGATCAGCTCCTTTACATCTTTGCTTTCTGGCAGCCCCAACATTGCTCCGTGCCCTCCCGGAATAAACACAGCCACATAGTCCACATAAGATTTCCGGCTGTCAGCGATAAAGTCTTTGAGGCTATGAGGATTTGAAAATTGCGTATTGTACTTTTCGAGGATCTTACCGATGTGTTCATCTTCATAGGGCATCGCCCACATTTCAAACTTAACTGAATCGCCATTTGGCGTGTAAAAGTCAACTTCAAATCCCGCCTGCTCAAAATGAAGAATAGGTACCAGCGTCTCTACCGGGTGATTACCTGTAGAGAATTTTTTTCCGTTTTTCATTGTCATATAGCGTTGTTCTGTACAGAGAACGAGGATCTTTTTTCTGGTATCCTTGTTGGTGTCGTTGTACTTTTTTTTGCTGTAATCTGTTTTGGTCGAGACCATTGCCTTTCTCGAAAAGAACGACGGTTCATAACCAATGCCGTCAAATACCGGCTCTTTGCTTAAATCGTTTGAAAATAATGCCATAATATATTTTTTATGATTAGCGATTCTTTTAATTGTGCAAACTGCGTGATACTTAGGTCGAAAGCTGAGAAGATTTCGCTTGTAGACCGTCTCCAACTATAAAACATAACAATTTCGAGACCTATGCCGTTCACGAAAAAAGATATTTATATGAAAAGGTGAATAAATAGGTATCGCGTTTCGCGTGGTTTAAGCTCGGTGGAAGATCTTCGCAAGGATTTTATTCAGTTTTCAGCGAAAATTGACATTAAAAACATACTATATAGTATGTTATTGTTTTACATTTGTGCCATTGGTCCAAAACGAGTCAACATTCATGAATAAGGCTTATATCGTATTATTGGGTATTATCTTTATACCGGCACTTTTGATCGTACTAAACGACAATGGCATAAATTCAAATATTGAAGATAATATTGAGTTTAAGAAGAAGCTTTCCCAATACGGATTATTTCAGGGTAAGTTGTCAGACCTTACGCCAATAGCAGAGGCTGAGCAGCTAGAAGTTTCGTCAGCGCTCTTTACCGATTATGCTGAAAAGCAACGTATTCTTTTGCTTCCCCAAGGTGGAAAGATGGTTGCCCTAGGGAGCGGGCTTCCCGACTTTCCGGACGGTACGATACTGGCCAAGACCTTTTTTTATGTCGACACCGTTAGAAAACCTGGAGCCGGAAAACGTATTATAGAAACGCGACTGCTGATTAAGCATAAATCGCAGTGGAATGCAGCTACCTATAGATGGAACGAGAGGCAAGATGACGCCTTCTTACTGACCAGGGGCGATTCCGTTGCAGTTACGTTCTGGGATGAAAAGCGAAGGCATAGGAAAACTGCCTACAAAATTCCATCCAGGGCGGACTGTATCGCATGCCACCGGCAGGGTAGTGGTCTCTTTCCGATCGGCCCCAAACTCAGAAATCTCAATGTCCAAATCGACCGAGGGGATAAGCGAGTGAATCAGCTGGATTACCTCAGACAAAGGGGGAAGCTGGAACTCAAATCGTTAGCGGCAATAGACAAGATGACCGACTATAAGGCTCTTTCCACACCGCTGGACCAGCGGGCACGGGCTTACTTGGACATCAACTGTGCACATTGCCATAGTCCCGGGGGTATTGGCGGCATTACCCAACTTGACCTGAGGTATGAGACTCCAGTGAATGAGACAGGTATCTTGTTCAAGCAAGCGAAAATTGCCGGCAGAATCACCATTTCCGGTGAGCTTCATATGCCCAAGATCGGCACGACCGTTCCTCACGATGAGGGCATCAGGCTAATCTTAGATTATATTGAGCAGCTTGACAAGAAGAAATGAAAATTAAAACGCAGAGAACACCCAATTATGGGTATCTTTCAAAGGACAATAACGAACACAGCGTATTTACCATGAAAAAGGCAGAAACAACCCGGTTAATGATCCTTCGTAAAGCTTTTGAGCTTATTTATGCAAAAGGATATCGGAACACCAGCATCGACGAAATAATTGCCACCACAGCAGTGACCAAGGGAGCATTCTATTATCATTTCAAATCGAAAGATGCAATGGGCCTAGCCATCATAAACGAAATACTAAAACCAACTTTAAACGGAAGTTTTATCGAGCCTTTACGGTCTGGGGCAGATCCTGTCCATAGCATCTACAGGCTGATCCGTTACCTATTGTTGGAAGATGAATTCTTACAGGTCGAATATGGCTGTCCCGCAGCCAATTTCACCCAGGAAATGACGCCCTGGGATTCCAAGTTCACTAAAGTACTGGAAGAGCTTGCGGATGAATGGGCAAAGGTCATGGTGGCGGCACTTGAAAGAGGGCAGCAGGATGGGCTGATTCGCGCCGATGTGGAGCCCGGGCAAGTTACGCTTTTTGTCATATCTGGCTATTGGGGCATCCGGAATTTCGGAAAACTGGCAAACAGCAAAACCGTTTATTTGCCCTACCTGAAAGAATTAAAGAATTACTTGGCGAGCCTCAGATAACTCCGTTGGGCTATATTGCAGGCAATGCTGAACGTAATGCTCAATTTTGCCCGCTACAACTAACCGGAGTAATTTTTTTTACATTAAAAACATACCATGTAGTATGTTTTTAATGTATCTTTGAAATCGGGAGCCGCGTTCACAAATTCGGCGCGGATCCATTCCGCAAATAATGTATTACAAAGACAAATATCAACATACAATGCACTCCACATTATTACTTTTACATTCATGGACACGATGGCTTGTACTGGGCTTTTTGCTTTATGCGATCTACAAGGCTTCCATAGGGTATTTCAAAGACACCCCGTTCACCAAGGCCGATGACAGCGTCAGGCACTGGACGGCAACTATTGCGCATGTCCAACTGATGCTGGGAATCATGCTGTTTACGAATAGTCAGATCGCCAAGGGCTACTGGTCATCGGAATCATTTCAGGATTTCGACATGACCTTTTTTGGGCTGATCCATGTGATCCTGATGCTGGCCTCTATCGTGATACTTACCATCGGGTCGGCCCTCGCCAAGCGCAGGACTGCTGATCGGGAAAAGTTTAGGACCATGCTCCTCTGGTATTCAATCGCTCTGTTAATCATTTTTATCGCTATACCCTGGCCATTTTCACCACTGGCGAATAGACCCTATTTAAGAATACACTAAAGATGAAACACTATTTTATTACATCTGTCGGCCGGCTAAGGCTGCTCGCTTTTTTGGAAGGCGTTTCTTTGCTCGTACTTGTTTTTGTAGCAGTACCGATGAAACATTTTTTTGACAACCCTGCAGCTGTAAAGGCTATAGGTCCTGTGCACGGCGCATTGTTTCTTCTTTTCATTTTCAATGCACTTCGGGTTGGCGTCGAAGAGCGGTGGAAATTTCGGGAAACGACTTGGAAGGTCCTTTTGGCCTGTTTTGTACCCTTTGGCACATTTTATATCGATTACAGCATTCTTCGCAACCTCGATTCGCGGGACTAAGCCATTGAATATTTCATGGATGTTTACCGCCTGCCTTTTTTGGGGCATGGCGGTAAATGTATAGTTAGTTTGACTATCCTGCGGACATCACTAGCGTAAGGGACGTAACAAACTCAAGACCTGTAGTTGTCAGTGCCTTAATCGTTATCTTGTAGCTACCAGCCATTAAGCTTTCACTTTTCTTTACGGTAATCTCCCCTGTTTGGGTATTTACGCTAAACAGCTTTTCCGTATCAGCAAACGCGAGCCCATCCTTTTGTATCGAAACAAGCTCAAAAGTAGATTTATATTTCTCGGGATAAAGAGTAGGTGCTGCAGACACATAACCGTTTGAAAGACCAATATGGAGGAGACTGAAATCGATGGTCAGATTTAGGTCGGGGTAATATTGCCCAAACAAAAATTTAATTTGTGGAATGAGGATGACCCTTAAGGTTGTCGAAGCCACAGGAAAACCATCTTTCCTAAGTTCTGGAGTTAGTTCGAAGGATTGTTCAGCTTTCTTTTCCGGATCGCCGGCATCTTTGGAAAGTTTGATATTCGTGCCCACGATGGAAGCTATATGTTCCTGCCCATCTTTCATTTTTAAATGAAAGCTAGCGCCAGCAGTAGGAAGCCCAAGAGGATCGATTTCAAAAACAGTCGCTTGGTCACTATACAGCACGTAGGAATAAGGTAACCCGCTGTCGCTTTTTAGCCCCTTGATACCAATCATTCCACTACTTATTTTTAATGAAAAACCTTCCTTGGCTACCACCGCACCATGCGATTCTTTAGCAACCAACGTGATCCTATATTCATCAGGAATACGCGCATCGATGGACTGAGCACCATTTGGATACAGCAGTGCACTGTTAATCTGTATACTTTGGCTTTCGCTATGATATTTAATAGCCTGGTTTAGTCTGTCGCTGAGTTTATATCCGTTACCGATATTGACATCTTGGGTCTGGGAAAAGTCAAAGCTGAACGTCAGTCCAGCAGCTGAGAATAGGTTATCCGACAATTTAATCTCCTGGGTCTCGCCGTAGCGAAGACTAACCTGCGAAGGCAACGACAGCAGGATTTCAGAAGGAGCGGGGGTTGTTTCCTTTTTACAAGATGATAGACCGCTGAACATAAGGATCAGGGCAGCTGTGATAGCAGATCGTGTGTTGATGTATTTCATATCGTTTGAAAAATTTTGACGAAGGTAATGATTGTAAATTATTAATGCAACATTATTGCATTTAATACTTTCTTTTCTATTTTTGCAGCACACACAGGAATAGATTACAATATGGTACCTCATCAGAAAAGAATATTTTTCGCATCCCTGGCTACGTTGGTGACTGCAGGATCTGTACAGGCACAAAACGAAGCATCAGTCGATACATTGCGAAACATCAAGCTGCCGACCGCGCGCGCGACCGGCCTTATCATGGATCAATGGCAGAAGACAAAGCTTGATCGAAATCAGCTGGACCGTGCCCAAGCACAGACGATTGGCGAGACTTTGAGCCATATTTCAGGCGTGCAGAACGCTTCTTTTGGGCCCAATGTGGGGATGCCCATGATACGCAGTCTTAGCGGAAGCAGAGTCAGTGTGTTGAACTGTGGTCTTTCGATCAATGATTTATCGGGAATCAGTCCAAACCTAAACCCCAATATTGATATCCACAATCTACGTGAAGTAGACCTGTATAAAGGAGCTTCGACTGTATTATTTGGCGGAAAAGCGATCGGTGGGGCGGTAAATCTGCAAGATAATACGATTCCTATAGCTCTTTTAGAAAAGCGGATCAAAGGCCAGGCGGTATCAGAATTGGGTACGAATAGCGGAAATATCCAATCGCTCTCTCTGAACACCAATATTGGAAATTACTGGGCGGCACATATCGGCGCTATGCGACAAGCGCATGGTCATCTCAAAATACCCGGTAATACTAAAGCTCCGATTGCCTATGATCCAACAATTGATCCACTAACCGCCGCCATGGCACAGGTAAACGTCGAGCGCGAGACCGTTCAAAATCTGACCTTATATCCGTATTTGAGCCGGTTTGTACTCGATAACATGGGCGATCCAACCTGGGGCTTGTCCGAAGCTGATCTATATACCTTCGAAAGTTATTCGTTTATCAATGGCGAAAGGGTACCGAACCCTAAAAATGACAAATATATCGCGGGACAAGATCCAAATACGCCACTTTATTCCGAAGTTGTCCATGGGATTACAGATTACGCTCCTGTGAAAAAGGGCATAATGCCCAACAGTCATGCCGACAGACGTTCGGTTAATGCAGGAGCTAGTTACCTCAGGGAAAACTTTCGGATAGGTCTGGGATTATATGCCCTTGAAGGTTATTATGGTGTCCCCGGATTTGCTCAGCTGAATAGGCGTGTCCACAGCCATACAGCGGCCTGGATTCCGGTCTATGAAGCAATCAATACACGTACTTATTCCTATGCCTGGCAATTGGAATCTGCCTTAAAAACCAAAACAAAACTGATGTCAGAGATCAAACTGAAGTATAGAGGTGAACTATCCGATGATCGCGAACTTCTGGGCAAATATCGTGTCAATAAGTTTGATAGCCAGCGCCATACGCTTCGTACAGAGCTAACACAGCAATTCAGGGGTTTTTGGCATAGTGTCAGCGGATTTGACTTTTCCTATTTGGAATTAAAGGGACAAGGTGAGCGGCGCTATATTCCCAATAGTTCGAGTTGTGAAGGTGGGATGTTTACGTTACAGTCGCTTGAGTTTTACCCGATTGCTTTTAAGCTGGGCTATCGTCATGATTGGGCTAGCCGCCGTGCGCTGAGCGATCCCACTTACCAGCGGAGCCGGGGGCTTTCCGGAGGAAGTCTCTCTGACCGGCATTTTCAGTTAAACCAGCTTTCTGGAGATATGCGATATACCTTATTTGATATTGCTTATGTACAAGCTACATTCTCCCATGCGGAGCGCGCTCCAGGGGTTAATGAGCTTTACGCTGGTAATGATCATTTTGCAATGTTGGTAGAGGAGAATGGGGACGACCGGTTAGTGAAGGAGCTTTCAAACTCCTATGAGTTTTCTGGGGGAATAAAACATGGTGGGTTTAAATTATCGGCCGCCCGTTATCGAAGCTTTTTTAAGAATTATTTATATCTTGCCCATACCGGCATTTCTCGCTCCGGTGGATTCTTGGTAAAAGAATGGCGGGCATCGGACACGGAAATTCACGGCTGGGAACTGGAAGGCGGCTATATGCATACATGGTCTGCAAATCGCCAGGTAGAAATGAATGCTTATGCTGATCTTGTCAAAAATATGAATACCTCCGATGACAGCATGCGTAAATGGGCAGAAGGCGACTACATGCCAAATCTACCAACAAGCCGATATGGAATTTCATTGTCAGTACAATTCAAAAACTTCTTCGGAAGTGGCAATTTCGAACGGTACTTGAAACAACGATATTTAGGTAAAAATATCAATATGGAACCGGCAATGCCTGCTTACTCGCTGGTAGCAGGACAATTGGGTTATAAAATGAGAATTAAAAGCTATGAAATTATGTATTTCATTAGTGGAACAAACCTACTGAATACCGAAGCACGTCCGCAAAACTCAACCCTTAAATACTTGGCGCCACTTCCCGGCCGTAATATTTCGTTCGGTTTAAAATTAATCATATAATAAATGCCGCATGCGTCAGATACTGGCGGGCGTCATGCCGAAGAATTCGTTCGCTACGTTTTTTTGCCTGTACGATAATTGCTAGATTTGGAGACAGGATCTACCATATAATCCATAGACAGCAAATGAACGAAATAAAAGATCGAAATAACACATAATGGCTGATGTATTAACAAGTTATCTATTTTCAACGGGACAGCTATCAGCTGAGGAAGTCGAGTGTTCTATACCGTTCTTCCGGCGGATCATCTTAAAAAAGGGCGACTTTTTTATGCGTGAAGATGAGTTCTGTCGCCACATAGGCTTTATTGCCTGCGGAGCTGTAAAAGCCTATGCTACCGACGACGAAGGGAAGGTAAATATCACCTGCTTTAAGTTTGAAAACGAATTTGTCACCTCGTTTGCTGAGTTTGTGGCGCAGGAAAAATCCTGCAGGAGTATCCAGGCGATAGAAGATAGTATAATCTATGAAATAAACTATCCCGGCTATCAGCATTTGCTACTTAATGTCAATGCTTGGAACAGCATTATAAAGTCGATATTGGAGCAGGAGTATAAACAGAAAGAACGTTATCTACTGAACTACAACAATCGGTCTGCAGTGGATAAATATCGCCATGTCCTGTGCAGTGAACCGATGCTCGTCCAGCGCGTAACTAATCAAGATCTCGCATCCTACCTCGGCATCACCCAGCGGTCGCTTACACGTGCCAAAGGACAAATACATAAACTCAATGTATTATAGGACAAATGTCCTTATCAATGAGAAATCAGTGCTGTACATTTGCGTAAAAAGAACTATGTTACGTCAAATTGCTCCTGAAGTGTACCAGCTTTCACTGCTGCCCCGCAATAGCATTAATTGCTATATTATAGAAGGTGTATTGGTAGACTCCGGTATACGAAGTTCCTATACGGCCATAAAGGAAGCTCTCCAGAGCATTCAGGTTTACCAACATATCCTGACGCATGCACACCCAGATCATCAAGGCTGTAGCGATCGGGTATGTGCGGATTTTGACATTCCCTTATTCTGTCATCCTGCTGAAGTATTCAGAACCGAATCAGGCTTGGTAACCAGCGACTACCCAGCTCCGCATCATTGCGTCGCCAGACTTCAACAAAAATATTGGGCAGGGCAGGGGCATTCCGTCGCAGGGACAGTCGTAGAAAATGATAGGATTGGAAACTTTCGGGTCATAGAGACGCCCGGACATTCGGCCGGGCACATTTCTTTGTTCCGTGAACGAGACGGTGTTCTCATACTCGGTGACGTAGCGACGAATATGAATCTGCTTACCACAGTCACAGGCCTGCGGCTGCCACCAAAGCTATTTACTTCAGATCAGCAACTCAATATCAAATCATTGCAGAAATTAGCAAAACTGAGTCCTGCTATCATATGTTTTGGACACGGACCCGTCATGCGAAATACCGATCATCAGTTTGAGCGATTTGTGGCCACATTCAGTTCCGCTGTTTAAGAATAAATAGTTTGACTACTGTATCGCCGTTTTTCGATACGTATTGGGTGTTACTCCTGTATATCTTTTAAAAAAGAAATTAAAATTGGGCTGATCCGAAAATCCCACGGCATAACTTATCTGTTCTATGGACCATGATGTCTGCAGCAAAAGAGCTTTACATTCATCTAACAACCTTGCCTTTATGTGCGTACTCACATTTTGCCCGGTTCTCTTTTTCAATATTCGATTCAAATAATTTGGATGCAGCTGCATGGAGTCGGCAAATTCCTGAGCGGTCCTTAGCGTAATTGGATTCTCATAATTGATCTTAGCAATCTCTTGCTCAAGCAGTCCGAAAAAGCGGTGGATATGATCATAATCATCTTCTGTATGTTCGGGAACGACAGTTTTCGACATTCTTGCACTATCAATCATCAACAATTGGATATATGCTTGGATAGCTTCTGCACCCAATTGATTTTCCTGTTCCTGATACATACTTTCCCAAAGCCGTTTAAATCCGGGTAAATCACTCTCTTCAACACAGATTATACTTTTGTTTTTGTCGCTAAACAAGGCCAATCTGTCAATTGTAGACTTCAGCATAGGATGATGATTGATAAAATCTTTCTTAAACAATAGGTAGTACCCAGCGGATTCACCTGATGTTTTCTGCCAGGAGATAATATCATTTGGATGAATATAAATAATCGTAAGTCTGTCAATCTGATACTTGTTTAGCCCCAGCGTAAACACTCCGTAGCCGCCCGTGATCATTAGTATTTTATAGAAATCCCGTCTATTGGCCGAAAGATAATTTCTACAATCCTCAATTTCTCGATTAAATACTTTGATCTGCTTAGAATCAAGGGATTCCCTATAAATAGGCGTCAACTCAGGAAAGTTTCGAAGAAGGTCAATTTCCTTGTGGTCCGAACGGGTTTTCATAGATCTAATATCTGGTTTTGTCCTATAAAGATAGGAAAAGTGGGAAAAAAGGACAACAGGTGATTTTCATAATAACAGGGATTTTTTTCCTATAAGGAACCGGTTAAATCTGTTGCAACTTTGTCATAGCAGAATGAAACAAATATAAAACTTACAACATTATGGAAATCAATCTTGATGAAACACGACAAGTTGTACAGATGGCCAGGGCCAAAGCGATACAACTGAATGTAAATGCCAACATTGCTGTCGTAGATAAAGCGGGGCATTTGAAAGCGTTCGAAAGAATGGATTATGCTTTTTTAGGGTCAATGGATATTGCCATAAAAAAAGCGAAGACCGCCAGTCTTTTCAGAACGAGCAGCGAAAACGTGGGCGAATATCTAAAGCCCGAAGCCGCTACCTATGGGATGATAGACACAAACGGCGGATTAGTCGGTTTCGCAGGTGGCCTGCCTATTGTAAAGGATAACGAAATCATTGGATACATCGGAGTTTCAGGGGGAGCAGTTACCGAAGACCTTCAAATAGCGACCGCAGGAGCGGAAATTTTCCATCAAAGTGCAATTTAATAGTTCAAAAAAACACAAAGGCAATTACAAACAATAATTACTAACTCAAAAATTTACAACAATGAAAACTAAAACAATTTTAATTACAGGAGCAGGTTCAGGCTTCGGCAAAGGAGCAGTAATAGGGATGGCTAAAAACGGACATAACATTATCGCCACAGTGCATGTATCGTCACAGGTGACCCCACTTCGCGAAGAAGTAGCAGCATTGGGTCTATCCGATAAGATCCGTGTGGAGCGTCTGGACCTTACTGATCAGTATGACATCAAGCAAGCTTTAAAATGGGATTTTGATATACTCTGGAACAATGCAGGTATGGGAGAAGCAGGACCAGTGTGGGAGATTCCTGTGGATCTGGTCAGAAAAAATTATGAGGTCAATGTATTTTTACCCTTAGTTCTAACTCAGGGCGTCGTCCAACGATGGGTAAGAGAAGGTAAAAAGGGAAAAGTGGTATTCACGTCATCCATGGGAGGTTTGTTTACACCGGCCAACTGGGGAACCTACGTGTCTACCAAGCACGCACTGGAATCCTTTGCAGAAGCCTTGCAGCAAGAACTTCAGGCATACGGGATCAAAGTACAGACTATCAATCCGGGAGCCTATTACACTGGCTATAATGAAACCATGGCAGAAAATCCGTTCCGTTGGTTAGATGATGAAGTCAACTTCACCAAACGAGCTGACCTGCGCAAAGGATTTGATGACTTCTTTGCAACTCCAGAGGGCAAAATGGATCCGCAAGAAATGATCGACCGTATGATCGATATTGTACCTTCTGATGAAGGAAAATTCAGAAATGTCGTTCCTAAGGTAATTGAAGACATGTTGAAAGATCATCAGCTAAAAGCTTGGGAAAATACAATTTAATTACAGGAAGGCGCCAAAAGGGCGCCTTTCTTTTTACGCCCAGAGCATCCGTCCCCATAATCCCATTCTGTTGTCGATAGTGGTACATGTCCAATTTTTTACTGACGGTTTACCTAATTTGTGATCGGAATTCTTTAGTTTTGGTTGTACTAACTAGAGAAACATCAAGATATTGTCTCCTCTACAAAGGGAATGTTTGGAAAACTCAGAAATACGGACGAACAATGATATTGAAAGAAAGAATCAGCCACAACTACCTGAAATACCTGCTTACCGGGGTACTTTCGGCAACGCTGGTTACAGGATATGCGCAGGAAGTGGACAAGCAACGAAAAGAGAAGAAAGAGAAGCCACAGTCCAGTGAGCAACGGGATGAAGGGCAAGTGGCCACTGTGGATTCCATTGATGTCGTACGCGACTACCGGCCGTTGTTGGCCGATGCCGTTAAGGTTCGCAGAAGTCCCGATATGCGCCATATCAACCGGGAAGCCATTGAAGCTGAACTGCGCCAAATTGCGACCGCTACCTATTTTTCAAGAAAGGGATTCAGGCAAGCTTATTACCACGAGTTACTGAAACGGCATCCCAATGCTTCACGCAACAATATTGATAATTATCGCATTAGCTTTCTGGCCTACCAAGCACACGAATACGAAAGAGCGACCTCTATCTTGCGGTCGCTGGAGGCTTCAGATGCCTTTTATCAAGGTTCCATAATGACTTTAGGTCATATTGCGATGGAAACTGGCGATAAACAAGGCGCACGAAACGCATTTGTTAAGGCGATGAACTTGGATTTCGACCCACAATTAAAAGTAGATGGACTATATAACTATGCCAAGATCCTGTTCGAATTGGACTCTACCCAGGCCGCACAGCAAGTTCTCACGAGATATATCACTCAAGAATATGGTGATCTTGATCCGGGTACCCAAAAACAAGAACGTCCCGAAACACTTTCAGCTCAAATCTTACTGGGCACCAGTAACTTTCATGCTGGGGTAAGTCTACTGGAATCGATAAAGGATCGGGCAAGGGAAACAGATGCGACCTATCAAAAGGCAACGTACTACCGTGGCTTGGAGTTTTATAACGAGCGTGCTTTCGAAAATAGTATATCGATGTTCATGAGATCGGAAAAATTTCCGGTTGATGCAGAAATGGCTGCATTGGCCACCTATTGGAAAGCGGAAGCGATGTATGAAGTGCGGAAATACGGCGAGGCGGTGGAAAATTTCTCCCGTTTCCTTCGGTTGCCTGCCGCCCGAAATACTGAAGTATACAATTATGCAAATTATGGCCTGGCATATGCAGCATTCCGCAATAACAGTTTTGGTGTGGCGGCCGATTATTTTGAACGTTTTCTGGCTGCCGAGGGAAGTTCTGTAGATCAGAGCATACGTTATGACGTCATCGCACGTTTGGGCGATTCTTATTTGTGTCTACGCAACTATGGTCGCGCCAACCAGTACTATGATCAGCTGATCAACAGTAAAGCTCCCAATCAGGACTACGCTTTGTTCCAACGAGGCGTTATCTTTGGATTGCAGGGAGACAATGAAACCAAATTAAGTACCCTGCGGTCTGTCGTAAAACAATTTCCAAGCTCCAACTATGCAGATGACGCGGCTTTTGAGATCCCATACACATACTTCACTATGGGAGATTATGACCGGGCTATCGAAGGCTTGCAGGCAATGATAGACAAGTATCCACGTAGTAGCTATCTTCCCCGGGCATTAATGACGATAGGACTCGTGCAGTACAACAACGATCAGCCCGAGGCAGCAAAAGCGACCTTCCAAAAGGTGGTGGAGAGATATGCCAAGACCGATGAGGCACAACAAGCAATGCGTTTCATTGAGAACATCTACCTCGATCAGGGCGATGCATCGAGCTATATCCGTTATGCGATCGGCACTGATGTCAGTAGCCTGAGTCCTTCGGAGCAAGATGATATGGCGTTCAAAGCAGCCCATTCTTTGTTTACCAAGGGAGAGTATGCAGCAGCTGTGGAAGCGATCAACGCCTATTTTGATAAGTTTCCAAAGCCCAAACAAGAGAAATACGCGCGTTACATCCGCGGGGTCAGCTCATATCGTACCGGGCACCCTAAGGAAGCGTTGCACGACCTAAATATCATCCTGAATGACTGGACGAGCAAATATACAGAGAATACCCTTCTGACGGTTGCTGCGCTATATCTGGAGCTCAAAGAGTACAATGAGGCCATAGTACACCTCAAAAAATTAGAGCTCAATTCAGAATATAAAAAACACTATGGCTACGCTGTAACTAACTTGATCGCATGTTATTTCGAACTCGGCGATATGGAGCAGATGGCCAAGTATGTAAAGTTGATAAAAGAGTACCCTGGCGCTTCTGAGGAGGAAATTGCCAAGGCATACTTATATAGCGGAAGAGCCTTATTACAGGAGGGTAACAAAGAGTCCGCCATGAAAGAGCTCAGTCTCGCCGCTCTCAAGAGCCAGGGAGCGGTCGGTGCAGAGGCACGGTATCGTGTTGGGCAACTGCAGTATGAAAATAAGCAATACGATAAAGCCCAAGAAACAGCCTTTGATGTGATCAATAATAGGGGAGCACACGAGTACTGGGTGGCCAGAAGTTTCCTATTGCTAGCAGATATCTATGCGCGCAAAGGCGACGCTTTCCAGGCAAAGAGTACATTGAAAAGCTTAATTGATAATTATGAAGGCAATGACGATATCGTTCCATCTGCCAAAGAGCGTTTACAGAAATTGAGCAAAAAGTAGTGGGCAACTTATTCTTACCGAAAAATAATGGGATTGCTATAGGAATGACGATGTAAAGACGTAAATTTGTGTATCATCAATCAAAATTTAAGTTATGATATTTTTAGGAGTTATCGTCTTTTTCGGACTTATCACATTATTTGCATCTTTTTTTACGGTAAAGCAGGAAACCGCCGCTGTGGTTGAGCGATTAGGCAAGTTTTTAAAGGTAAGCCACGCCGGCTTGCATTTAAAAATTCCTTTTTTGGATCAGATTGCCAAACGTTTGAATCTCAGAATACAGCAATTGGATGTGATCATCGACACCAAAACATTGGATAATGTTTTCATAAAGATAAAAGTCTCTGTTCAGTACCAAGTGATCAGAGAAAATGTGAAAGACGCCTATTATCGTCTGGAAAATCCTGAAAATCAGATCACATCCTATGTTTTTGATGTTGTGCGTGCGGAAGTGCCGAAAACAAAATTGGATGATGTTTTTGTACGAAAAGATGATATAGCAAACGCTGTAAAAAGCGAGTTGCAGGACGCCATGCAAAGCTATGGTTACAATATTATCAAAGCTTTAGTGACGGATATTGATCCCGATGAACAGGTAAAACACGCCATGAACAGGATTAACGCTGCAGAGCGTGAAAAAACAGCTGCAGAGTATGAATCTGAAGCACAAAGAATACGAATTGTTGCTGTTGCGAAGGCCGAGGCAGAATCCAAAAAACTTCAGGGGCAGGGGATAGCAGACCAGCGGAGAGAGATTGCCAAAGGACTGGAGGAATCGGTGAAAATGTTGAACGCCGCTAATATTAACGCTCAGGAAGCCTCTGCTTTAATTGTCGTTACCCAACATTACGATACGTTGAATGCCATTGGAGCCAATAGCCGAAGCAATTTGGTGTTGCTGCCCAACTCGCCGACAGCGGCGAGCTCCATGTTGAATGATTTGGTCGTTTCTATGGCAGCAGCACAAAAAATCAATGAAGACAACAAAGTCCAATCGTCGGACTTCCCCAGAACCAGAGGCCCTCAGGAATAAATAACTGTTAAATTTAAATTCCAGGTCAGGGGGCATCCATCGGCAGCATAGGAACATAAAAAGAGTCCAAAGTACGCCTAATTAGATCAGCTGTTGGAAGAATATTTGATTTTGATAAGGAATAAAATTAAGATGAAGCAGATATTATTTATTTTAGCTTGGTGTCTAAGTATGAGTTGCAACAGCCAGATGCAGCAAGATGCTAAGCTGCTCGGTAAGTGGAGCGGCTTGATGAAGGAATCAGAAACAGGAAATCCGGTCGAAAAGATTATTCTTGAATTTAAAGAAGATGGACAATTTATTCAGTATCTGGGAGAAGGTAAAATGCAGAATAAGATCGAGTCCACCTATAGAATTCACAATAATAAATTAATTACCGTGGAAAATGAAACCAAAGACGAGACTGAGGGGATATATACGGTGAAGAATGATACATTGACGGTTCTGTATGAAGGTATAGAGAATAAGTATGTAAGATTTAAATAAAAGTTATACTCGCTTGCCTCTTTGATCAGCAAATGTACAGAGTGGCCTTAGGATTTCGTTTAATCAGGTTGCTCTAGACAACTGGTTACTAAAGCAATAAAAAGCATGGGATTTTTCAGTAAGATTTTTGGGGCAACAAGAGAGCATAAGGAACCGCAAAAAGTAAGGGCACAGTATAAAGATAGTAAATACTTCAATAAGGAGCTCGAAAGAATAAATCTGTGGATTAGCGATGACGATGAAGACTTCCAACGGTATGAAGAGAAAAACGGTAGGCTAGAAAACCATCATTTTATTGAAGCCTGCAATATCAGGCTTCAGAAACTTCAGGTTGACTACGCTAAAGGAGAGCCGATCGATCAATTAATTCCCACTTTAGATGCAGCGATAGACTTTCTCCTTAAGGCAGATCCCCAAGAGTTCAAAAATAATTCACTATTTATTAAATGCTGTTCATTGTTATTTCTTGTTAACAGGTTACAGGAGCACACTGCAGCGGTACATCGTTTCATAAACGCTTGGGAAAACAGTCCTATAGAATCATCATTTAAACCAGTCCGATTGATTTATTTTCTTACAGGACTTGATAATAAAGGCATAAGTACCAATGATTACAAACCATTTGTTGTCTTGCAAAAAATTATAGATCTTCCTATTCGAGAAGCAGGAGCAGCCCTTGTTCAATATCTTGAAGAGTGGTATTCTCTTCACAACGAAGAAGCGTGGTACGATTCACATCTAAGAGAATGGGGCTATACCGGTTACTGGTCATGGGAAGCCGCTGCAATTGCCAAAAAAATGGAATTGGATAGCAGTCGTTTCAAAGACAACCCATATTTTCCATACGACATATTTTTATCCAAGTAAAAGGGCTGAAACTAATTCAAATAGATGAAAAAGATTGAAAAGGAGTTTAATAATTCGGTCCATCAAAATTTTGATGAGATACAACAATCGTTAATTCGCTTGTTTGACCGGGTTATGGCCGCCGCTTCTAATCATGAGTATTGCGGTTTGTTGAACTCCAATACCTGGGGCGATCACTATCATAAGCTCTCATTCTCAGAATTATTTTTGATGAACCTAAATGACAAGGAGATACTGGGAATATTGAATATCGCCATTTACCAAGCGGTCGTTGACAACGACTATAAGCAGCTGTTAAACGGCATATTTACCTATTCACGACTGAGGCTGTTGAATCGGGCATACCTTTCCGGACCTGCTGACTGGATCATAGTCGAAGGTGCAGTCAACAACGACACCGAACTGCAAGGTTTAGTATACACCAAGTCACTTGCTTTGGATAATACGGTTTCCTATGACAAAACACTGCTGTTAAGTAGAAACCTACTCAGAGCAATAGTGATCGAGCCTGATTTGAAGAATGAGACAAAGGAACTCTATTCAAAATTAATCGGCGAGGTTACATCAAAGTTTGACAGAGCGTTTTTAGAATACCTATATGGTGTGATTACCGGAGATTACCAGCTCATTAGGGCGAACTTCGAAGAAATGGAACAGTGTTATAGCAGGTGCCAGTGGCTGTCTTCCGGCTGGTATCGGGAAGCAGGGCTGAATAAAACCGTCCCGGTGTTTCTTTTGGGTCTTTACCAGCTAAAAAATGTTGTTAATAATAGTATCGAGCTTCCATTAAAAAACGAGTATTTAAGGGAAGCTAGCCATGTTATACGTGAGTCTCCAGACTATAAACCGCAAATTTTGAAACCATTTGAAGGTAGTCTCCAATTTTTAAACGACATATTAATCAGGGATTTTGTTCCTTTTTATCGCGGTTACAGAGCAAAAATAGAAGCAATAAGGAAAGTCGTCGGGAGAAGCAACTAAGCAGCGTATGATTTGATCATTTCTATGGCACACGACAATCACTAAAGAAAGTAAAATTCAACAACTGAACTTCCGCTGATAGAAACAATTGTTTTGAAGAACCAGAATTTCACAGCGATAAAACAGCAAAGAACTGTATGCATAAAGAGAAGGCTCCATTATATAGAAGAGTCAATGCCAAGACTTACGGCATTAAACACAATCCGCTTACTTCAAATCACCAATCCGACATTAACCGCTAAGGATATAAAGCCGTTCTGTTCTTGTTGTACGCATACTTTCAATGGCGTATTGTTCGGAGCAGATCTGATCAATTTATAATTTGGATTCTTGCCCAATAGCTGATAGCTTAGTCAATTATAGATCTATTTCAAAAATGATGAGAAAACCAGTCAAATTAGCTTTGGTTCCGTTACTATCAATCCCTTTGATCACAATAGGGCAGACCGATGAGACCTTTACTATTCATGGTAAGATCGACACCATTCCGAATGCAAAATATCGGATCATGTATAAAAATAATGATAAAGTAATTCGTGATTCACTACAGTTGTCGGCTGATCGAACCTTTACTTTTAGAGGCAGTATCGGAGAACCGACACACTTTAATTTAATTATCGACAATACTTTCAATCCCCGGCTGGTAAAAGATCAAATTGTATACGCATTTTGGCTTTCTCCGGGTGACAATTTAATTTTCCATGGCCTTACAGGTTGGCTGTCGGGCAGTAAAGATAATTTGTATACAGACGAGTCCAAATATGAATTGAAAGGTTCGGCGCTGGATAAATCAGCCTTAGACTATGTTGAAAAGCAAAGAACCCTATATCTTACCGATAAAGACCAAGACAATAAAACGAGACAGGTAGATAGCTTAAAAAGAAGATTTATTCAAGATAATCCGAACAGCTTTTACAGCCTCTACCTACTGAACAGATCGTTTCGAACCTGGAAAGATCAACCTGAATTATTGGACTCATTGTATAACGGCCTGTCTGCCCAGCTCAAAAATAGTTATTCCGGTATATTACTGTATAAAAAGATGATGGCATCTGCTCAGTTGGAGATTGGAAAAAGTCTTCCCACGTTTGAACTGTCCAATGCTGATGGAAAGCTCATTAGCCTCGACGATTTCAAAGGAAAATATGTCTTGGTAGATTTTTGGGCGAGCTGGTGTGGCCCATGCCGCCAGGAATTCCCTTATTTACGGTCACTGTATAACGAATATCGATCGAAAAATTTTGAGATCTTAGGAATATCCATCGATGAAATAAGAAAAGATTGGCTTCAGGCTGTCCATGACGAAAATTTGACTTGGACAAACCTATCCGATAGTGGAGGCTTTAAAGGTGAACTCTTCCAGATCTTTGGTCTCAACGGTGTTCCAGATAACTTTCTGTTAGATAGGAACGGAAAGATTGTGGCGCGCAACCTTAGAGGTCATGAGTTAAAAACAGTATTGGAAAAACTAATTGCGGAAACTAAGTAAGATCGTCTACTTTTTGCTTTGTCGCCCGTGATCTTAACCGAAAACGCCACGGGCCCCTTTAACCCTTAGATTCGCGCCATGAAGGAATCATTCCTGGTTTTTGTCAAGTCGAAAGTGCTTACGAGCGTTCAATTATGGATATAGTAAATACTTTTCACGCATCAGCTTGTATCTATCAAGGCCGGGCTTCCAGCTTTTACGGATATCATCTTCGTTCATGCCTGATATTATCTGCTCTTCTAACAATTGGCCTCCTGCCAACTTATCGAAGATGACAATTTCCTTGCTCTGTTTATTATCAAAGAATATTTCTTTATTAGGAAAGTTGCGATAGGTTTCAATTAGCCATGACAGATTTATTTTCTTGTCACTTCTAACCTTCTTTAGATCCACATTTCGCAAGTCCAGTCCAAAACACACTTTTCCTAGATGAATCGGCGTAGCACTCATGTTCGCGATACTTTGAGGCGTGAATGAGAAGTCATAGATGCCCTTGAAATGCGGCGCTCCAATTACCGTGAACGGAAATTTTGTACCTCTTCCTTCACTCAATACCGTTCCTTCGAATAAGCATGTAGACGGGTACAACAGAACAGCCTGGTAGGTGTTGATATTAGGCGACATATGAACAGGTGGAATATATTCCATGTCATGACTATAGTTGGCGACCGGTATAATCTTTATATTACATTTGATGCCATTTGCCAGCCAGCCTTCACCATTGATCATCTGAGCATATTCGCCAACTGTCATACCATGAGTAATTGGCACCGGGTGCATGCCAATGCCCGATTGATATTTCATGTCGAGGATAGGACCGTCGATGAAGTATCCGTTCGGATTCGGCCGGTCCAAAATGAGCAGTTCCTTGCCATTCTCCGCACAAGCTTCCATAACACGGTGCATGGTTCCTATATAGGTGAAATACCGCACTCCAATATCTTGTATATCGAAAATCATTAAGTCAACATCCTCTAACATCTTCTTCGTGGGCTTGTTCGTTCTTCCATAAAGGGAAACTACTTTTATTCCCGTTTTGGAGTCAACATCGTCTTTTACCTTGACACCAGCTCCAACGTCACCACGAAAACCATGCTCAGGACCAAACACTTTAATTATGTTGACTCCCAAGGATAAGAGACTGTCAACACTTAATTTGTTTCCAATACGAGAAGTTGGGTTCACCACCATCCCAATTCTTTTACCCTTCAGGTAGTCAATATATTCCGGTATTCGATCTGCCCCCGGTGTTATCTGTGAAATTGCAGATTGGGCAATCAAAAAGAAGAGGCAGATAAGGGCGGTGAATTTTTTCATTTTCATAAGGATTTATGTTCTAAATAAAAAGGTGCTGTACATAAGTTTATAATGGATATAAGCTTTATCAGAAGTTGATATACACTTTTTCTAAAGTTTAATATAAGAATATAGATAAAAAACCAAATACGCAAGAAAACGCAAAAATAATCTATAACGTATGCGTTTTGAGCTTATATAAATGTTAGTGTGCCGATAAATAAATCCACAAACAAATCCATCCTGCATTTAAGTTCTAGCGTTAATTTAATCTATTCTGACAGAGGTGTCGACTACCAAAGAGAACATAGAATAATAATGATAAAAATCGGCAACAAATTGAAACAGAAAGGCTGTTCATCTCTTTGTTTTTAAATTATCTTTCAAAAAATATAAAACTTTAAACGATATTGCATAATATTAAGCATGAAAGGCGGGCAGTTCCATTTTTGGTTGATAATCCAATAGGGGGCAGTCTAGATAATAAACCAGGGTGAAAATCAATTATAAAATAAATCAAGATCAAAAATAAGCCAAAAATGAAAAGAAGAACCCTCCTGCATGCTTTAAATCCCGGCATCGTAAGAGCAAATTATATCATGGTGAAGGAAATGCCACATCTTTTACAAGTATCTTGAGCGATGCCTCTCAGGAAACGAATGCTCCATTGATCAAAAAGTAAATTAAATGATAAAGAAGATGCTCCTTGTTTTAGTCATGTCAATATCCACATGGGTTATTTTTCAGGCGAAAGGACAAACAGAAAAAAATAGCAAATACGATTTTTTTGACACTGTCGTAAACAATCACAATCAAGTCTTTGAGGTTTCAGGCATCCCGTCAGCCATAGAAATGACGCTAAAGTATTGTAAAGCCGTGGGTTTTAATTTTTATGACCTGCAATATAAATGGCAGAATAAAGCCGACGGCTCTTTCCACGACTTTGACAATAAGGAATTTTATGGTGTTACATTTTCGCACAAGTTTGTGATGCCACGAAATGAAAATTTTCCGATCGACAGCCTTTTCCAAACGATAGAAAATGAACTGAAGTCTGGAAAAAAGGTTATTATCGCATTGCAGCTGGAAAACAGCTGGCCTATTTTTGTTGTCCACAAACAAACTCCAGACGGAGAATTAGTTTCTTACAGCAAATTAGGAACCCATACGCTAATACTTAGGAATACAAAAGAACTGGTGAGACGGTCTAGGGGTACAGAAATCATGACCTATAGCAATGCGTCTGGTCTGTAGGGTGATGTCAGCATCTCCTGTGTTATAATTATAAAATAAGTTAACTGATGAAAAAGATCCTCCTTACTTTAGTTGTGTTAATAGCCACACCATTTATTCTTCATTTGAAGGCGCAAACAAGAAGAAGTGATAATCCTGATTTTTTTGATACTGTCATCAACAACCACAATCAGCTTTTTCCAATGTCGTGCATTCCATCTGCTGTCGAAATGGTTTTAAAGTATTATAAAGTAGTAGATTTTGACTTTTACGACCTGCAAAACGCATGGCAGAACAAAGCAGACGGTTCTTTTCGCGACTTTGACAATAAAGAATTATACGGTATTACTTTCTCCCAAAAATTTGTTTTGCCCCGGGATGCCAGCTTTCCGATAGACAGCCTTTTTCAAACGATAGAAAATGAACTGAAGTCTGGAAAGAAAGTAATCATCTCACTTCCAGCAGAAAGGGACTGGCATATGTTTGTTATATGCGGACAAACGTCGGATGGAGATTTTATATCCTACAGCAAACTAGGAAGTCATACATTAATTCTTAGGAATACAAAAGAGATCGTTAGAAATTCCAACGGCACGGAGATCATGACCTATAGCGTGCCTCAGGGTTTATAGAACAATGTAAGTTCTTAAAAACTCATCCTGCTTCTGACTGTAGCTGTGAGAAATCTTGTTGTTTAGTTCGTCTGGATAAATCCGAACCTGAACACTATTGTACGTGTTTATTTTGGCAGAAAAACCAATAATGAGAACGAACATAACTACATTCCTTGCCCTTCTTCTTACGGTCTTATTGTGCAATTTATCTAAGGCCTTTACCCGTCACGACAGTTCTTCGGACCCTGAAATGCAGCCTTTATTAAAAAAGCTTGTCGCGGTGTTAGAGAAGGAACACATTCCCGGTCTGATGATTTCGATCGTTAAGAAAGACAGCATCCTCTTTTCGGGGGGATTGGGATACGCCGACTTGGAGCAAAAAATCATGGTCAATGCAAATACGCAGTTCCATCTGGCATCCGTTACAAAATTTTTCGTCGCTATGGGTATCCAAATATTGATATCCGAGGGTAGGTTGGACCTCAATGATCGATTGCACGATATAGCCCCAGAAATTCCATTTACTAATCCCTGGGAATCGACTAATCCAGTCCGGATCGTCCATTTATTGGAGCATACAGCAGGCTTCGAAGACATCCATGTGAGCAAAATGGTCAATACCGAACGAATACCCCAAAAAGGAATAGATGCCATCCAGTCCGTACAGAGTTCATTTACCTCTCGATGGAAACCGGGAGAGAGAACATCATACTCAAACCCTGGATATAATATCTTAGGATATATCATAGAAAAAATTTCCAAAAGGCCATGGAACGAATTCTTAAAGTTAAGACTACTTGATCCACTTGGCATGCAGCACACTACTTTTGACCTAAGTGGCAACAGCCACATTTCGTTTGCGAAGGGTTATGATTTTAGCGTCGGCAAATTTAAGCCTCTTCCGCTATATGGGCCAAGTTCCAATGGAGCCAGTAGCGCTCTGGTCTCAGACGCCTCGGATATGTCCAGGTTCCTGCATTATCTACTCACAGCCGACGAAAATAGCAACATCCTTCAATCCAAAGATCTCGATGAGATGGAAAGAGTACACAGCACGCTGGCGAGCAAAAGAGGGCTGCAAACGGGATATGCTTTGGGTAATGATCTTTTTCCCAATAACAAAAAGATACCGTTGAGGGGGCACAACGGTAAAGGAGAGGGGATAGTATCGTGGATTTTTTTCAACCGGCAAAAGGGCGTTGCCTATGCCATCTCTGCCAACGCCAATGTCAACCTATATCCAGTATCGCAGCTTATCGAAGAGTATCTGACTCAGGATGTTTCCGCGCCGATACTGAGCAGCGTAGAGCTAGATGGCCATGAGATAGAACCGATGCTGGGATATTATCAATTTTTAAATCCAAAAAATGAACGCTGGGAGTTCCACAAAAGAATTTTTGGAGGAATACGTCTCCTTTCTGTGGCTGGTGACAAACTGATCGTTGATAGAGGCCATGGTCAGATTGATTCATTGATCCATATGGGTAATAAGATCTTCCGGGTCAAAGGTGACATCATCCCCTCAGTGGTTGTGGGAACTGACGATGACGGAAGGCCTTTCTTCCATGGATATGGCAACGGTTTCTATAGGAAGGCTCCCTATGGTCCGGTGCTGCTGCAGAAGACACTTATTTACCTTGGACTGATCGCTGCACTACTTTCGATGATATACACAGTTGTAGGTATACCGATGGCGCTACTACGTAAAATAAGTCTTATAGATCTCTGTTTGGTACTTCTGCCCAGCCTCGGAATGATCGCATTTTTTGTTTCTTTTCGTCTGTTGGGAAAGACTGAAGCCGTAAGCAAAGAACTGTTAACCTATATGAATATGACAAGCTTTTCCATTTTCGCTGGGATGCTCTTTTTAGGAATCAGTGTTGCTGTGGCAGCCTGCCTATTATATAGGCGCTGGATGAAAATAGGAAAGAAATGGATAAAAATCGCGCTTGCATTCAACACCATTTTCCTCTTCTACCTTGTTGTGCTTTTTGCCGTGCACGGCTGGATCGGCATCCCCGTCTGGCTAATGTAATTCATAGATTCAAAATAAATACCCTAAATTTACGTAAACCGTCCAACGTATTCAATGTCTCAAATAAACACCTTTGCTGCATTTTACGCTTTTTCTTCGGGTGCCTTGATCTTATTGGGAGCCATGCTCTTATTCAAGCCCGACAAAACGAGTTCCCGGGCCAATCGATGGCTCGGGCTATTCTATTTTATTCTTGCCTGCACCTTTGCACAACTTTTTTTCGAAGAATTTGGCATCGGAGGAAATTTTTTAGTCCACCTGCTCGAGCTTCCCCGATGGGCGATGTTTCCCTGTCTGTTTATGGCAGTCCGGTATTATACTTCACCTTCTTCTTCGGTCAAAGACTGGATTTTCCACTTCGTGCCTTTTATGCTGTTCCTGTTGTTTTCCATCGTCTACCTTATGCCGGTTCTCTTTGATTATGAAAACCATATTCCCCGGCTACCATATTGGATGCGTTTTACCATTAAGTACTTTTTCTTTGTCCAGATGGTCTTTTATTGGGTCGTTTGCTTCTCTTTATTCCGCCGACACCAAAAAAACATAAGGAAGCTCGCTTCATTTACTGAAAAAATTGACCTGGGATGGCTAAAATTTCTATTGATGTCCGTGCTTCTGCTCATCCTGATCCGCATTTGGGGCCTATGGAATATTCACTCAGCCAACTTTGCACCAGCTCTGTATTTTTTCGCAATTATCCCTTTGGCGTACTCAACACTGACCCAAAGGTCCATCTATTCCGTCGAGCTATACCAGCAGCCTGATCATAACGAAATACAACCCAAAAGAGAGCCCCATGAACGACTAACCACAGAACAGGTCACTGCACTCAGGGACACCGTATTGAGAGATACCCTATCCAAAAAAATATATCTTGATCCTGCCCTGACGCTATCGGCGCTATCGGCTCAACTAGGTATCAACCCCCATGAACTTTCTTATGTGTTGAATAATGGGCTAGGAAAGAACTTTTACCAGTTTATCAATGAACTGCGTACTGAAGAAGCGAAAGTACTTCTGTTGTCGGATAATACCAAGCACCTGGATATGCTCGGCGTGGCTATCATGGCAGGTTTTAATTCGAAAACAACTTTTTATACGACATTTAAAAAAGCGACAGGACTGACACCAAAAGAATACATCAGAGCAAATTCAAAAGAAACGGGAATTAAATAAGTTCATCTGCATCCAAACGAACTTTTTCACACTATCTGATCCTTATCATTGTTTCAAAAAGATAATTATGAAAACAATGAAATCAGTCTTGTGGGCAGCTCCGACAAAATTTGAGGCAGTTATCTGCAGCTTCATGCTCGCCACCCTTTTATTTACGACGCACTGTTTTGCACAGGCTTCCGTCACTTCAAGTCCCAATCTAAAAAATGGGAAACAGCGTTCTCAAAAGGTAGTAAAGCAAGAGTTCGTGGGATTTTATCAATTCCCTAACAAAGTTGCCTTTATCGAATTCAATTTAGAGGATGGTGTTCTGAAAGCAAGACAGCTTTGGGATGGCAAAGAATACCAGTTGAACCAAGTAAGCGAAACGAATTTTGAAACAAAGCAGGAGTGGCACAAGATCGAGTTTCTCAGCGACAATGACGGCCATTTTACCAAAGCCAAGTTATTGGGCAGGATAGTGGCATCAAAAGTTTCTTTCAATCCTAAAATCGTCAGGAGGCTATCGGACGTCCAGCTCAAAAGGCTAGAAGGCAACTACGTCCTGGCAGATGATAACAACATCAAGATGCAGGTACGTTCGGTAAAAGACGAGCTGATAATAAAGCAGCTATGGGACAATAAGGAAATTTCATTTACACCCAGATCGGAAACCTTTTTCCTAAATGCGGACGGTACGTTCCCACTAACTTTCGAGCTGACAGATGGAAAGGTAACAAAGGTCATCTGTTTTGAAAATGATATATGGAAAATATCGAAGTAAGATTAACACTAAAAGTAGACGGCGAACTTGTCTCTGACTCAAGATCAATCTATTCAAACATGATGAAACTATTGTTAAGTACTCTAATTTTAAAATTAGCACCTTTTTCGGTTCTGATCTTGTTCACTCTTTGGGCCAACGTGGGTGTCGGGCAGCAGGTATCTGACGAAAATTTCAGCTACTCAATTATGGATCCCAAATATAGTTTAGGAAGCGGTCCACTGCTATTATTCGACGAGGCACACAGTAATGCCTCGACTTTAAAAGGTGCATATTCTGCATTCTACAAATTGCTTACAACAGACGGTTACACTGTGGTCGCAAGCAAGGAAAAGGTGACTTTGGAGATGCTCAAAAAAGCTAAGATCTATGTAACAGTCAATGCCATGTACGACCTAGAGGATTGGAATCTGCCCGCGCGATCGGCCTTTTCCAGGCGGGAAATAAACGATCTTTCAGAATGGATTGCCGATGGCGGCAGTTTGTTCTTAGTTACAGATCACATGCCCTGTGGAGGCTCTGTCAGCAAGCTGGCAGAAAGGTTCGGAATCAACATACTGAACGGATTTGCCGTTCGCAGGGATGGTCTGCCGGAAGTATTCTCGAAGATAAGAAAGACGCTTTTGCCTAACAAGATCACAAGTTATCCCGGAATGGAAATCGACAGCGTCATGTGCTGGGGCGGAACGGGTTTTATCGTTCCGCCGCATGCCCGGGTTATTACCGTACTTGGTGAAAATTATAAGATATACCTTCCCAGTGATGTCTCCCAGATCAAAAGGAGAATAGCAGATACCGTTCCCCATATCTCAGGTATGGGACTGGTTAACGGCGCATATCTCAAATTTGGCAAGGGCCGGATTGTCATATTTGGGGATGGCGCACCGTTCTCGGCGCAGCTTCAGGGCATTAAAAGTGAAAAAAGGGGTATGAACCATCCCAATGCAGGACAGAATGCACAATTTTTATTGAATATCATTCATTGGCTGGACAAAATTTATTAGCGCTATTCGTGCCCTTTTGTATACATCGGAAGCCTATAAATAGCTGTTGAAGCTGTGATAAATAGATCGGTCCGCTCTTTTCCGCCAAAACAAACATTGGCGGTCCATGGTTCATTGATCTCGATATGTCCTATCAGTACCCCTTTCGGACTATAGATAGATACCCCTTTGCCCGTCAGGTAAATATTTCCCTGATTGTCCAATGTCATCCCATCAGATCCCTGGTCTATGACCGACGTTTGTCCGCTGAGCTCACCGTCAGATTCAATATTATATCTGTAAATTTTATTCCGCTCGATATCTGCTACAAAAAGATATTTACCATCCGCCGATCCTATAATACCGTTGGGCTTCGTTACATCATCAGCCACGACCTTTGCTCTTTTCCCTTTTCCCGGAGGGAGGTAGTAAACATTCTGTCCCTTCATCTCCGTTTTTTTTCTGGACCAATAGTCACGCTGATAATAGGGGTCTGTAAAGTAAATGCCTCCATTCTTATCCACCCATAGATCATTTGGACCATTCAGTTTCTTTCCATCTACATTTGATAGCAGCACGGTGACTTTGCCATCTTTGCTTATTGACCAAATTTCGTTTTTTTCATCCGCACAGGCAAGTAGCTGACCGTGATGATCAAAGTACAATCCATTGGCACGGCCTGCTGCATCTTTAAAAAGAGAAAGCTCACCTGCTGTACTGTATTTCCAGATTTTGTTATTAGGTTGGTCAGTAAAATAGATATTACCTTCCTTGTCCACTGCTGGTCCTTCTGTAAAGGCAAACTGCCGGGATATTAATTTCAGGCTGTCCTGACTAAACAGTTGCGCTCTTACATCTAGCCCTTTTAATAAAAGGATTAATAATAGTAGGAGTGTAAGACAGTACTTGCTGCAATTAACTGAATGTGACATAGTAAAAGTGCTTAACTAAAATTATGCTGTTTCCAAAAATCGAGCCACCTCTGTCCGGAATCGAACATTAAGTGTTCGATAATGATCAATATTTAATTCAAACCAAGTATTATAAAATGTTTATTATCAGTGTTCTATTTCGTAGGCAAGATATTTGGTTCATTCTATGAATAAAAATGGCTTTAAAAACACTTTAACATGTTCGGAAATTTTATAAAATATATACTGATCGCTGGATTCAATTTATCATTTACAATCGCCTTTGCTCAGGGCAAACAAGTTATGGATAAGCCCAAAGTTGATGAGCGTATTGAAATCCTCAGTATAGTGTTTAGGCTCGCTGGCAGCCGAGAGTATAGCTCTGATGTTTTTAAGCGGTACGTTGATCGTATCAATGAACACTATAATCCATTTAAACAACACGAATTGATCAACTTTACCAAAAAGATTAGAAATGAGAATGGAATAGGTTACGATGCAGTGATGAGTATGGCTATACATCTCGATGGCCAGTTTAATCTTAAGCAAAAGAATATTGACGAAACATTGGACAAGAGATGGAGTAGGGACAATGCTAAGCAGTTTGCGAAACTATTAAAGAAGTTTTACAAGGACAGCGACAGTAAAAGATTCTTTCACGATAATCAGGCCCTTTATAATGAGGTGGAAGCACGCTTTCTTCCCATATACGAACATCTGAAATTAGACTGGTATCCGCGGTTCTATGGCAAAAAACCATCCGAAAAGTTTATAATTGTCAACGCGTTGGGAAATGGAGGAGGTAATTACGGCGTAGGTATTAAAAGTCCTAACGGCCACAAAGAAGTTTATGCAATTATGGGAACTTGGAGTATGGATAGTGTTGGCATGGCACAATTTCCTTTACAAAGCTATTTCCCAACATTACTTCATGAGTTTAATCATTCCTTTGTTAATTACTTATTAGAAAAGGATACTGCAATTTTTAAGGATAGCGGCGAGAAATTGTTTGAGGTTGTCAAAGATAAAATGAATAGACAGGCTTACGGTAGCTGGCAGACGATGCTAAATGAGGCATTGGTTCGCGCCGCAGTTATTAAATATCAAAAGGATCATAATTTCAGCGCCGAAGAGATCTCCAAGGAGACAAATGAACAACTTGACCGCGGGTTTCTGTGGATTGAGAAACTTGTTGACGAACTTGAGAATTTTGATCGTCGGCGAGATAGATATCCAACGTTAGAAAGCTATATGCCTGTTATTGCCGACGCTTATCGCTCCTATGCGTCAGCTATTTCATCTCTCAATGATTCCTTTGAAGCAAAAAGACCAAAAATCATCTCTTACGAAGGGCTTCAGGATGGACAAAGCAATGTCAGCAGTACCTTGGGCCAGCTGAAGATCAATTTTGACAAACCATTGTTGGGCCAAGGGCGATCATTTAGAGGCGTCTCCAAAGAAAACTTTCCAGAGATAAAAGGACACCATTATTCTTTGGATAAACAATCTGTTACTATTGATTGGAAATTAGAGCCAAATAAAAGCTACGAGATCATCATTACAGGTAACTCATTCAAAACTGCCGACGGAATACCGATTAAAGATCATTATTTAAAATTCAGCACAAAATAGGGACTAAGCTCCACACAGCTGTCTATTCCAGCAAATTTCATCCTTTATCATTCACTGGGAACGCTATCTTAAATAAACAGAAATCCATTACCTTGCTACGAGGTGAGAAAAATACTTGTTAATTTTTCGGTTGTGGATAGGTTCTAACACTGGTAAATTTGTTTCATAAATCATAGGTAATTGTATTATGGAATTAAGTTTTGAGCAGATGTATCAGGCAATATTAGACAAAGACATCAAATATGAAGGGGTGTTTTTTACTGCCGTGAGGACAACAGGTATTTTTTGTCGGCCATCCTGTACCGCAAGAAAGCCGAAACCTGAAAATATCGAATTTTTCAGGTCTACTAAGGAATGCATCCTTCGCGGATATCGGGCATGTAAAGTATGTCATCCACTTGAGCTGCTGAGCGAGACGCCTTCCTATATCAAAAAGATTATCTCCGAGTTATCTGCAGATCCAAGCTTAAAATTCAAAGACTATGATTTACGTCAGCGTGGTGTCGAGCCCCATCAGTTGAGACGCTGGTTTTTAAAAAACCACGGTATGACATTTCATGCTTATCAGCGGATGTACCGTATAAATTCAGCATTTAAAAAGATCCAAAACGGTGAATCTGTAACAGACGTCGCTTTTAAGTCCGGATACGAATCCCTTAGCGGTTTTGCGGATTCTTTTAAGCATATTTTTGGAGTTTCTCCTAAACATAGCAAGCAACAAACTATAATTGATCTAAAAAGGATCGAAACTCCGCTGGGCACAATGTATGCCTGTGCTGTAACGCAAGGCATATGTCTACTCGAGTTTACAGATCGAAAAATGCTGGAAACAGAGTTTAAAAATTTAGCAAAAACACTTAACGCAACGATCGTGCAGGGCGACAATCCCCATTTTCCCTTATTGGAAAAGGAACTCAGAGAGTATTTTGAAGGAAAGCGGCAAGAATTTACAGTGCCTCTATATAGCCCCGGAACGGAGTTTCAGAACCGGGTATGGGAAGCGCTCAAAAACATTCCCTATGGCGAAACTAAAACCTACAAGCAACAAGCAATTGCCATAGGCAGCGCAGATTCGGTGCGGGCGGTCGCAAACGCGAACGGATTGAATAAAATTTCGATCTTAATACCCTGTCATCGCGTCGTTGGAACAGACGGAAGCCTGACCGGTTATGGAGGCGGTATCTGGCGTAAAAAATGGCTTTTGGAACTGGAGGGCAAAAAATCTTAGGCAGTCCCTCTACCGATCTACAATACTAAATCCCTTATTCTTATGAAAACCGTTAACAAATGGTTTGCACTATGTGTAGTGCTTACTGCACCCTTGCTATATGGAATTGATATCTTTATTATCAATATCGCGATTCCGACCATCAAGAGAAATCTACCCGCTTCCCATCTTTTTTCTGATCATAGTGTGGCGCATGTTATCGAAACTACCTCATTCTTACAAATCGAAAAAAGCAATCTTACATAAATTTGAATAACGCTTTCGAAGTAGTGTGTTGGCAGCCGACCGTGACAGGTACGATGCCAACACGTTCAATCAAATGCAGTCATCAATGGCGGTATGGTCTGAAATAGAACCACACACTTTACGTTTCCAAAGTACGTAGTGCCCAGTCCTCAAAATACACCTTCCCAGCACTGTACTGTCCTGCAGGTACCAGCAAGGATGCCGGAATCAACAGATGCATATATTTGCTCTCCTCATCAGATACCACTCTTGTGGGCTTTCCAGTTATCTCTATATATTTAGCAACGAAATCATCCATACTTCCTCTCACGGGTCCCGCAATTTCTACAGTACCATTTTTTGGCTCTTCCAGCGCGTACCGGACAATAAAATCTGTGACGTCTTCCAGCGCAATAGGCTGATACTCGACCTTGGAAACAAATACCTTGTCTCCGTTTCCCTGTACCGCGATGATCGCGTCCGTATGCTCATGAAACTGTGTCGAGCGGACGACTGTAAACGGTATTCCTGAATGTTTAATATGATCTTCCTGAAGTTTCTTTGCACGCAGATAACCGATATCCTGCCCATCGTCTGTCCCGACAATGGAAAGAACGATATGATGTTTAACACCTGCTGCTGATTCAGCTTTCACCAGATTCTTTGCTGCCGTTTCAAAAAACCTGATGGCATTTTCTTCCTCCGGAGACGAGGAGTTCGAGAGGTCGATCACGATCTCTGTCCCGTCCAGGGCGATGGAAAGACCTTCTCCAGTGATGATATCCACTCCATGCGAGGGCGAACCAATGATCACTTCATGGCCAAGATTTTTCAATTTCTTTGTGACTAGTCTTCCGGTAAGACCTGTACCACCGATTACTAAGATTTTCATATATATATTATTTAAGTTTCATACAATTGATTACAATAAGTTACGTACCCGCACACCAAACGGGTTTCCAAACCAGCACCTCCAGTATCCGTCAACTCCTTTCTTCGCGTAATCATTGGAAGTCCCGGATATATTTACAATCTCACCGTTCTTTTTTGTCCCGATAATTTTCCAGTCCAATATCAATGCAGCCAGGTTGCCCGCAGCATAGATATTTCTAACGTTAATTCTTATTGGCAGACCGAATCCGAAAGAATGCAGTAGCTCGGCGGCAATTTCGTTTCTTCCGCGCTTTGGTTCTCCTTTGCTATTGATAACGACTGCATCATCCTCATAGAAGCTAAGCATGGTTTCAATATCTCGGGAGTTAAAATGATCCACAAGAGAATCAACAATTCCTTCAGGGGTGGCCGACAGTCTATAAGTTGGGCTTCCCGCGATTTCACAACCTTCCATACGATCAAAAAATTACATTAAACACAATGCACTATGGCATTACTTATTATAATGCAAAATTGATCAATATATGGATCCCCCAACACTCACAAACGACGGTAAAAGGTGGACAAAAAAGGGAATAGGCGGTAAAAGCTGAATACAGCAGTGACCTAGGGCTGATTGGGCTGTGGGCGATATGTCTTACGGTAATCACCTGGCGATCTTCCGGCTTTTTTTGTGAACAGCCGGATGAAGTACTTTGGATCCTGATAGCCCAGTTGATAGGAAATTTCCTTGACAGTCATTTCCGAGTAATAGAGCAAGCGCTGTGCTTCATTCAATAGCTCCTTTTGGATCAGCTGGGACACAGAATGGCCTGTCACCCTTTTTACTACATCATTAAGGTGTGCCACAGAGATGTTTAACTTTTCTGCATATTCCGAGGGGCGCTTTAATGTGCGAAAATCGGCCTTTACAAGATTTCTGAATTTTTTTGCGATGCTGATGGCCCGCGTCCCTGCTTTGCTGGAGTCGTCCAACATGCTACTCTCAAAGGATAGGGCCGCCTGGGCAATAAAGGCTGAAAGAAGAGGCTGTTCTACTTCCATCCGGGAGCCTCCATTCAGGCCTTTCAATATTATCATTGAATCAAGAGTTGATTTAAACCACCCGTATTCAATGCCGGATAGGGGGACTATCCACGTGTCTGCTAAAGAACTTTCAAGTGCTGTCTTTGCGGATTCGGTAAGATGGCGGCCTTCAAATGAAATGTAATAGCCCGCTGCACCTACGACCTTGATAATCTGATGAACCTGGTTGGGTGGGCAAACAAAAAGAGTTCCCGCAGGCATCGTTAAGTGCTCAAAATCGAACATAACTTCCAGCGTTCCAGATCCAACCAGCATGCACGTATAGTGGTCATGCCTGTGCGGATTTAGAGCTTTTATAATGCCCGGTGTGGATCCGTCCCAAACTCCAACAACAATATTACTGCTGTAGTCCATACTGTTCAATAAAATAGCACCATGTTTCGACATATCAAGTACTTTGATCTCCTAAGTTAGTGTTTTTTTTGTCGATAAACCTTATCTACCAGCAGTCGGTGCCTTTCCAAATTTCTTTTTAAAGGCGTTAGAAAAATGGGAGAGGGTTTCAAACCCAAGATCCAGATAAATAGATGAGGGCTTTTTGTTCTTACGTTCAATTAAATGCCGCGCCTCGTCCAACCTTTTGTGCTGCAGCCACTTCCGTGGGGGCATGCCAAAGGTCTTCTGAAAATCTCTTTTGAAGCTGGAGAGGCTTCTCCCTGTGAGCTGAGCGAACTTTTCAACAGTAACATTGAAATGATAATTACTGAGCATAAATCTTTCCAGGTCTATCTTATAAGGTTCAGAGAAATCAAACAAAAAGTTGCGGAGCGCCGGAACAGCAAGCAACATCAATTTGATTCCCTCTTTCACCTTCAAAAGTCCCATTTCATCAGTCATTTCAGCACCAGAGCTGCGGGCGTAGGGAAGGATGGATTGAAAGTACCCTTTCAAAAAATCATTATTCGGAAGACATAGATTGAGGAGCCCCGTATATTTACCCTGAGCCTCCAGTTTTTCTTCAAGGGCGATTTTGCGCATCAGGTCCTCCTGAAGCGATATGACCACCGTTTCATAATAGCCACCATTTTCCGGTGTTTTGGTGAGTGTCCCTAGCTGATTTTTGTGGACAAGCAGTACTTCTCCGGCACTAATGACGATATTCTGCTCCGAAGTCTCCAGCGTCATCTGACCCGAAACCTGCATGACCAACGTGTGGTGGTTCCAGACACAGGCCTTTTCTTTCCGCTGCGAAGAGAGGTACGAATAAAATATAATGCCGGGAAGGATTTCTGCTGGGCTTTCCATTTATCGTTCTAGATAGGTGCTGCCTTTGATGGCCCCTGCTGCAAAGGTACAGTTTAAAATGTTCATTTCCTCCGTTGTAAAGACAATATCCATAGCCGCTATGTTTTCAGGCAGTCTTGATCTTCGGCTCATGCTGACCAATGGCATGAAATTCTCGCCCTGTTCCTTGACCCAGGCTATTGCCAGCTGTGTAGGTGTGGCAGCTTTGCTGCGAGCCATCTCCTTCAGAACATCGACTTTTTTGAGATTATGTATGAGATTATCGCCCTGAAAACGGGAGAAGTGATTTCGGTAATCCTCCAGCGGGAAAGGTAATTGCAGGTCACCCGTTAAGAGGCCTTCAGCCGTATTGGCAAAAGCTACTACAGCAATTCCCAATTCTTTAGCAGCGGGCAGCAGCTCACGTTCGATCTGACGGTCTGCCAAAGAATAGCCGATCTCCAATGCACTGATCGGATAAACACTGTTGGCTTCCCGAAGCTGCTCGGGAGTTATCTCCGACACGCCGATATGGCGGACTTTGCCTTCCTCAACAAGTCCGGCGATTGTTCCGATGATATCTTCAGTCGGAACGCTGCCATCCATTCTGCACGGCTGGTAAAGATCAATCGTATCAATTCCCAGCCGTGTCAGCGAGTAATTCACAAAGTTTTTGATTGATGCAGGCCGCAGATCCAGACCGATCCATTGACCGTTGTGGAACATAGCGCCAAATTTGACACTGATAAAAGCATCATCCCGTCTTCCCTTAATCGCTTTTCCAATGAGCATTTCGTTGTGACCTGCACCATAAAAGTCTCCCGTATTCAGGAAGTTGATTCCGTTATCCAAGGCTTGATGAATAGTAGCTATACTTTCCGTTTCATCCGCTGTCGGGCCACCCCATACTGATGACATCCGCATGCATCCCAGACCAAGTTTTGAAACCATAGGTCCGTTATGACCTAATTGAATTTTCGTAATTTCTGACATGTGATCGATTTTAATGTTACAGAACAAAGATCTCTATTTATAAACTTCACAGCTTTCTCCTATGGTCCAATTTACTTGTCTGTACGGTCCAGTGGTGCCCAGCTGATGAAGTCATCGTCTAGACCGTGCATGTAACAGCACTTTGGTTGATCTTTTAAGAAGCGCGGTTTGAAATGGCTTTTGTAAATTTGGTAAAAATCTATTTTATCCGATTATGGCTGTACCCGTTAATAAAGAAGAATTAAAAAAAGCTATTGAAACGAATTATAATAAGCTGAAAAATGAATTATCGACCATTCCTGATGAATTAACGACCGTCACAGATCTAGAAGGACACGCAAAAGGTACCACAATGAGTATTAATAATCTTGTTTCTTATCTGATTGGATGGGGAGAATTGGTACTGAAGTGGAATCGGAAAAAAGACAATAATGAGCTGGTAAATTTTCCAGAAACTGGATATAAATGGAATGAACTCGGCAAGCTCGCACAGAAATTCTATAAAGATTATGAGCACCTTGACTTTCGTACATTATGTGATAAACTAGATGAGACAGTTTCTCAGGTTCTTAATCTAATTGAGCAAAAATCCAATGCTGAACTGTATCAGGTCTCCTGGTATGAGAAATGGACTTTAGGAAGAATGATCCAGTTTAATACCTCTTCGCCTTATACCAATTCAAGAGGGAGGATTCGTCAGTGGAAAAAACAACATAACATTACATAGGGTTCGCTGAAACAACGTCAGAAGGAAACATCAGTTACGTATACCGATGCGATAAGCTTTGAGGCTCAATCCTTTGTGTCTTTTGAAAAACTTATTGATGTGACTCTCATCTGCGAAACCAAATTCAGCTGCGATCTCATGCACCCTTCGGTCGCTGAACCGCAAACGGTGTTCAATCTGTCTAATGCGGTAGGAAGAAATATATTGCTGTATGGATTCATTGCACTGCTTGCGAAAATAGTTACCAAGATAAGTTGGCGATAGGTTAAACTGTTGGGCGATTATTCCAATTTTCAGACGGTCCGGGAAACGGATGTGCTCCTGTATGTAATTCAGGATATTTAATATACGCACATCAGCATGAGCTGAAAGATTTTCAGGTTTTGTAACCGATATATTTCTCGCCGCAACAACAATAATTGCGTTGACAAGATGCCTTAACAGATCTTCTTGATAAACATTGTGCTGGCCAACGGCACGTTGGATAACAGCAATTAAAGAAGCAACAGCCTGCCTATCATCTGCATTAACCAAAATAGATCCGGAAAGGTGGGATGCATAGTATAATAAACATTCGATATGGTCTATGCTCTGCCAGCTGTAAGTCTTGACATAATTTGGCGCAAATCGGAACATACCTTTAATTTTGAAATATGTATGAGAGAAAAATAATTCCGAACCTGAACTGCGGTCTTGACCTGATAGGTGAAGTGCTTTATGGCAAATGGAAAATACGGCTGCTCTGGTTTATTGAACAAGGGCACAAAAGACCCAGTGAATTGCAGCGTAAAATACCGGATGCCTCTCGACGGGTACTGAACATCCAGCTGAAAGAACTGGAGGATCACGAGCTTGTCATCAAGAAAATATATCCTGTCGTACCACCAAAAGTAGAGTATTCGCTCACAGATTTTGGGAAGAGTTTGATTCCAGTGATTTCCGCATTGGGGCACTGGGGTGATCAACACGAAGAACGACTGAGAAGAGTAATCTTAAAACGAATTCCAGGACAAGTGGAAGGAAATATCTAAATTAATATAAAAACAGCGGTCAATTGACCGCTATTTTACGATGTTCTCTGATTTTATAGACAACGGATCGTACCGCCGTCCACCCGTAGCACAGAGCCGCTGATGTAGTCTGCAAAACGACTACAGAGGTAGACCACGGATCCAGCAATTTCCTCAGGTGTACCAAACCTGCCGGTATCATTAGGAATTAGCTCCTGAACCGCTTTGTACTTAATCACTTCCATATCCGTTCCCCAGCCAAATTTAGGAGCTGCTTGCTCGAGCCATTGTTCCACCATGGGATTGATGATGGCTCCGGGTGATACGATATTAGAGGTTATCCCCGTATCTTTAAGCTGCCTCGCCAGCGAAGCGGACATATTATGCCGAGCTCCTTCATCTGTGGAACGATGCGTTGTATCATACGTACATAAGAAACCACATTAGTATTGTACAGCTCAAGCCAGTCCCGCGTACTTGCTTCACCCCACGCTTTGTGCGAAGTAACTCCGGCATTATTGACCAGTATATCCACCGGTCCGCATGAGAGTGCTGCTGCAGCTACGGCATCGGCGCCTTCATCTGTCGTAAGGTCTCCGATAGCTACTGCTGCTGATCCACCGGAAGCGTCAATCTCCGCAGCTACAGCTTCGGCACGTTCAACGTTACGCCCATGTATAATTACCATGGCACCTTCACTTGCGAGCATTTTTGCAATAGCTTCGCCCAATCCGGAACTAGATCCGGTTACCAGGGCACGTTTACCCTTTAATTGTATGTCCATTTTAAATGATTTTTTGTTATGAATGTTTTTTATTTGGCGCATAACCAAATTCCTTTTTGTAGGCAAAAGAAAAATGGGAGAGATCCTCAAACCCCAGATCCAGGTACACGTCGGATGGTTTCTCTTTTTGCTGTTCGATCAAGAAACGGGCTGTATCCAGACGCTTCTGCAACAGCCATCTGCCCGGACTGGTATGAAACTGCTTTTCAAAATCGCGCTTAAACCCCGAGAGGCTGCGGCCCGTAAGAAAAGCAAAACGTTCCATAGGTACATTGTAGCGGTAATGGCTGTTCATAAAAGCTTCCAGATCTATCTTACCTGGTTCATTAAAATCAAACAACACATTTTTAAAGGCAGGATTATGCTGAATAAGCAGCAAAACAAGCTCTCTAGCTTTTAGAGCAACAATGCGTTCATCCATTTGCTGCTGCAGGTAAGGAACCAAAGAATCTACAAAACCTTTCAGTAATGCGCCCGACTGGATCAGCATTGCTGTATGGGGATTAATTATGCTATCGGCTTTCAACCCGTACTGCTCGCTCATTTCCTTTAAGGTGCATTGATCGATATACACAGCTATAGACCTGAAACTTCCGTCTGTAGTACTTTTCACGTATTTGGTCAGCTGGTTGCGTCGGAAAAACCGGAAGTCTCCTTCATGATACGAGTGCTTTTGATCAGCAAGCCAGACATCCTGTTTACCCTGGAGGATATAGCTGAAGATATGATCAGCTACAAACGCTTCGCCCTCGATCGTATTGCCGGAATACGAATTGAGCACTATTTTAGGGCCTGTAGCAGCACCTTTTGCTTTTTCAGAAATATCATTTTTACATTCCATAGCGATTAGCTTATGATTACTTTTGGTTCTAATTGTTCTTCGAGGCCATATAAGCCTCCTTCTCTTCCCAGACCCGATTGTTTAAATCCGCCGAATGGCGCCAGTGCATCGTGAGAGATCGTATTGATCGCGACCCTGCCTGCATTGATCTGTGCAGCCACTCGCTGCGCCCGCTCGATGTCTGAACTGCTTACATAAGCATGCAGTCCATATACGGTATCGTTGGCAATGGCAATAGCTTCGTCTTCAGTTTTGTAGGTAATAACGGATAATACAGGCCCGAAAATTTCTTCCTGTGCAATCGTCATATCATTACTTACCCCTGTAAATATAGTGGGTTTGACGTAAAATCCGTTCTGAAATCCATCCGGTTTGCCCAGACCACCAACTAAAACTTCCGCTCCCTCGTCGATGCCACGTCTGATGTAATGCTGTATCCGGTCAAATTGTTTCTGACTGGCCATCGGCCCGATGACCGTATGCTCATCTCTTGGATCACCCACTTTTTGTGTAGCCATCGTTTTAAGCAAGATATCTTTAACCTCTGGCAAATCCGCTTCCGGTACCAGCAGTCGTGTACCAGCAATACAGGCCTGACCACTATTCATAAAGGCTGCATTTATCGCCATTGGTATTGCAGTATTGAGATCAGCATCATTGAGAATGATGTTGGGTGATTTTCCGCTGAGTTCCAGTGTGACCCGCTTCATCGTGTCCACTGCATTACGGGCGATGATCTTGCCGACCATTGTAGAACCTGTGAACAGAATCTTGGCTACGGTAGGGTGGGTAGACAACACCGTACCCAAAATATCTCCGCGTCCATGGACCATATTGATTACGCCGGCTGGAAGTCCTGCCCTGTCGAAGCACTCCACCAGAACCTGAGATTGCATCGCACTCATTTCACTGGGCTTGATCACTACGGTACAGCCAGCTGCAATCGCCGCCGCCAGCTTCACGCATATGGAACCTGAATTAGCATTCCAGGCCGTCATGATACCAGTTACGCCGACCGGCACCATAGCCATTGCCGACTGGCCTATGCGGCGTTCGAAAGAAAAACCCTTAAGGATTTCCTTAAAGTGGAGGAAGGTCTCTGCAGCATACTGGTTTGACCAGCGCGACCGTTGTACTGTTGCACCGTACTCTGTTGTGGTTACTTCCTGCAGGTCGTCGAGACGCTCCATCAGCGCATCGTGTAATCGCTGTAGGTAGCCCATGCGCTGTTCTCTGCTTGTTTGAGAAAAAGAAGGTAAAGCTGCTGATGCAGCAACTATTGCAGCCTCCATATCCTGCTCATTGCCCAATACGACTTGACCGATGAGGCTTCCATCCGAAGGATTAATTATATCCATCTTGTCGGTACCTGTCGAAGGCCGAAATTGGCCATCGACATAATGCTGGTTGATTATTTTCATTTTGCTGTCTTTTAAAACTCCGCTCAAGAGCATCGTTATCATTAACACAAAATTACTTCGCTACCGTCTTCGAAGGTTTGTTAGAAAGCCCAGATTACTTTGTTGAAAGGCTCAACTATAAGGGCATCTGTCTTTATATGAAAGATATAAGTAGTTCTTGATTTTCTCTTAACACCCAGATATTTGGGTCAATTTTTACTTCTTTTTAATTTATCAACAATAAAACCTATCAACCATCCCAATCCGCCTCCTATCAGAATGTATACTAACATCTTTTTGATAAAGAATTGCCAGGAAATAATGCTAATTCCATATTCATCTATAGGAGCAGTATCCGAGTAACTTACTACTGAGTCCAAAATTGAAAATAATAAGCCTATGCTTCCACCTACTATAGTTGATACCTTTTTCATAACTTATTCACTAAGAACTTACGCAAGCTCACATTATCCGATGAATAGTGATAATATACAGGTTTATCTAATTGAAAGAACGGGAGTAATGCGATAAAAACAGCATTATAATGGTCTTTGAAATGTTCTTTTAGCTTTCCTTGATAAGGGTAGAGTATTTCATCGTCAAATATGTTGCCCATAAAGTGTTGGTTGAGTATGGATCGTCTTTATTTCAGGTTCAATATATGTAATTTTATGGAGATCGGAAAAATGATCCCGTCCCTTCACCAAAGGAGGCAGCCTTTCCTCCGTTACCGAGATATATTGCTAACTATATTAGCAGTTTAAATTTTATTTACTTATCTTTGCAGTATTAACCAATTAAAAAACAATGCATTATGATCGAGTTAAAGCAGTCGAAATATATCGATATCACGACAGATTACGGGTTTAAGAAAATTTTCGGATCAGATACGAATAAAGATCTTGCGGACCAGGCCCCCAAAGGCAACCGCAGGGCTTGGAATTACGCAATTAGTGAAGTCTACATCATTGTGTTAATGGATGGATTTAGGATGCCTGATGCGATCGAGGCAGAGATGTCCAAAGAAAAATAGAATAAATTATTATTTAGGGTTTTATGGCCGCCTGGACGATATCCAAGCGGCCTTTATTTTTCCACATTGCCTAAGAAAAGGAAGAAAGATTGCTGAAATCAAACGTATTATGAATGAAATAATATTTTTATTTGCTTTATCAATTTTTATTATCTAATTTTATGTAGTACATAACAACTATTCTACATAAATAGAATAACCAATAGAGGGATACGATGGCTGATCCTAAGCCTTAAAAATAATGGAATATCGTGCTGGGCTGTAATAATTAGGATAGGTCATCGTCTGGAGGAGCGTCTGCAGGCAACGCTCATTTCCATTTTGTTTTTTACACTTAAAAACCATAAATTATGATTTGGACAAGCAAAAAAGCGAGCTTATTTGTAGGTACCCAAATTTTCCTCGTATCATCCTTGTACGCGCAGCAGCGTGTCGAAGGTACGGTTCGGGATCAACAGGGGAAACCTTTACAATCCATTACTGTTTCGGGTCGGCATTCGGGCAACCGGACGCAGACCGATGCCAATGGAAAATTCCAGCTTGACCTGCAGCGGCTGCCGGACACTCTGCAGTTTCGCTCGGTCGGTTATCAGCCTTTGGACCGACAGGTGTCGGCCGGCGGCCCGCTGACTGTCGAACTCACCGCCACAAACCGGAGCCTGGATGAGGTCGTGGTGGTTGGCTACGGTACACAGTCACGCCGCACGCTGACCACTGCCATCAGTAAAGTGGATGGCAAGGCACTGGAAAATGTACCGGTCAGCACGGTGGGCGAGGGTCTGAAAGGAAAAGTGGCCGGCGCCCGTGTGTATCAGTCAAACAACAGTCCCGGGGCTGATCCCGTCTTTCGCATCCGTGGTGGCTCTTCGATCAATAAAACCAACGATCCCCTGGTTCTAGTTGACGGCGTTGAACGTGCTTTCTCGGGTGTCAATCCCAATGATGTGGAATCCATTGAGGTGCTCAAAGATGCGGCATCAACAGCGATCTACGGCTCCCGAGCATCAAATGGCGTGGTGCTGATTACCACAAAAAAAGGAAAAACAGCTGAACAGGCGACCATTACCTTCGACGCCACCTATGCTTTCCAGCAGCCGGAATCAAAGATGAATATGATGAGTGCCCGGGATTATATCCAGATCGTGCGGCCTGCTGTGGCCTTGAGCCCCAATCCCAATTACAATACGAGTTCGGGCTATTCGGCCAGTTCGGGCAACGATGCCAACTCCATTTATTCCACCCGTTACCTCCAGGCCGGTGAGGCTGTTCCTACGGGCTATCAGAGCATGCCGGACCCTTTGGACCCGAGCAAAACGCTGATCTTTCAGGACAACAATTACCAGGACCTCCTCTTTCGGAATGTGGGCTGGCAAAATTACTACGTGGGTGTCAATGGTGGCAGCCAGCTTGTCCGTTATGCAGCGAGTGCAGGTTACACGGATGACGGCGGTGTAGCCTTGGGTACAGGATACAACCGATTCTCCGCAAGAGGCAAGGGCGATGTAACCCTCTCCAGGAAGCTGTCTGTCAACACAGCCTTTGACTATTCCCTCACCAATTCCCAGGAGTTTGAAAATCAGACAAACGTCATCGCCCGGGGACTGGCGACTCCGCCAACACAGAAGATGTACTTTGACAACGGCCGGCCGACACCGGGTTACAATGCCACCTCGCCAAGTCCGCTATGGTGGGACTATACGCGCGATTATGGTACCAAAGACCGACGTTTATCGTTGATCGGCGGTCTTGACTATAAAATTATTGATGGGCTTAAAGCGCAGGTACAGATATCCAACTATTCCCATCTCTCCAACTATCACTATTTTGAAAAGGCACATGAATTTTCGGGATTGCGCAGCACCAAAGCGAGTCAGTCCCAGCTGGATCGCAGCAAAGTGGATGCTCTCTTAAAATACGATGCCAACTGGAACCAGGAGCATACGTTATCCCTACTGGGCGGTTATTCGTATCAGCAGACGGATTTTAACTCCTTTAGTGCCACCGTCAACGGCGCCAGCTCCGATAAGGTGCCCACGCTTTCCGCCGGACCGAACAAAACAGGTGCCGATGAAGACGTTTGGCAACAGGTCCTGATCGGTTATTTCGGCCGTGCCAATTATGCCTTCAAACAAAAGTACCTGCTGATGGGTACCTTCCGTTATGACGGTTCTTCGCTCTTTGCCAAGGAAAACCGCTGGGGATTTTTCCCGGGTGTTTCAGCGGGTTGGGTGGTCAGCCAGGAGCCTTTTATGCGCGATCAGCAAACGGTCAACTACCTAAAATTCCGTACCAGTTATGGACAGACAGGAAACAACTCCATTGGACTATACGATGCGCTAGGCAAATTTACCACCGATATCCGTTACGATGGCGCAGCTGGCATTTATGCTTCCACGATGCCCAACCGCGACCTGACCTGGGAGACCTCAACGCAGTTTGACCTTGGTTTTGATCTTGCCTTGTTCAGCAACCGGATTAATATCCAGGCGGATTACTTCAATAAGACCACCAAAAATCTGCTTTTCAGCGTGCAGCTACCCAATACCTCGGGCTTTTCCACGGTACAGACCAATGTGGGTAAAGTGCGGTTCCGGGGATTTGACTTTGAAATCGCTAGCGACAATATTCGGTCGGGCAAATTCCGATGGGACAGCAAGCTGACCTTGAGTTTTGTAAAAAACAAGGTACTGGAACTGCCTGACAATGGCCGCGACAAAAATCGGATCGGTGGGATTCAGCTGGCCGATGGTACAGCTTTTGGTGGCACCGCAGAGGGCGAATCGTTGTACCGTTATTTCGGCTACAAGGTGGACCATATCCTGCAGACGCCCGAGGAGGCTGCCCTGGCCCGTTACGATGAGTCGGCCCGTGGCTGGAGTCCGACGGACAAAAAGAACGTCAAAGGGCGCAAACTTGCCGGGGACTACGAATGGGAGGACCGCGACGGCGATGGCGTCATCAGCAGCAAGGACCAGTTTGAACTCGGTGTTACCGTGCCACATACCACGGGCGGACTGGCCAATAACTTTAGTTATGGCTCTTTCGGACTCAATATCTTTGTCGACTGGGCACTGGGACATTCGATCAACCATACCGCCTACATGCGCTATTTCATGAATACCTTTGCTAACAACTATACCTTGGTGGAGGAGGTCAACCAGACCTGGAAAAATACTGGAGATCAGTCAAAGTATGCCCGGTTTACGGCCAATGATCCCGATACCGGTAACAGCAATTTCTCGCGGACCTCTGACGTGTTCAACTACAAAGGCGACTACCTCTGCCTGCGCGAAGTGTCCTTCCTATACCAGCTGCCGGATACTTGGAGCAAACGCATCGGGATCCGCTCCATGCAGCTGTCTGTTTCGGGACAGAACCTATTTTATTTTTCTGCCCTGCGGGGAACAGGAATATCGCCCGAAGTGGGCGCATCCACGACCTATAGCAACGACTATTATAACTATCCGGCCATCCGTAAAATCGCGATCGGCGCTAAGTTAACCTTATAAACGAAATGAAAATGAAGACAAAAAGATTATTATACGGAGCGATGATATCCTTCGGCCTGCTATCAGCTGTGGCCTGTTCGGACAGACTGGATGTAGACCTAAAAGCCGCCATCAATGCCAATTCGATGTGGCAGGACGAAAGCGATGCCCAAGCTGCCGTAACAGGAGCCTACGTGCGCATGCGTAATACCTTCGCGACAGCTTATATTTTCTGGGGCGAATACCGCACCGCTTATTGGGGGCCCGGGCTCGAAACCAACGCAAACTACAGTACAGCTTTCTTAAATCAGCTCAACAGCACCCATCCTCATGCCAACTGGAATAATTTATATACAACGATCAACGACTGCAACCTGATCCTCAAGCATGTGCCAGAAATCAGCTTTGCTACACCCGAAAAGAAGAATGAATACCTCGCACAGGCTTATTTTATCCGCGCATTCTGCTATTACTGGATCGGCCGGATCTGGGGCGATGCTCCGGTGCTGACCGCAGGCTTTGAGTCGCCCAATCAGGAGGACCTATATCCCTCACGCCAGCCTGTTCAGGCTGTATTCCAGCTGGTCAAACAGGATCTGGACCGGGCAGAGGAACTGATGCCGGCGACAGCAACCAGAGCGCAGTATGGCAATCTGGACGCCATCCGTTTGCTCAAAACGGATTATTACCTGTGGATGGCAAAACAGCAGAATGGGGGCGCAGCCGCTCTGAACCTTGCGAAACAGTCGGTTGATAAAGTGTTGACAGGCAAGCATGCCCTGATGCAGAAATTTGCAGATGTCTTTACCACGGAATTAAATCCCGAATTGATCTTTTGCTGGCGTATGACACAGGATGAATTTACGGGCGGATATCCTTCGGACTTTCTGGTTCCGATCCAATATATTTCACCGGGCCTGGTTGAAAACCCCATTAAGGTCGGCTCGCATCAGCAGTGGATCTTTCTGACGAATAATTACAAAACATTATTGACGGAAAATGCCGCCGACACGAGAGCAAAAGTCAGTTTTGATACGGCCTTCGACAAAGATAAAAATCTGACCTTCCAATGGATCAATAAATATGCAGGCAAATGGGTCAATGGCACACGGATCTTTGAGTCAGACCTGGTTGTCTACCGCTATGCGGATGCCCTGTTGTTCAGCGCCGAAATCGAAAATGCGCTGGGGAATGAGCAGCTCGCCGTGCAGCAGCTCAACAAGATTGCAAAACGGGCCTATGGAATGGACAATTTTTATGCAGCCGGACTGCCGGCCGATGCGATCAATACTGCCATACTCAGCGAACGGAAAAAGGAATTTGTAGCCGAAGGCAAACTTTGGTGGGACCTGATCCGGCTGGGTGTCGTATTCAACGAGGTGGAGAGCCTGAAAAATCAGCAGTCCAAAAAGAATATCCTTTTATGGCCTGTACATGACAGCTCGATCAACACCAATCCCAATATCAAACAGACCGAGGGTTACAATTAATGCACTTGGATTGCTATTCTTTTTTTGTTAATTTGTAGAACATAATAAATGATTTATTTGCTTAGTATATGATAAACGACCTCACTCCAATAGCGACGAGTACCCGCGCTGACATAGTTGAAATACGCATAAGAGAATATCTTTCCAACAAAAAATTAAAAACGGGCGACACGCTGCCGACAGAACTGGAGCTTGCCGAGGCACTCGACGTCAGCCGCAACGTGCTACGTGAAGCCCTGAGCCGCCTGCGCATGCTGGGCCTGATCGAAACCAAAAAGAAGCGCGGTATGGTGCTGTCCGCACCGGATATCCTCGGTTCGTTTGAACGCGTACTGAATCCGCAGCTGATGGACGACAATACCATGAAGGACATCTTCGAACTGCGTCTGGTCCTCGAACTAGGCATGGCTGAACTGCTTTACCTGCGCAAGACAGATCAGGATATCGCCGAACTGGAGCAGATTGTCAAGAAAGATAAAAATGCCAATGCCGAGGAGTTCAGAATCAGCCAGGAAATTGCTTTTCATGGCAAACTTTATGAAATCACGGGCAATACCACCCTCAAACGGTTCCAGACCATGTTGATGCCGATCTTTGGCTTTGTGCTGAGCAAAAGCCACCATAGCATTAAGTCGGAAGTCACGCATAGCGATCTGCTGCAGATCCTTAAAAACGGTAACCGCGATTCTTTTTCAGATGCCATGCGCGAACATCTGCGTCCGCATCTTGAATTTCTGAAGGAGCGTTAGCCCCTTCTTTCTATTTTTTTAAATTTTTATGTAGCACATAAGTACCTAAAATATGCAAATAACCACAAAAATAAAAGACAGTCTGTTCACCCTCTTCCTGCTGCTGGCCGCTACGGCGGCAGTTGCACAGGTTCGGATTGCCGAGCGCCACTATACCTTACCGGTATTAGCGGATCAGCCGATCAATATTCTCAAACGGCTGGAATTTACAGCCGACAAGCAGCAGCAGGTTGAAGCGGAACTTACCCTAAAGACCGACGCACTGGCAGCGGAACAGCTGGATAGCCTAAGCTGCTGGTTTGCCGGTATAGACAGTACCCTGCTGAAGCATACGCCGAGCGCCGCACATCAGCGCGTAGCTGCACAAAAATGGAAGGGAAGAACCGGAAAAATAAAGGTGCCGCTGAAACTGCAAAAAGGTGTCAACTACCTGTGGGTAACCGCCAAGGTTCATCCATTCAAAAAGCTGGATCAGACTTTTGAGCTGGCCATAACGAAGGCCTCCCTAGCGGGGCTACCGTCCCAATCCAAGCTTTCGGGCAAGTTTGCGCGCTACAGACCGGCTGTTGCCGTACGCCGGCAAGGTGCTGAGGGAGTCCATACCAGCCGTATTCCGGGGGTAATTACGGCCAGAGACGGCAGTCTGGTCGCGGTATACGATGCCCGCAGAGAGCTGGGCAGGGACCTGCAGGGTGACATCGATATCGGCGTATCACGCAGCCTGGATGGTGGCCGCAGCTGGCTGCCCATGGAGATTGCGATCGATATGGGCACATTCGGCGGGCTGCCGCAAAAATTCAACGGCGTCTCTGATCCCAATATCCTGCTCGACGAGCGAACCGGGACGATCTATGTTGCAGGACTGTGGATGCACGGTGTGCTGGACGAAACAGGCACTTGGTACCCCGGGGTCAAAGACGGCCGCGAGATCCACAACCATCAATGGAAAAATAAAGGATCGCAGCCGGGTTTTGGGATCAAACAGACGTCCCAGTTTCTACTGGTAAAAAGCGAGGACAACGGCCTGAGCTGGTCCAAACCGGTCAATCTCACCCATCTGAAACGGGCGGAATGGTGGCTCTGGGCTCCAGCCCCCGGACATGGCATCAGCCTGCAGGACGGCACACTGCTGCTGCCAAGCCAGGGACGTGATGAGACAGGCAAGGCATTTTCCAATATCACCTACAGCAAGGATGGTGGCCAAACCTGGAAAACTTCCAATCCAGCACTCGCGGAATCCACAACGGAATGCATGGCCGTACAACTGGACAATGGGGACATTATGCTAAATATGCGGTCAAACTACAATGCCACCCACAAGGGCGATGACAATGGCCGTGCCATCGCCCTGACCAAAGATCTGGGCGAAACATGGACCGAGCATCCCACTTCACACAAGGCGCTGATCGAACCGACCTGTATGGCCAGCATCCACAAACATGTCTATCAAACAGAAGGGAACAGCAGCTCTGTCTTGGTCTTCTGTAATCCCGATTCCAAATTTGTCCGCGCCAATATCACCCTCAAGGTCAGCAAGGACAACGGTGATTCCTGGCAGCCCAAAGTTCTGCTCGACGAAGGCAAGGGGCGGGGATACTCCTGCATTACTTCCGTGGATCAGCAGACACTCGGCGTGCTGTATGAAGGTAGCCAGGCGGATCTAATATTCCAGCAGATACCACTAAAAGAATTGTTATAATCTCAAATATTGCTAGATAAAATGAATAAAAAACATAAAATAAAAGGCTTGATCGCCGCGGCATTTGCCAACTATGACCAAGCCGGAAATATCGACCTGGACGGTATTCCGGCCATGACGGAGCACCTTGTCCGACAGGGGCTGCGGGGGATATTTATCTGCGGAACCAACGGGGAGGGACCGAGTCTTTCCACGGCCGAGCGCATGGCAGTTGCCGAACGTTATATCAAGGCCATTGACGGTCGGGTTCTTTCTTTTGTCCATGTGGGGCATAGCTCCATTGCCGAAGCCAAACACCTGGCAGCACATGCCGAAAGCATCGGTGCTGATTATATTTCAGCGGTCTCGGCTTTCTATTTCAAGCCCTCATCCGTGGAAAATCTGGTCGATGCCATGGCCGCCATTGCGGCAGCGGCCCCCAATACACCTTTCTACTACTATCATATCCCTGCTGTCACAGGCCTTCAGATCGATATGCTCCACTTCCTGGCCTTGGCAGAGCAGAAAATCCCAACCTTCCAGGGGATCAAATATACAGCGGCGACCTTACATGAATACCAGGCCTGCCTACAATATAATCAGGGCAAGTACGATATCCTGTTTGGTTACGATGAACTGCTCTTGCCAGCACTGGCAGTGGGAGCGACCGGTGCCATTGGCAGTACCTACAATTACGCTGCGCCCCTTTATCTGGAGGTAATCCGCCGGTTTGACGCTGGTGCCCATGAAGCGGCACGTAACCTGCATTTTGAAGCCGTGCAGATGGTGCAACTGCTGGTAAAATATGGGCCGATCCCAGTGCAGCGGGCTATTATGAAAAAGATCGGATTAGATCTGGGGCAGCCGCGGCTTCCATTGACGCTGTTGGATGAAGACAATGAGCAGGAGCTGCTTGCCGAATTGGAACAGTCTAAATTCTTGGAGCATGTGGCATTATATCAGTAAACTTCTCTTATTTTATTTTTTGTTTATGGCATATCGTGATGGAATAGCACAGGCTCTGAGCAATCGGATGGTTTGGGATACAGCTGCTCAGGTCCCTGATCAGAGGGGGTATGCCGGGGCTTATGTTGGTCATGCACAAGGACATATGTACGCTTTTGGCGGAGCCAATTTTCCTTCGGGGATTCCACCTTGGGAAGGTGGGAAAAAGGTCTGGACCGACCGGATCTTTATCCTGAATAGCGACGGGTCTTCACAGGAAGCCTCCTTTCAGCTGCCCCGTCCAATGGGTTACGGAGCCTATGCTTCGTATCAGGACTGTATCTATCTGGCGGGTGGGAGTGATCAGTCGGGCCATCTCCAGGCCACCTACCGCCTTGAGCTTTCGGTGGATAGCGGCAGGTTCACACGCTTGCCAGATCTTCCTGCTCCGATCGCCAACTGTGCCTCGGTCCGGATCAAAAACTATTGGTATGTCCTCGGTGGTATCAATAGCCCTGATGCCCTGACGGCAAACAATAATTGCTGGCGGCTGGATCTCGATCATCCCGAAAAAGGCTGGACGGTATTGAGCGCCATCCCTGGTCCGGGACGCATGCTTGCTGTCGCGGGTAACGCCGACGGGGAGTTGCTGATACTTTCAGGTGTAACACTGATCAATGGTAAGCGGAAGTATCTGAAAGACGCCTATCTGCAGACAGCGGATGGAGCGTGGCAGCCGTTGCCAGAGCTTGTCCATGCTGTCGCAGCGGCCCCCAGTCCCGCCGCCTTTGACGCCGGGGCGGGACAGCTCCTGATTTTCGGCGGTGATGACGGCACATTGGCTGCGGCAAGCCCGGTGGCGCATCCCGGCTTTTCAGACCGGATCCTGGCATACGATATCCGGCAGCGCACATGGGCCGTTGCCGGTCAGATACCTGTCCGCAAAAACAAGGCGCGAGGGGAGAGTCCGGCAACAGAGCTGCTGCCTCCGGTGACGACGGGGCTGCTGCAGCAAGATGATCAGATCCTTATCCCCATGGGTGAGGTGCGGCCCGGTGTGCGGACCAACCGTATATTAACGATTCGTTTTAAACCTTGATACCCTAAACGATCGCGCTTAAAAGAACTTCTATAAACCTAAAATAATGATAAACACGACATCAAAACGTTATGCCTGGCTAATCGTCATCTTCCTGTGGGTGGTCGCCTTTCTAAACTATTTTGACCGCCTGCTGATGACTTCGATGCGGGATCCGATTCTCAGCGAATTTCAGTTAAACGACGCGCAGTTCGGCTTGCTGACGGCCGTCTTTTTATGGTGTTATGGCATTGTGAGTCCCTTTGGGGGCTATATGGCTGATCGGTACTCCCGCAGGAAAGTAATTCTTTTCTCGGTATTCGTCTGGTCTGCGGTTACGCTTTGGACGGGCTATGCGCGCTCATTTCCCGAATTATTGCTGACACGGGTGTTGATGGGCGTCAGCGAGGCCTGTTATATTCCTGCTGCTCTGGCATTGATCAGTGATTACCATAGGGGCCGTACGCGTTCCCTGGCCACGGGGCTACATATGAGCGGCCTCTATACGGGAATGGCCATGGGCGGTCTAGGGGGATATATCGCCGAATATTGGGGCTGGCGCCAGGGATTTCATGTCTTTGGTCTTTTTGGTGTTGTGTACGCACTGCTACTGGCCTATACCTTACGCGACCGGGATGTTCCTGCTGCACCGAGCGAACCGCTACCAGAGCAGCGAGAGACGGTGCAGCTCAAAGCCATTTTGCAAAGCCTATTTCGCCTGCCTTCCTTTTATGTCATTATGATCTATTTTGCTGTTCTGGGCATGGCAAACTGGTTGATCAACGGTTGGCTTCCCACATTCCTGAAGGAACAGTTCAGCCTTGATCTCGGCCAGGCGGGCATTTCGGCCACCGGATATATGCAGATTGGCTCTTTTGCCGGTGTCGTTATGGGCGGTTTATTGGCGGACCGCTGGCAACGCCGCAACAAGCGCGCCCGGCTGTATGTGATCATCCTGGGCTTTGCGCTGGGCGCCCCCTTTTTGTTCTTTATGGCCTGGACCAATGTTTTTACCTGGGCAATTCTCGCGATGCTTGTCTTCGGACTGGCACGCGGATTCAATGATGCCAATTTGATGCCGCTCCTACGGCAGGTGGCCGACAGCCGCTACAGCGCCACGGCCTATGGCTTCTTAAATTTTTTGAGCACCATTGTCGGCGGACTGATGGTTTACGTTGGGGGCGCCCTGAAAGATGCCGACGTGAGCCTGGCGATTACCTATCAGGTTGTGGCAATCGGGCTGCTGCTGGCTGCGCTGTCCCTGCTGCTGGTAAAAGTTAAAAACGATACGATACAATAAAATAAGAGCTATAGCCTTTCCCTGCACGAAATGAAAGCAAACAATAAACTCGGCAGGAGGGTAGGGTTTACAAGCGACAAACGGCGTCTCGCTGGCGCATAAACAAAAAAAGATGAAAAAGAACGTAGGATTTATAATTGCCTGTTACTTGATATTGAGCCAGGCTTATGCACAAAATTTACGGCTACCGGCATTCTTTTCGGATCACATGGTCCTACAACGGCAGGCTATGGTGAATATCTGGGGCTGGGCCAAAGCCGGACAACAGGTTAAGCTGATTTCATCCTGGTCCAAAGATACCCTGTCAGTGATGACCAGCGGTGATGCGACCTGGCGCATGCAGCTGGAAACCCCCAAAGCAGGTGGTCCGCACAGCATCAAATTGATTATGCAGGAGCAGCAGCTGGAACTCAAGGATGTCATGATCGGCGAAGTCTGGCTCTGCTCGGGCCAATCCAACATGCAATGGTCAGGAGCCAATAAACTGCAGGAAATCCTCGATATTCTTCCGAATGTCAGCAATTCGAATATCCGCTTGTTACAGGTCAGTAACATCGCTGCCCAAACTCCACAGAACAATATTTTTGACAGCTGGAAAACATGCCGGCCGGAGACCGTCAGGGACTTTTCGGCGATCGGCTATTTCTTTGCTGAAAAACTATCGCGCGAGCTCGGTGTACCCGTTGGTATCATCAATGCCAGCTGGGGCGGCACTGCCGCAGAGTATTGGACACCAAGGGAAAAGATCATGGCAGACGAACAACTGACGCGTTATGCCGCATTACAGAAGCTGGCGCCCCGCAAACCCCATCAACCTGGTGTACTCTGGAATAGCATGCTTGCACCATTTGCGGGATACACGATAGCCGGTTCGCTCTGGTATCAGGGGGAGGATAACACGATAGCCTATGGGGGATATGATCAACTGATCCAGACTATGGTGGGCGCCTGGCGGGAGGCCTGGGGCTACCAGTTTCCATTTTATTTTGTGCAGATTGCCCCTTATGCTTATCCGCAATATAAAAAGCCAAATGCGGCGCTGCTCCGCGAGCAGCAGGCAAGGACCGCCCGCAAACTGCCGCGCTCGGGCATGGTGGTCACCACCGATCTTGTCGATGACCTAAAGAATATCCATCCGACCCAGAAAAAAGCAGTAGCCTCGCGGCTTGCGGATCTGGCTCTGGCCGAAGTCTATGCACAACCTCTAGTGGATTATAAATCACCCACCTTGCATCACTATACCATCGAAGGGGATAGGATCATCCTTTCCTTTGCCGATCTGGATGGCAAGCTGCTTGTCCGGGGAAAAGAAATCACTGATCTGTACATCGCGGGCGAGGACCGTAAGTTTTACCCTGCCAGACATCAGCTGAGGGGGTCTCAGTTACTGGTATTCGCCGATCGGGTAAAGGTACCGAAGGCAGTGCGTTTTGGTTTTACCAACAGCGCTACACCCAATCTGTTCAATAGCAGGGGCCTACCGGTATCACCGTTCCGTACCGATGACTGGCCTAATTTTGAGTAAGGGAAATATAAGCACATAGCATATTGTTAGCTGAATATTCAAATGGAGATTCCATAGAAAATATAGCAAAGGAATACCAGGAATCTCTGAGTTTTTATGTTTTTAAGCCGACAAATGCATTTGGCAAAAATTTTATAATTTTGTTTTACGAGATTTGGTTCTAAATATATCTTATTCAAAACAAGTTGGTAAATATTTTGTATATTTAAATCGGGGAGGTTATTATGGCATCATTATTAGAATCAAGAGAAGAACGCAGAAAGTTAAATCAAGCAGCAAAACAGGCTTCCGAAATTGCAAATAAGGAGAACCGAGCTTTAGATTTATCTATTCAGGTTGTAGAGGACGGGTATGTCGTTGAAAAACATGTAGATGGAACCCGTCAGATTATAAAAAAGATAGATCGGATTAAGAGTAAAGTGAAATTAAAAAAAGGTATTGTTTTATGCCTAGAGCCAAAAGGTTAAGAGTATTTGCCGGTCCAAACGGTTCGGGTAAATCAACTTTATATAAACAAATCAGTAGCCAGTTTAATACTGGCTATTTTGTTAATTCAGATGAGATTGAACAGGAGATTAGCAAAGCAGGCTTTATAAATCTTAGTCGCTTTGGATTGAAGCTTACTCAGGAGGATCTGGATCAATTTTTTGGCCGGGATCAATCAATAACTCTTTTAGAAAAGGCTGAAGCATCTGGACATCCGATATCTATTGCTATTCGCGAAAATATGATCGTGGACAAGTCAAAGGATACACATAGCTACGAAGCGTCGCTAATTACCTCTTTTATACGGTATCATTTACTCGAAAATGATATTAGTTATTCATTTGAGACAGTAATGAGTCATCCATCCAAACTGGGAGAAATTGAAGAAGCAAGTGAAAGAAAATTTAGAACCTATCTTTATTTTGTTTGCTTAGATGATCCATTGATTAATATTTCCCGAGTTGAAATTAGAAAAGAGAAAGGCGGCCATGGGGTGCCACAGGATAAAATCGTCGACAGATACTATCGTACTCTGAGCAATTTGTTACCCGCAATTAAAGCTTGCGAAAAAGCTTATTTATTTGATAACTCTGGTGAAACAATGGTTTTGATAGCGGAAGTATTGCACGGCGCGATCACCATTCTATTGCCGGAAAACAAGCTTCCAAATTGGTTTATTGAATACGTTGTCAATAAAATTAATGAATAGGCCTCCCTTTTATTTTATGCTATCTAGCTCACAGCCATTTATAAGGAACTTCAAGCGTAAATAGACCAAAATCCATTGTCTTTGTGCGAGAGGAATATTGGCACCCAATAGCGAGGATAGTAAAGGCAGAAATATAGAATAGTTTAAATGAACTGTTTCATGCTATGGCTTATGCACTGAATTACAAAATCCGGTTGAAAAGCACAAGACGTGTTCAATTAAAATAGGGAGTGTAACGCCAACTGTGTCATTGGATAATTAACCTAAATCTAAAAGCCTCGATCAAGATTGAGCCCATCCCCAAATTTAATGTAAAGTTGGGATATGGTCAAGCCCCAGTTGTGCACCGGCATCGTCCATTTTTTAGAGATATCCTTTATAATCTGATACATTAACTTCATTAGAGCCTGTTCAGAGCTGAAAGCTCCTTTAGACTTAGTGATCTTCCGTATCTGGCGGTGCATACCCTCAATCGGATTTGTTGTGTATATGATCTTGCGAACCTGATCCTCGTATTCAAAGAAAGTGGAAAGATTGGTCCAGTTATCTATCCAGGATTTG